>Ga0335069_10001159_pt1 | contig 42507 bp, 36 predicted proteins | sample Lox_Sample_11_FD_206714 | JGI IMG/M metagenome (GOLD analysis project Ga0335069, IMG submission 206714) | Soil microbial communities from Loxahatchee National Wildlife Refuge, Florida, United States - Lox_Sample_1.1 | ecosystem: Environmental > Terrestrial > Soil > Wetlands | place: USA...
CGTCGTACTGTTCAAGGACAAGATCAACTTCAAGTACCCGGGCGGCGCGGCGTTCACGCCGCACCAGGACTATCCCGCGTACGTGAACTTCGGCGTGCAACATCACGTCACGCTGATGGCGCCCGTCGACCCGTTCACGCTCGACAACGGCTGCCTGGTGATGGCGCTCGACGCCTGCGAGCGCCGCATCCTCCCGCAGAACCCCGACGGCACCGTGAAGCAGGAGGTCCTGGACGGCCTCCGTACGACGCCGCTCCTCGCCGAGCCCGGCGACGTCATCGTCTTCGACGCGTGGGTGCCGCACTGGTCGGGACGCAACGAGTCGGCGCGCCCGCGCCGGTCGTACTACATGACCTACAACCCGGCGTCGGCGGGCGACCACCGCGCGGCCTACTACGCGCGCAAGCGCGAGTGCTTCCCGCCCGAGTACGAGCGCAGGCCCGGCGTCGACTACGCGAAGCTCGGCGCGCAGTTCAACCTGGCGAACCCGTTCGACTGACGCGGCCTACAGCCGCGCCATCGCGCTGCAGGTGACCGCGAACGCCTCGACGCCGTCGCCGCTGACCCGGTTCAGCGGCCGCGACGAGGAGGCCTGCGTCGAGCGCGCGGGCCAACGTGCGGGCCGCGACGGCGGCTCGCCATCGCGCCCATGGTGGCATGAAATGACAAGACCCCATCCCAAATCACGGGTATTCTGAAGCGGTCAGAACGAGAGTGCCGCCACACAGGCGCCAGCGAAGGGGGTAGGGTATATGGCGAATCGACGGAGGAAGGGATCGCGTACCGTTCAGACCGGTCGGGTCGACGTCCAGAAGGGAGTTCACCAGCTGGGGCGATCGGTCAAGAAGATCCAGCTCTCGCTACGCCGCGCCGAGCGGAAGATCGAAGCAGACGCCCAGGATCGGATTCGCAAGCTTCGCAAGGAAGCGAGAACGCAACTCGCCGTCCTGCGTGGACACCAGCGTGAGGCGAGCCGCATCTTGACGCGGTTATCCACCGCCGCGGACGACACGTGGGGAGACCTCAAGAGGGCGGCGGACCGCGCGCTGCTGGACGCGCGCGAGGTCGCAGATTCAATGATCAAGCGCTTCCGGCGCGCGGTTTCCGAGTAGGCACGCGAAGCAGGCCTCGATCCAGACGGCACGCAGAAGCGGAGACGGCAGCTCGAGCGAGGAAACCATGCGCAAGAGAGACCGTCGGAGCGCAATGGGTGACGCGGCCTGGCGCGTGGCCATTGCCGCACTCGCCGTGCTGGTGGCTGGGGCTGCGCCGGTCGGGCCGGCGAAGGACGTGCTCGACCAGGCGCACGTCGCCGCGGGGCACGTCTGGTACGACACGTACTGCAAATCGTGCCACGGGGAGGGTGGTGGACCCGGTACTGCGGTCTACCGCGGGAGAGCACGGCGGTAGACCTGCGACGCTACGTCGCACGCCACAACGGCGTGTTCCCCGCATACGAATGGATCGCCGTGGTCGAGCACTTCGACCTCGAGTCGCCTCACGCCGGTGTGTGGGAGCAGATCCGCACCGCCCAGGCGGGTACCACGGGCCAGGGGGCGGCCGCGCGTGGCGTCGTCGCGCTGATCGCTGACTACATCATCTCGGTGCAGACCAAATGACGGCCGTCGTGGCGGCGACGTCGCCGTCAGGAGCCTGACGCCCGGCGACGACCGCGGCCGTCCGGGGTGTGACTCGATCGGTCCAGCGCGACAGTGTCTGCGTCGAACTGCCCTGTCGTGCATACTGCACGGCCGAGAGGACAGTGTTCGAAATCCCTTTTCGACGGGTGCCATTTTCAGGGGCGCGAATCGTTGAATCGCGTGATTCCCACGGCCGGGTCCAAGGGATACTGCGACGACGGCTGGGGCGCTAGCATGGCTCTTGCTATTCCGTCGCCATGCCTCCGATGCGGTACGTTCCCCTCACTCGGAGCAGCACGATCTCGCCGATCGTCGGCTTCCTGGGTAGTGTCGGGGTTTCCACGACCCGGCTTCTCGCGAAGGCCGGATTGCCTCCATGGATCACCTCGGACGGCGAGACGCTGATCCCGTCGAGGAGCGTCGGCAGCCTCCTCGAGGCGGCAGCCCGGGAGCTGGAGGAGCCGAACCTCGGGCTGACCGACGGAGAGCGAACCAGCTTCGAGGCGCTCGGCACCTTCGGCCGCCTGGCCCGCCGCGCGCCGACGCTCGGCGCCGCCCTGCGTACGGTCGTGCGCTATAGTGCGATCTTCACCTCGAGCGGCCGGATGTCGCTCCGGCCGCGGGGCGGCCTCGTCGAATTCCGCTGGGCGCTCGTCCCCGGTTTCGATCCGCGGGACGTCGCGTGGCAACAGACGCAGCTGCACACCCTCGGGAGGATGGTGGCCCTGGTGCGGCTGGGGGCCGGCCCGGGGTGGCGGCCCGCCGAGGTCCACCTGCAGACCGACGAGGTCGCCGGACTACGAGACGCCGCGTCGCTGGCTGCCACCCGGATCGCATTCCGGCAGTCCGCAACGATGGTTGCCGTTCCGCGTGCGTTGCTCGCCATGCAGCTCCCACCCCCTCCGCCAACCGACGTGCCGCCGGATGTCGAGCACTGGCAGTCGTGCGCACCCGCCCGAGATTTCGCCGGGTCCATCCGTCAGGCGGTCGAGACGCTGTCCTGCGGAGAGAGCTATCCGTGCGTCCGCGAGACTGCGGACTTCGTTGGGATGAGCGTGCGCACGCTCCAGCGTCGACTCGCAGCGGCGCGGGTCAGCCATGACGTGCTCGTCGCTCAGGCGCGATTCGCGTCGGCCGCTGCCATGCTCGAGCACACGAACGCCAAGATCCTCGATCTCGCGCTCGACCTCGGATACTCCGACCACGCCAACTTCACGCGCGCGTTCCGGCGATGGGCAGGATGCCCGCCGCAGGAATATCGCTCGAGGTACGGCCGGCGTGGGCCGGTCGGGGAGCGCTCCACCATCGAGCGCGGGCGGCGCGACAACCGCCTCGGTACCTGATCGCTAGGGAATCGTGCTGCTGTCGCTCCGCGTGGCGCGCTTCCGTCCGACGATCGGGGCCGTCCCGTGACGGTCTCCCCGGGCCAGAGCTTCCCGCTGGGTGCCAGCGTCGTGGAGGGCGGCGTCAACTTCTGCGTCTATTCCCGCGAGGCCAGCGCCGTCGAGCTGCTGCTTTTCGACGACGCGGACGCCCAGGAGCCGGGTCGCGTGATCCGGCTCGACGCACGGGCGCACCGGACCTACCACTACTGGCACGCGTTCGTGCCCGGCCTCCGATCGGGACAGCTCTACGCGTACCGTGCGATCGGCCCCTTCGAACCTGCGCACGGGCTTCGCTTCGATCCCGCGAAGGCTCTCCTCGACCCGTACGGGCGGGCCGTCGTCGTCCCGGAAGGGTACGACCGGTTCGCGGCGAGCCGTCCGGGAGACAACACGAAGAACGCCATGCGGAGCGTCGTGGTGGACCCCGACGTCTATGACTGGCAGGGCGACGCCCCGCTCCGCCGGCCCTTCGCGACCACGGTGATCTACGAGATGCACGTCGCGGGCTTCACGCGGCACCCCAGCTCGGGCGTCGCGCCCCGGACGCGCGGGACGTACGCCGGCATGATCGAGAAGATTCCCTATCTTCAGGACCTCGGGATCACCGCGGTCGAGCTGCTGCCCGTGTTCCAGTTCGACGCGCAGGACTGCCCGGAGGGCCTCGTGAACTACTGGGGCTATTCCCCGGTCTCCTTCTTCGCCCCGCACTCCGGCTACAGCTCGCGTCGCGACCCGGTGGGGCCCGTCGACGAGTTCCGGGACCTCGTCAAAGCGCTGCACCGGGCGGGGATCGAAGTGATCCTGGACGTCGTGTACAACCACACGGCGGAAGGGAACCACGACGGCCCCACGCTGTCGCTCCGGGGCCTCGACAACGGCACGTACTACCTCCTCGAAGCCGACCGCGCGCGCTACGCGGACTACACCGGCACGGGCAACACGCTGAACGCGAACGACGCGGTGGTGCGCCGCCTGATCGTCGACAGCCTGCGCTACTGGGTGGCCCACATGCACGTCGACGGGTTCCGGTTCGACCTGGCCTCCGTGCTGTCCCGCGACGAGTCGGGGCGCCCGCTTCAGCGTCCCCCCGTCCTCCTGGAAATCCAGTCGGATCCGGTCCTGGCAGGGACCAAGCTGATCGCCGAGGCCTGGGACGCCGCCGGGCTCTATCAGGTCGGGAGCTTCGTTGGTGACGCGTGGCAGGAGTGGAACGGGAAGTTCCGCGACGACGTCCGGCGGTTCGTGAAGTCCGACAACGACAGCGTGCTCGCCTTCGGCTACCGCTGCTTCGGCAGCCCCGATCTCTACGGGCTGAAGGAGCGGGGCCCGGAACAGAGCGTCAACTTCGTCACCTCGCACGACGGGTTCACGCTGAACGACCTGGTCAGCTACGACGCCAAGCACAACGAGGCGAACGGGGAAGGCGGTCGCGACGGATCCGACGCGAACCTGAGCTGGAATTGCGGGGTCGAAGGCCCGACGGCCGATCCCGAGATCGAACGGCTACGCCATCGCCAGGTGAAGAACTTCCTGGCCATCACCCTGCTGTCCCTGGGGACGCCGATGTTGCTGATGGGCGACGAGGTGCGACGGACGCAGCGCGGGAACAACAATGCCTACTGCCAGGACAACGAGACGAGCTGGTTCGACTGGACGCTTCTCGACCAGCACCGTGATCTCTGCCGCTTCGTGAGGACGCTGGTCGGCCAGCGCCGGATGCTGGGCGAGGCGTTCGGCATCGAGGGGGCGAGCCTGAACGAGGTCTTACGCGAGGCCGACATCCAGCCGCACGGGGTGAGACTGAACGAACCCGACCTGAGGTCGGACTCGCACAGCCTGGCGGTGACCGTGCGGGGCAGAGGATCGGCGGTGCTGTTCCACGTGATGTTCAATGCGTACTGGGAGCCGCTCGCTTTCGAGCTCCCGCGCCTGCAACCCGGTGCCCACGCGCACTGGCGACGATGGATCGACACGTATCGAGATGCGCCGGATGACATCGGTGACCGCCTCTTTCCCCCGGTGGAAGGTCTGAGCTACACGGTGCAGGCACGGTCGCTCGTTGTGCTCCTCGCCCTGCGCGGAGACGAGCCCCCCGGCTCCCGGTAGGCACGGTGCGGTCGCGAGCCGCGCAAGTGTCTTGTGACCCGTCGGCAAGTGTGCGGAGATAGCCGACCACGGAGCGCCGGCGCGTCGACTCGAGCGCCCGGCCTCCGCCGGCACGCACGACGGGAGAACCATGGACGCAGCATACCTTTCCGCCTTCGCCGCATTGGCGGGGTCGACGGTCGGGGGCTTCACCTCCTTGGCGGCATCATGGCTCACGCAGCGCGTGCAGGTCAGCGCGCAGCGGCTCGCGCACGACGTCAGCACGCGTGAAGATCTCTACCGGGAGTTCATCGAGGAAGCGTCGAAGTCGTTTGCCGACGCCCTCGAACATACCGAAGTGGACGTCGCGAAAGTCGTTGGGCTCTACGCCCTGGTCAGCCGGATGCGGGTGGTGTCGTCGCAGCGAGTCGTCGAGCAGGCGGACATGGTCATGCAACTGATCATGGAAACCTACCGCGCCCCGAACAGGACGATCGTCGACGTGGCGGAGAGCATCAAGAGCAGCGGGCTCGACCCGTTGCGCAAGTTCAGCGATGCGTGCCGCGACGAATTCAGGGAGCGGGTGGTCAGCAGGGCGAGGCTGCGATGAAGGGGGCGCGTCGCGGTTGAGGGGGGGCCGCCCAGGATCGCTGACGCACCGGGGCGCTATGGCAGCTTCATCACGATCCGGCCGTCGACCTTCCCGGCCCTGAGGTCGGAGAGCACCTGGTTGATCGCACCCAGGGGCGCCTGGTGAATGTGGGCGTGCACTTTCCGCTCGGCAGCGAAGGCGACCGCCTCGGCGAGATCCTGGCGCGTGCCGACGATCGATCCGCGAATGGTGACCCGCCTCAGCACAACGTCGAAGATCGGCGTCGGGAAATCCCCAGGTGGCAAACCGACCAGGCTCACCGTGCCCTTGCGCCGGACCATCTGGAGCGCCTGGGCGAAGGCGGCGGGCGACACGGCCGTCACCAGCACGCCGTGCGCCCCGCCGCCCGTCTGCTTGACGATCTGCTGCGCGGCATCGGGGGCCTTCGCGTTGACGGTCACGTCGGCGCCGAGCGAGCGGGCGAGAACGAGCTTGTCCTCGGTCACGTCGAGCGCCGCGACGTGCAGCCCCATCGCCTTGGCGTACTGCACGGCCAGATGACCGAGCCCGCCGAGCCCCGAGATCGCCAGCCACTGTCCGGGCGTCGTCTCGGTCTCCTTGATGCCCTTGTAGGTGGTGACGCCGGCGCAGAGGATCGGCGCCATCGCGGCGAAGTCGGGCCGGTCGGGCAGCCGGGCGACGTACGCCGCCGATCCGATCACGTACTCCGCGAACGCGCCGTCGACGCTGTAGCCGCTGTTGTGCTGCGCCTCGCACAGTGTCTCCCAGCCGGTGATGCAGTGCTCGCACGTGCCGCACGCGTCGTGGAGCCACGCGACGCCGACGGGATCGCCTTCCTTGATGCGCGTGACGCCGGGACCGACGGCGGCGACGACGCCCGCGCCCTCGTGGCCGGGCACGAACGGGAGCGTCGGCTTCACGGGCCAGTCGCCGTCCGCGGCGTGCAGATCGGTGTGGCACACGCCGCTCGCGACCACCTTGATCAAGACCTCACCACGCCCGGGCGTCGGAATTGCCCGCTCTTCGATCGTGAGCGGTTCGCCGAACGCGTGGACGACCGCAGCCTGCATCGTCTTGGCCATGGTTCACCTCACACCATCGTGCCGATGGTCGCGCGGAAGCGCGCGAGCGCGTAGCCGAACAGCGCCGCGCCGATTGCGAAGAGAACGACGAACTGCCGCCAGACGACGTCGAGCCCGGCACCGCGGTAGAGGATCGCCTGCGCCAGCATCACGAAGTGCGTCGTGGGGGCGGCCAGCATCACGGTCTGCACGAAGTCCGGCATGCTCTCGCGAGGCGTGATTCCGCCGGACAGCATCAGCAAGGGGATCAGGGTGATCATGAAGAGCAGCCCGAACTGCGGCATGGAGCGGGCAATGGTGCCGAGGAACATGCCGAGCGACGTCGTGGCGAAGAGGTGCAGCGCGGCGCCGACCAGGAACAACGCGATGGATCCCTCGATCGGCATCGCGAGCACGCCCCGGATGACCAACGCCAGGGACAAGCCGCAGACGACGAGGACCACGAGGCCGTTCGCCCATACCTTGCTGGTCATGATCTCGAACGGCGTCACCGGCATGACGAGCAGGTGCTCGACGGTGCCGTGCTCACGCTCGCGGATGAGGGCCGCGCCGGTGAGGACGACGGACAGCATGGTCACCTGGTTGATCAGCTCCATGATGCCCCCGAACCAGGTCTTCGTGAGCTGCGGGTTGAAGCGCACCCGCTCGGCCAGGTCGATCGGGAGCGACATCCTGGACCGGTGGCGCTCGGCGAATGCCTGCACCTCGGTGGCGACGATCTCCTGAACGTAGACGCTGCCCGTGTACGCCTGCGACATGCGGGTCGCGTCGACGTTGAGCTGGATCGTCGGCCGGCGCCCGGCGAGGAGATCGCGCTGGAAGTCCGGCGGGATGTCCAGCGCGAACGTGTCGTCCCCGACGTCCATCCGCGCGTCCATCTCCTGCTGCGTGATGAACACGGGCGGCGTGAAGTACGGCAGGTAGAAGGCGCCCGAGATGCGCGTCGAGAGCGGCGACCAGTCCTCGTCCACGATGCCGATCGCCGCACGATTGAGTGTTTCCGGCATCACGGTGGCGGCGGCGTAGACCGCGAGGGTGAAGCCCCAGAAGATCAAGAACAGCATCACCGGATCGCGCGCGAGGCTCCGCAGTTCCTTGACGCCCAAGTGCAGGATGTTCGACGCGCGCACGACTCACTTCTCCTGCTTCTGGAGCAGCGCCCCGGCGAGCGCGAGCAACACGGGCACGGTGATCAGTAGCGGGACGAAGGACAGGCGCAGAGGATAGAAGCCGAGCGCCTTCGAGAACGTGCCGCGGGCGATGGTCAGATAGTGGGTGGTCGGAAACACGGCCCCGATGAGCGCACCGAATCCCTGGAGCGAGGACACGGGGTTGATCATCCCCGAGAACTGTGACGCGGGCAGGAACGTCATGATCGCCGTACCGAAGATGGCGGCGACCTGGCTGCGAACGAACGTCGAGATCAGCAGCCCGATCGCGGTGGCGGCGCCGACGTAGATCAGCGTCGCGGTCGCCAGCGTGACGAAGCTGCCTTTCAGCGGCACGCCGAAGACGGTGATCGCGAGCAGCACCATCGTGACGAAGTTGATCATCGCGAGCACGACGTACGGCAGCTGCTTCCCGAGCAGGAACTCCAGCCGCGTCGTCGGCGTGACGTAGAAGTTGACGATGGAGCCCATCTCCTTCTCGCGGACGACGCTGAGCGCAGCGAGCATCGCCGGGATGAACATCAGCAGCAGCGGGATCACCGCCGGCACCATCGCGACGATGCTCTTGACGTCGGGGTTGTAGCGGTAGCGCAGCGCGATCTGGAACTGATCCATCGGGTTCGTCACGCCGAGCTCGCGCGCTTTCGCCCGCAGCCACTCCGCGTGGAGCTCCCGTACGTAGCCGCGGATCGTCTCGCCACGGTTCGGCATCGCCCCGTCGATCCAGGCGGCGACCTGCACCGGACGACCCCGGGCGACGTCGCGACCGAAGTCGGGCGGCAGCTCGACCGCCAGGCTGAGCTCGCCGGAGCGCATGCGGCGATCCAGATCGTCGTAGTCGGTGATCGGCGCGAGCTCCGTGAAGTAGCGGTTCGCGCCGAAGAGGTTGATCGCGTAGTCGCGGCTGATCGTCGTGTCGTCGCGGTCGAGCACGGCGAAGGTCAGATGCTCGACGTCGAGCGTGATGCCGTACCCCATGATGAACATGAGGAGGACAGTGCCGAGCCCCGCCATGGTGAGGCGGACCGGATCGCGGCGGAGCTCCAGCTGCTCGCGGTCGGTGTAGCTGAGCATGCGCCGGACGTCGAAGAACCGTCGGGGCCCGTCCCGGCGGTCGGACACGACTAGCGGGAAAGCGGTCGGTGCGACCGTCTGCGCTGCGGGCGCCGGCTCGTGCGTCTCCGCCGCGGCGTCCTCGAGATGGGCGATGAACGCCTCTTCCAGGGTCTTCGCGGCGCGTTTCGCGGTCAACGCCGCCGGCGCGTCGCTCACCAGCACGTGGCCCGCGTGCATGAGCGAGATGCGGTCGCACCGCTCCGCCTCGTTCATGAAGTGCGTGGAGACGAAGATCGTGACGCCGTCGCGGCGCGACAGCTCGCCGAGGATGCGCCAGAAGCCGTCGCGCGCCACCGGGTCGACCCCCGAGGTCGGCTCGTCGAGGATCAGGAGCTCCGGCCCGTGGATCATCGCGACGGCCAGCTGGAGGCGTTGGCGCTGGCCGAGCGGCAGGGAGTCCGGCAGGGCGTCCATGATGTCCACGAGCTCGAACCGTCGCGCCATCTCCTGGACGCGATCGTCGACCTTCTCGGCCGGCACGGAGAAGAGCCGCGCGTGCAGCAGGAGGTTCTGGCAGACCGTCAGCTCGGTGTAGAGCGAGAAGCTCTGCGTCATGTAGCCGACCCGACGGCGGGTTTCGATGTCGGTCGCATCCACCGGCTGGCCGAACAGCCAGGCACGCCCCTCGCTCGCCGGCAGGAGGCCGGTGAGCATCTTCATCGTCGTCGTCTTGCCGCAGCCGTTCGAGCCGAGGAATCCGAATATCTCGCCGCGCGCGATGCGGAAGGTCGCGTGGTCGACCGCGACGAAATCGCCGAAGCGCTGCGTGAGCCCGTCCGCCTCGATGGCGGCGGTCGCGTCGGCGTCCTCGACGCGCGGCGGAATGCTGACCGGCTGGTACCCGCGGCGCTTCTCCTCGGGGAGGAGTGCGATGAAAGCCTGCTCGAGCGACGTGGTGCCGGTCCGCGCGAGGAGCTCGGTGGCGGTCCCGGTGGCCAGCACGCGTCCGGCGTCCATGGCGACCAGCCAGTCGAAGCGGGCCGCCTCCTCCATGTACGCCGTCGCGACCATGACGCTCATGCCCGGCCGCTCGATGCGGATGTGGTCGATGAGCTCCCAGAACTGCCGGCGCGACAGCGGGTCGACACCAGTGGTGGGCTCGTCGAGGATCAGGAGATCGGGATCGTGGACGAGTGCGCAGCAGAGGCTGAGCTTCTGTTTCATGCCGCCCGACAGCTTCCCCGCCGGACGGTCGACGAAGCGCGCGAGGCCGGTGCTCCGCGTGAGATCGGCGATGCGACGCTGGCGTTCCGCACGGTCGTGCCCGAAGAGCCGGCCGAAGAAGTCGATGTTCTCGGCCACCGAGAGCGTCGGGTACAGGTTCTTGCCAAGCCCCTGCGGCATGTACGCGATGCGGGGGCCGACGGCCGCGCGGTGCGCCCGATCCGCGATGTCACCGCCCAGCACGTGGACCGTGCCGGTCTGGATCCGACGCGCGCCGGAGATGAGCGCAAGCATGCTCGACTTGCCGACCCCGTCGGGGCCGATCAGGCCGACCATGCACGCCGGCCGCACGTCCAGGGTGACCGCCTCCAGCGCGTGCGTCGCGCCGTAGCGGAGCCCGACGCCGCGCAGCGACGCGACGGGCGGGGCAGCCGGCGCTTCGGTCATGCGGGGGGCTCCGGCAGCCGCACCTGCAGCCAGGACGGCCATTCGGCGTGTGGATCCACCCGCACGTACGCCACGCCTGGAACGCCGGTCTTCACCATGCGGACGTACTTCCGGAGCAGCTCGGGGTCGATGTGCGCCTTCACCCGGAACACGAGCTTCAGCCGCTCCTCGGCCGTCTCGACGGTCTTCGGCGTGAACTGCGCGACGTCCGCGACGTACGTCGCGTGTGCCGGGATGACCCACTGCGGAGCGGCGTCCAGCACGAGTCGCACCTCGTCGCCGAGCGTCACGCGGCCGGCAAATGCCGTCGGCATGAAGAAGGTCATGTAGACGTCGGCGAGGTCGACCAGGTTCAGCACGCGGCCGCCCGCGGCGAGCACCTCGCCCGGCTCCGCCGGGCGGTACTGCACGCGGCCGTCGCGCGGCGAGCGCAGCTGGCTGTCGTCGATGTCGGCCTGGATGCGCTGGATGGTGGCGCGTGCGGCTTCCAACTGCGCCTGCGCTCCGATCACCTCCGACTTGGCGGTCGCGATCGCGGCCTCCGCCGCCGCCACTTGGGCGTGCGCCGCGCTGAGCGCGGCCTCTGTCCCGCGAACGCGAGCGCGATCGTCGTCCAACGTCTGTTCCGGCACCACGCCGCGGGGCGCGAGCTGCTCGGAGCGCGTGAGATGTCGGCGGGCACCGTCGAGCTCCGCTTCACGCTGTGCCGTGAGCGCGATCGCAGCCGCCCGATCCGCCTCCGTCTGCCGCACGCGGCTGTTTGCGGTGTCGATGCTGCTGCGCGCGCGCTGCGCCTGTGCCTCGGCTTCCGTCCGCTGCGCCTGCAGCACGTCGGTGTCCATGACGACGAGGACCTCGCCGGCCGTGACGAAGTCGCCCTCGTGTGCGCGGATCTCGCGTATGCGTCCCGGAATTTTGGGCGAGATGTCGAGTTCCGTTGCCTCGATGCGGCCATTCGCGCTGGCAAATCCCTCGGGCAACGGCCTCGATCGCAGGAGCCACCAGGCGGCGACCGCGACCGCAGCGACGATCGCGGCGATTGCGATCCGGAGTGGGGTCCGGCCCTTCACGGCGTTCCAGATTCGCCGGAAGGGGGTCGACGGAGACGCGTCAGAAGCACGGTCTCCAGTCGGTGAGCCCGCAGACGGGCTCGCGCCCTTCGGTCGCGCGGTCGGGATCCCCGTGGGCTCGTCAGGTCGAGGCGACGGTGCGGAAGAAGCTGCGTCAGGCTCTTGATGGCTGCTCATGACATCGAGTCCCCCGTCGCGGCGGCGGGCGCCTCGGTCGGCGTCCAGTGTTCGACGTCCAGGTTCCAGCCACCCCCGAGGGCGCGGTAGAGGACGACGACGATCGCGAGCTGATCGCGCGTCGTGCGCACGAGCTCGTTCTGGGCGGGAAAGAGCTGCTGTTGCGCCTCGAGCACCTCGAAGTACGTCGACGTGCCGACGGTGTAGCGCTCGAGCGAGATGTCGACCGCGTCCTTGAGCGCCCGGACCTGCCGCTCCTTCTGTTCGCGGATGCCCTTCAGCTTCTGCTGCGAGACGAGCGCGTTCGACACCTCGGCGAACGCGTTCAGCGCCGTCGCCTGGTACTGCTGCACCGTCTGCTCCCAGGCGGCCTGGCTGGCGCGGTAGTTGGAGAGGAGCCGGCCGCCTTGGAAGATCGGGCCGGCGAGCGATCCGGCGATCGCCCAGACGTTGCCCGTCCCCTTCACGACGTTCTCGATCTCCGAGCTCTGGCCGCCGTAGAGCGTCGACAGGCCGAGGCGCGGGAAGAAGTTGCCGACCGCGACCCCGACGTTCGCGTTGGCCGCGACGATGGCCTCCTCGGCCTGGACGATGTCCGGGCGGCGCTCGAGTAGCTGGGCCGGTAGCCCCATCGGGAGCTCCGGCAGCGTCCGCTGCGCCTCGAGTGGCGCTCCGCGCGGGATCGCTCCGGGGCTCCGACCGAGGAGGACGCTCAGCTGATTCTCCTTTGCGATGATCGCGCGTTCGATGTCGGGGATCGTCGCGGCGGCCTGGGCGACGGCCGCGCTTCCGCGCGACACCTCGAGCCGCGTTCCCACGCCGCCCCGGTATTGGCGGGTGAAGAGCTCGAGTGTGTGCTCGAACGTGTCGGTGCTCAGGTGCGCGATCTCGAGCTCGCGATCGAGGTCGAGAAGTTCGAAGTAGGCCTGCGCGACGTCGCTCACCAGGGTCAGCATCACGCCGCGCCGATACGCCTGCGCGCCGAAGTAGTCCGCGCGCGCCGATTCCGTCGCGCGCCGGATGCGCCCCCAGATGTCGATCTCCCAGGCCAGGTTGAAATCGCCGAGGAAGGAGTTGAAGGTCGTGTTCGGCAGGGGAAAGAGGAACTGGCGTTGTCGCGAGGCGTCACCTTCGTAGCCCGCGTGCGGGAGCAGGTCCGCACGCGCGACGCCGACCAGCTGCCGGTATTGCTCGATGCGGGCGACCGCGGTCCTGAGGTCGTGGTTCTCGTGGATGGCTTCGCCGACGAGCTGATGGAGCACCGGATCGTCGAACACCCTCCACCACGGAAGATCGGCGAGCGATGCCGCCTCGGCTGGGCCAATCTGGCCGCGCGTCACCTCGGGCGCGCCGACGGAGGGGCGCTTGTAGTTCGGACCGACGGCGCAACCGGCCATCATCAGCGCTGCCAGCACGCTCGCGAGGAGACGCACGTCGTGCCCGCGGTCGCGTCTACGAGCGGTTTGTTCGCGGCCGTGCCGATGTCTGGGGGGCAACGTCATTTCCGCGGTACGGGACGATGTTACATGACGGCGGTGGGGTCTCGCTTGTCTTTGCACGCCAATTCGCTCCAGTGCATGGCGTGGATTGACAAGACAGTCCGCGGCGGGTGTGCGTAGAGGAAGCGTGAATCCAGACCCGAGGAATCGGCCTCCGTACATCGGCGCGCCGGCGTCACCGGGAGCCACATCGCCCGGCGGAGTGACCGCGCCCGAGCGGTCCCCCATGGATCCGACTCTTTTCATCGCGATACTGCAGGGAAACTGGGAGAACGTGCGCAGCATCAAGAGCCAGCGCATCTCGTTCCTCAACACCTTCTCGCTGATCACTGCCGGCACGCAGTCCGTGCTCTTCACGATGCACGGAGAGGCGATCTTTCAACTTGCCGTGAACCTGCTGATGGGCGCCTTCGCGGCGATGGGGCTGGTGATCAGCCTGCGTCTGAAGGCGGAGCTCGAGGAGTGCCTGGAGAAGATCCACATGATGGCGGTCGAGGTACACGCGGAAGAGTTCATGGCGCTCGAGCGGTCCGAGGGCGAGCTGGCGCGCTACCCGCAATTCCGGTGGATGTTTCCCCTGTTCTATGCGCTAGCGATCGCCTTTTTCGCCGCACTCGTCGTGCGGGACCTGGTGACCGTCGCGACGGCACTGTGAGCATGGTGGGCTCGACCTGGGGCAAGCCGTCACGGAGGCCATGCTGCCGCCATGGCGAATTGCGTGGCCACTCCCGGTCTCGCTGGAAGTCGTGTGCACCATCCGGCGGTGTGATCGGGCCGACGCGCGTTCGTGTGTGCGCGCTGGCGCTCGCGGTGCTCGCCGGCTGCGTCCATGCGCCGACCTGGATCGTGCAGCGCGGCGTGACGGTCGAGGACGTGGCGCGCGTGCTGGACGAGCCGTCGGCCACGGAGCGGCCGATCACCCCGTCCGACGTCCCCGCGATTCCCGTGCCGGCGGGCCTCCGACCGTGCTGCGCGTTCGGTGTCAAGCTCGGCGCCAGCATCGGACCCGTCCCGGTGCCGTTCTTCACCTTGAGCAACGTCATCGGCCTCGACCGGGTGGGTCCGCACACGTACGACGCCCACCCGTTCTCCACCTCGGCGTCGTCGAAGAAGGACGCCTTCGCGGAGGAGAACGACGCGCTCGTCTACACCTGCCGCGGCGGCTTCATCGACCTCGCCCACGTCCGCGACAACGCCGACTGGACTCTGTTCTGGTCCGCCGCGATCGCCCGCGCGTCGCTCACCGGCGGGACGGTCGAGCTGCCGAGCGAGGGCGGCGCGCGTCGCGTCCACCTGCGCCCGCTGCCGCCGGATCTCGTTGAACGCTACGGCCTCCGGCGGGTGGCGATAGACGTCGCCCAGTGGGTCGCGTTCGAGCTGTCGGTCTGGCACGAGATCGCGACGACGTATGGGTGGTCGGCGATCGAGCTCTATCCGGAGTACGTGTCCGCATTTTCACCAGAGGATCTCTACTCGAACCTGCTCGGAATCAAGATCGCCGGTGGGCTGCTCATGAATGCGGGCGAAGCGGAGACGGATGTCCTGTACGACCAGCACATGAACAAGTGGCTCCGCGCGACGCTCGCGTATCTCCAACCCGTGAGCGCCGAGGCCGGCGCGGAAGCGATGGCGCTCGTGGACGGCGTCTGGTGGGACTCGCACGCCCGCCTGCCCGACCCGCGCCTCGTGCTCCGCCGCAACACCAACGCCGGGGCGGAGCTGACGCCATGGGTCGTCTCGCGCGCCTACGCGTCGCCTGCGATGCAGGGGTGGGTCGACCGCCACTGCGGCGGCAGCGAGCGCCCGCTGGCGCTTCGGCGGGAGTTCGCGATGAAGGGGCATGCGTTCAAAGACATCGCCACGCTGGAGATCGACGTCCACGTGCCCGATCCCTTTCCATTCCCGCGGGCAGGCTCGACCCGCATCACGCAGGAGGACTTCCCGGTCGTGCTCGAGGCCGTCCGCCGCTACGGGATCGAGCGGCTCGGACCCGACGCGCTCCGGCCGGAGCGGACCGCGGGGTGACGCGCACGGGCGTCACGCTGGCGGCGCTGCTCGCGTGCGCCTGCACGCCGACCGTCCACCACCTGGAGCCGTACCGCAGCGATCCGGCGGCCGCCGAAGCGCTGGAGCAGCGCGCCCAGGCGGTGTGCACGCAGGCCCGCGGCGCGACCCCGCCGCACCACTTCACGACCGACGGCTGCTCGATGTGGTTCGACGACGGGTGGGTGCAGTGCTGCGTCGAGCACGACATCGCGTACTGGTGCGGCGGTACGAACGCGGACCGGAGACACGCCGACACGGTCTTCCGCGACTGCGTGTCCGCGGCGCACGGCACGGCGGTGGCGTGGATGATGTACTGGGCCGTTCGTGTGGGAGGGGGGCCATGGCAGCTGTTTCCGTGGCGCTGGGCGTACGGCTGGGATTGCTGCCGCGGTTACGACGCGCCCGCCACTACCGCGCGGTGAAGTGCCTCGCTCAGCGCCTGTGGGTGCGGCACTGAACGGGACGCAACGAATCGACGCGCCCACGGCGGTCGTACTACAAACCGGTTCGACCGACGCGGGCTACAGCGGCGCCATCGCGCTGCACGTGACCGCGAGCGCGCCCACGCGGTCGCCGATGAACCGGGTGAGCGGCCGCGACGACCAGGCCTGGTTGCAGCTCAGGAACGCGAGCGGTCCCTGCCCGTAGAGCCCGCCGCCGACGCCCCAGCCGCCCCGCGTGTCGACGCCGCCCAGGAGCCACGGGCGCACCCATCGCGTGAGCGGGTTCCACGCGTCGGGCACGAGCGGTCCGTCGACGCCGAAGAACGCGGTTGCGCCCGCCGTCGAGGGCTCGCCGGGGATCGCGATGTTCCGGTACTCGACGTCGATCCCGAGCCGCAGCTCGCGCGCCCAGTGCGCGCCTGGAGCGTCGCCGCGCGCGAATCCCATCGGGACGAGCGGCAGCAGGCTCGTCCCGGCGCGCGCGAACCACACGTTGCTGGTGCCGGTGTGGCGGTAGGGCCGGCCGGTCGTCGGGTCGAGGCCGCTCGCTTCGACGTCGTTGCGCAGCACGTCCAGGAAGGCGCCCAGCATGAGCCAGTCCGACTCGCCGCCGCGCCAGTGCACGCCCGGGATCAGCTCCAGGTCGCGGGTCTCCTCCCCGCGGGCGAAGGTGACGCCACGCGCGGAAAGGCGCACGTCGCTGGTCGTCCCGGGCACGACGCCGGCCAGCCCGAGCGACAGCCCGCGGAGCCCGAGCGCGCGCTCTCCGTCGAGGGCGGCGGCGAGGCGCACGGCCCGCGTGCGGTAGGTCATGTCCACGCCCGGCATGGATCGGACGCCGCCGCCCGCGTCGGCGTAGGCGTACGCGACCTGGAACGCGAACGGCATCCACGCGAACGTGGTCACGCCCACGCCGACGTCGGCGTCGAGCGCGCCGATGTCGAGGTGGTAGTAGCTGCCGCTCGCCACGCCGCCGCGCGGCATGTGCAGCGCGGCGCCGATGGTCATGGCCGCGGGGTTGTAGACGCCGTACGGGTCGGCGGCGTACGAGCCGCGCGCCTCGCAGTCACCGTAGAGGCAGAGGTTCAGCGACGCGAGGTCGGTGCCGATCCCCGCGACGGCCGGCGTCGCGAGGCACAGCAGCAGGGCGAGCGTGGGGGGGCGGACCGGCATGAGCGGGAAGGGGGTGCGGTCAGATCCACCCGAGCCCTCCGGCGAAGACGGCGAGGAGCGTGGCGTCGACGGCCAGGAGCGCGAGCACGGCCTTTGCCTTCTGCGGCACCGTCGGCAGGTCGTGGACCCAGAACGCGAACGCGAAGAACCAGAGGTAGCCCACCAGGAAGATCAGCCAGGGCATGCGCGCGTTCCACCACCAGTTGTCCCAGACCAGCGCGTTCATCGCGTTCAGCCACAGCTCGACCAGCACGCAGAAGACCGACGCGACGACCGCGAAGAGCCAGCGGTTCGGGACGCCGAGGACGCGGCGCGCGCGACCTTCGGGCAGGGTCTTCGCGACCACGATGCCCATCACCGCGAACATGAGGCTGATCTCGACGTTCAGCCCGACGAGCAGCACGTACGCGCTCCCGCCGGGCGTCGACCAGGCCGGCGCGTGTCCGGTCGCGCGGAAGAGCAGCGCGTTCCAGATCTCGTTCAGCCAGTCGGCGGCCCAGAGCGCCAGGCCGGCGAACACCACGTTCCAGTTCCGGCGCTCGATCTCGTTCGCGTAGACGTAGAGCACCAGGAGCAGCAGCGGGATCACGTGCCACTCGAAGTGGGTGCCGTCCCGGACGAGCGCGGCGGCGCGGCCTGCGGCCTCGGTCGGCATGGACTCGGATCAGGCCGCGGACAGACACCGCATCGAGCAGCCGACCTTCGTGTGCTGGAGCGAGCACGACTCGACGTCGTCCGGCGTGCCGTCGGACGTGAAGTGGAACACCACCCGGGCCTCCTCTCCCTTGTCGGGGCAGCGGAGCTTGCGAGTGCGGCTGAAGCGCATCGCCCACAGGAGCAACCCGTAGGCCGCGAACAGCGCGACCACCGAGACTGCCCCCAGCAGCCGCAGGTTCCCGTCGACGCTGATCGACGCGTCGGGCAGACCAGCATGTGGGAGCAGCAACATGACGCCTCCTCTCGGTCCTTCGAGACGCACGTTCCGTGCCAGCCCGATCTGCCCATTTCAGGGGGGCCGATCCCAGAACTGCGAGGACGGCGGCCGCCCGTCCCTGAAGACGATTCTTGGATTTGGGAGGCGTCAGCGCGGGCGCTGCGCGAGCTGCGCCAGCGCCTCGAGACTCCGGCGCTCGCCGATCACGACCAGCTGGTCGCCGTCGGCCACCAGGGTGGCCGGCTCGGGGACCATCCGGATCGGGTCGGTCCCGCGCTTGAGGGCCACGATCCGGAGCCGGGGCAGGTCTTTCTCGACGCTCTCGATGGCGCGCCCGATGATCCCGCCGCCCGCGCCGACGCGCACCTGCTCGAGGTCCACCTCCTCGCCGCGGCTCTCGAGCGAGATCTCGAGGAAGTCCACGACCGACGGCCGGAGGATCGACGCCGCGATGCGCATGCCGCCCGACTGGTACGCCGAGATCGCCTGGTCGGCGCCCGCGAGCCGGAGGCGACGGAGCCCGCCGTCCGACTCGCCGCGCGCGTGGATCACGATCCCCGGGTTCTTCTCCCGCGCGGACAGCGTGATGAACACGTTGTCGGGATCCGACGCCGTCGCCGCCACCAGCGCGCGCGCCCGCCGGACGCCGGCGCGCTCCAACACGTCGTCGGAGAGCGCGGAGCCGATGATGTACGGCATGCCGAGGCGCACGAGGTCCGGCTCCAGCGCCGGATTGGCATCGACGATGACCAACGGCACCTGCCGTTCCGCCACCTGCTCCGCGACCACGCGGCCCAGCCGTCCGAAGCCGCACACGACGACGTGTCCCTCGAGCTGCTCGATCCTCCGTTGCATCGCGTTCCTCCCGAACAGGTCCCGGAATCGCCCCTCGACCACCTGCTCCGCGATCGCCGTCAGCAGGTACAGCGCCGTGCCGACGCCGGTGACGATGAGCAGCATCGTGAACAGCCGTCCCGCCGGCGAGAGGCGGATGATCTCGCCGTAGCCCACCGTCGACAGCGTGGTGACGGTCATGAACAGCGCGTCCATGAACGAGGCCCGCTCGATCACGACGTAGCCGAGCGTGCCGACGGCGGTGAGCGCGGTCAGGATCGCGAACGGGAGCAGGATCGGGCGCGGAACCGACACCGCTCTAGCCGCGCCCCCCGAGCTGCTTCCGCAGGTCCTGCTTGCGCACCTTCCCGGTCGCGTTCCGCGGCAGTTCGGCCAGCACCTCGATCTGCTCCGGGATCTTCTGCCGCATCACGCCGCGCGCCTCCATGAACGTCCGCACCTCGTCGAGCGTCAGCGTGCCCACTCCCGGCTCGAGCACGACGCACGCGCACACCCGCTCGCCGCTCGCCGGGTCCGGCACGCCGATCACCGCCACGTCGGCGACCTTGGGGTGCGCGGCGAGGTCGTCCTCGATGCCTTTGGCCGAGAGGTTCTCGCCCTTGCGGATGATGATGTCCTTCCGGCGCCCGGTGATGCGGAGGAAGCCGTCCTCGTCCATCACCGCGAGGTCGCCGGTGCGGAAGAAGCCGTCGGGCGTGAAGGCGACGTTCAGCGCCGGATCCAGGTAGCCGACGCAGAGCTGCGCCCCGTACGCCTCGATCTCGCCCTCGACGTTCGGGCCGACCACGCGCCCCTGCTCGTCGACGATGCGGGCGGTGGCGCCCGGGACGGGACGGCCGTCGGTGCCGTGCAGCTTCTCCTCCGGATCGCCCGGAGCGCCGGCCGAGAACATCGGGCACTCCGTCAGCCCGTAGGAGCGGAAGACGTGGCAGCGGAGGTTCTCCTTCGCGCGCCGCATCAGCTCGGGCGAGACGTCGGCGGCGCCCGAGCCCGAGGAGCGCACGCTGCGGACCTTCTCAGGCGACCAGTTCGGCGCCGCGAACATCCCCTGGAGCACGACCGGCGGCCCGCCCGCGCCGGTGATTCGATGGCGCTCGATCAGGTCGAGCGCGAGCACCGAGTCGAAGCCTTCCATCATCACGATGCCGGTGCCGTTGTGGAGCTGCTGGACCAGGAACATCACGACGCCGCCGATGTGCGGGAACGGGAACTGGATCAGGCTGCGGTCGTCGGGCCTGGGCGGCATCAGCAGCGCCTGCGCGTGGACGACGGCGCCGGTCGTCGACGGCGTGTGCAGGACGCCCTTCGGGTCGGCGGTCGTGCCCGAGGTGTAGAAGATCATGGACACGTCGTGCGGTCCGAGCGGCGAGGGCCCGAGCGGCGCCGGCGGATCCTCCTCCAGCGACTCGAGCGCGCGCTGCCCGGGCGCCGGATCGGCCTGCACCGTCAGCACGTGCTCCAGGTGCGACGATTCGCGCCGCGCCGACTCGGCCAGCGCCCGGTGGTCGACGCCGCGGACCGTCCCCGGCACGATCAGCACGCGCGAGCGCGCCTGCCGGCAGATGAAGCCCAGCTCGCGCTCGCGGTAGATCGTGATGATCGGGTTCGAGACCGCCCCGACGCGGTCGATCGCGCAGGCGAGCGCCGGCCCCTCCGACCAGTTGGGCAGCTGCCAGGAGACGACGTCGCCGGGGCCGACGCCGAGCTTCCGCAGCGCCACGGCCATGCGGTCGGCGCGCGCCTTCAGGTCGCGGAACGTGTAGCTCCGTCCGCCCTCGCGCTTGCCCTCGATCAGGTAGACGCGCTCGGGCATGTCGCGGGCTCGCGCGTCGAGGAGCGCCGACAGGTTCGGCTGCGGCCACGCGCCCGTCGCCTCGTGGACCTGGCGGCGCGCGTCGGGCGGGCGGGTCGGCTGCATGGCGGTCCCGCCTACCGCATCGGAGGCGGGGCCGTCCACGGTCGCCGGGGGGTCAGCTCTCCTGGCGGAGGAGCTGCTTCTCGAGCGTGGGGAGGCGGAAGACCTGCGTCTTCGCGGCGCGGAGCCCGGCCTCGAGCAGGTGCCGCTCCTCGGCCGACGCGTCCTCGCCGTCGCTCGCAAGCCAGCCGCGCGCCGCCTTCACCACCAGCTCGTAGCGGTGCCCCTGCTGCCGGTAGAGCGTCCGCGGGTCGACGTCGTCGCTCTCCCGGACGACGATCGGTCCGGCGCCGCCGCTCGCCACCGCCGGCGCGATCGTGGCGCTCCGGGCCCGTCCGCGGCTCTCCGCGATCGCCCGGTCGATCTCCGCGAGCGCCGCGTCCAGCTCGGTCCGGTCCGCCGCCGACCACTCCGGCATCGCGCCGCCCTTCCATCCGACGACGGCCTCGCGCACCGCTTCCAGCGCCTCGGCCTGTGACGCGGACGCATCCTGCACCCGGAGCGCGCCCTTCGTCGCCGTGCGGGGCGCCGTCTGCGAGCACGCCGCGACCGCCATGAGCCCGACCACCGCCACCCGACCCCAGCCCTGCCAGCGTCGATTGCTCATGGGCTCTGCCCTACCCGAGACGACGCCCGCCGTCCACTCGGTTTTTCGACCCGGGGACGAAGTCATCGGCTCAAATGAACGCGGGATCGACCCGGAACCCGATCACGTCGGGCGGCGGGGAGATACCGAACTGCAGCGCATACTCTCGCGACGTTCGCGCAAGGCCTGCGAGCCGGTCGTGCAGCGGCGAGGCCGTCGTGACGTCTACGACGAGGTCGTCGGCGCCGGCTGCGGCGAGGCGGCGACACCATGACCGGATCACGCCTTCGAACGCATCGGCATCCGAAGCGCCGATGTCGTATGCCACCGCTTCCCGTCGTAGCCGGGTCCCGTCTGGACCCTCGGTGGTGATGTGGATCGGCCGCCGTGACACGCCGACGAGGGCGTCTGCGTTACCGAGGAGCAGATCGGGTCCGTAGATGTCCGGGGTTGCCTGCAACCGGCGCCGGAGCGCCGCAGGTGTCGTCGGAGGGCTGACGGCCTTCCCGTCGTAGAGGCGATTGATGAGTGGAGCGGCGTCCTCGGGGTCGATCTCGACGAGCGCCGTCGCGTCGGCGGCGAGGGAGCGGGTGTCGAGGTAGAAGCGCTTGTGCCGCCACGGCCAGCGGCGGAGTTCCTCCGGAAGCTTCTCCTGCATCCGCTCGTTGCCGACCGCGACCAGCGAATACGCCGTCGCGCCGGCCGCAAAGCCCCGCTCGAACAGCGCGCCGTTCAACGCACTGAAGATCCCGGCGCCCTGGAGCGCGGGATCGATCCGGGTGTGTCGCAGGTAGGCCAGCTTCTGCGGGCGATCGCCCACGACGCCGTCGTGGACGACGCAGCCATGCAGCGCCACGATGCGGTCGTCGGCTTCGACGAGGAGTACGATCCGGGGATCCGCCACCTCGGTGGCGCGAAGATAGTCCTGGCCGTAGTCGATCGTGGCGCGCAGCGGTCCCGTCACGATCGGGGTGCTCCGGCAGATTTCCGCGAGGCGAGGTCCGTCGGCAGCGACGGCCTCGCGCAGGACCAACCCCTCCGGCAAGGCCTTGACGATCATCACGTGCGTGTTGCCATCGTCGCGGATCACCGCAGAGGCGCGCATTCGCGTGCCATCCTCGGCCACCGCCGCGGCGACGACCCGGCCCGGGACCTCTTCGACGGGGTCGGTCACGAGTCGACACCCGGCAAGGTCGCGCCGGATATGCAGCACGCCGCGGACGAGCGACGGCATCGTGTCGGGGCCCAGGACCGCGCGTATCTCGGCATCCGTGACACCCTCGCCACGGCGACGCGCCCACGCCAGGTACGCCGCCAGAGCCAGACGACCTTGCTCCAGGGCAGATCCGCTCGCGATCATGGGCAACCTCCCGGGACTCGCCGGCGCCTCCTCGTGGATCGCCGGGCTCAGGCCCCCTGCCGGTCCGCTCGCCTGCGTAGCGTGGACCAGTCTTCCCCGGCAAGAGAGCGCCTTGACCTTTCGACCGATCGAATGGTAGCCGCCGGCCGTGTTCGATCCACGTCCGTCCACTTCCCCGGCCGGCGCCTGGTGAGCCCGCGCGCGCGCGGCGGCGCGGCGCTCCGGCGCGGGCCGGGCCGGCCTCCGGGGCCGAGCCAGGCGGCCGAGGTCCGCGCGCGCATCGTGGCCGAGGCCGGGCGGCTGTACGCGACCGGAGGCTACGCGGGGCTGAGCTTCGGCACGCTGGCGCAGCGCACCGACGTCACCAAGGCGACGCTGTTCCACTACTTCCCGACCAAGGACGCGCTCGTGTACGCGGTGTTCGACGCGCTCGGCGCGCAGCTCGAGGCGCGCGCGCTCGGCTGGTTCGACCCGCCGCCGCGCTCGTTCGCGGCGCGCCTCGACCGGCTGGTGGTCGAGCTGGTGGAGTTCTTCGGGCGCGATCCGGTGCCCGCGCGGCTCGTGTGCCACGGGTTCCTCGGCGTCGAGCACATCGTGCCGCCGACGCTGGCGCGCGCCGGGGCGCCGCCGGTGTTCGTCGAGCTGATGCGACGGTTTGTCGTGTTCCTGGAACAGGGGATCGCGGCGAAGGAGTTCCGGCCGGACCGGCCGTTCGGCACGATCATGTCGATCGGCGGCGTCGTGCTGTACGAGTGCATGATGCCGGCGGAGTCGCGACGTCGCTACGCCGGCGACAGCCCGGTCACGATCGAGGAGCGCACGAAGGAGATGGTCGCGTTCATCCGGCGCGCGGTGCTGCGGCCCGACACGCGCCGGCTGTCGGGGAAGCACAGCGCGCGATGAGGCTCGCCGGCAAGGTCGCGATCGTGACTGGTGCGGGGCGCGGGCAGGGCGAAGCGGTGGCGCGCGCGTTCGTCGCGGAGGGCGCGCGGGTGGCGCTGCTCGACGTGCTCGACGACCCGGGCCGCCGCGTCGCCGCCGGGCTGGGCGACGCGGCCCGCTACTTCCACTGCGACCTGGCGCGCGAGGACGACGTGCGCGCCGCCGTCGACGGCGCCGCGGCGCACTTCGGCGGCCTCGACGTCCTCTACAACAACGCCGCGGTGATCACCTACGGCAACCGCGTCGCCGACATGCCGGTCGAGCAGTGGGACCGCACGCTGGCGGTCAACCTGCGCGGCCCGTTCCTGTGCGCGAAGTACGCGCTCCCGCACCTGATCGCGCGCGGCGGCGGCGCGATCGTGAACGTGTCGTCGCACGGCGCGTTCCAGGCGGCGCCGGTGGGCATCGCCGACTACGGCGCGTCCAAGGGCGCACTCGTGACGCTCACGTACTACCTGGCGGTGGAGTACGGGTCGGCAAAGGTGCGCGCCAACTGCATCGCGCCGGGCCCCGTGCCGACGGAGCTGAATGCGCCGTTCCTCGGCAGCGAGGAGGGCCGGCAGGCGACCGCGGCGTGGATCCCGCTCGGCACCGTCGGCGACGTGACCGACATCGCGCGCGCGGCGGTGTTCCTGGCGTCCGACGAGGCCCGGTGGATCACCGGCGCCGTGCTGCGTGTCGACGGCGGCATCGTGGTGCAGTAGCCGGCGCCCGGCCTTGCTTCAGGAGCCGGTACGGGACGCGGCGTGAGCGGCGTCGGAAGCAGGGTTCGCAGAGGCCAAAAAGCGCGTCAACTCCTGTGTGGAGCGCACCTGGCCGAACACGTGGCTGAAGGACAGCAGCGCGGCCTCGTGCATTTCCTGCGACAGCTCGGTGCACGCGTCACCGACCACGACCACGCGGAACCCGCGATCGGCGGTCTGCCGCGCGGTGAGGCCGACGCAGACCGCCGTGGTCAGGCCGCACACGGCGAGCGACGTGATGCCCATGTTGCGGAGGGTCTGGTCGAGATTGGTGGAGCTGAGCGCACCGCTGGACGTCTTGTTGACAATGATCTCACCCGGAAGGGGGGCGATGGCGTCGTCCACCTGCCAGCTGGCGCCGTTCACGACGGGATTCGGGCGGCGGCCGAGCAGCTCCAGACCGAGCGTGTCGAAATCCTTCAACCAGCACGGCAGATCCTCCCCGCCCTGCGCATACGAACCGAAGACGCAGAAGACGACGGGCAGGCCTCGAGAACGAAAGCAACGCTGCAATTCCTGGATGTTCGGCAGCACCGTGGAGTTCACGCGCTGGAAGTAGCCGTCCATGGCTCCGGGTGCGAGCTTCTGGAAGACCTGAGCGAACTCCGAGTCGGGCCGGGTGAAGAAGCGTTGGACGTCGACGATGACGAGCGCGGTCCGTGCGGCATCGAGCGAGATGGGCGCCTGCTCCTTCCGGAGGATCATCTCCCGGATCTTCTCGTGTTCGGTCATGGCGGATCCCTCCGTCCGTCGTCGGTGCGTCGGTGACGACACGCCCTCACGTCTGACCCAGCAGCGTGAGCGCCACCAGCGCCACGCTGAGCGCGCCCATCGCGACCACCGTCACCCACGCGACCACGTTCATCGCCGGCGAGTTCACCCGCCCGCCCATCAGGTCGGGTCGGTTGGCCAGCCGCAGCATGAACACCAGCACCACCGGCAGCAGCACGCCGTTGGCGACCTGGGAGAGGTACATCACCGGCAGCAGCGGGATGCTCGGGATCAGGACGATCGCCGCCCCGAGCACGATCAGGCCCGTGTAGAGTCCGTAGAAGTGCGGGGCCTCGCGCGCGCGCTTGTTGACGCCCATCTCCCAGCCGAAGGCCTCGCAGACCGAGTAGCTGGTCGCGAGCGGCAGCACCGACGCGGAGAAGATCGAGGCGTTGAAGAGCCCGAAGGCGAACAGCGCCGAGCTGTACGTCCCGGCGAGCGGCTTCAGCGCGAGCGCGGCGTCGGCGGCGGTCTCGACGTCGACGTGGCCGGCGTGCAGCGTCGCTGCGCACGCGACGATGATGAAGAACGCGATCACGTTCGTGAAGAAGCACCCGCCGACCACGTCGATGCGCGAGTACTTGTAGTCCTCGACCCGCACGCCCTTCTCGACGATCGCCGACTGCTGGTAGAACTGCATCCACGGCGCGATCGTGGTGCCGACCATCCCCACCAGCATCGTGACGTACGCGGCGTCGAACGCGACCGGCGGACGGACGGTCTCCCGCGCCACCTCGCGCCAGTCCGTCGCTGCGAGGAATCCCGAGCCGACGTACGCCAGGTAGAACACGCACGCCACCAGGAAGACCTTCTCGACCTTGTCGTAGTTGCCGTAGACGATGAGCCACCACACGAAGGCCGCGCCGAGCGGCACCGAGACGTAGCGGGAGATCCCGAAGATCTCGAGGCTGGCCGCCACGCCCGCGAACTCGGCGACGGTGTTGCCGAGGTCGGCGACCACGAGCAGCGCCATGGCGTAGAACGTCACGCGCACGCCGAAGTTCTCGCGGATGAGGTCGGCGAGCCCCTTCCCGGTGACGACGCCCATCCGCGCGCACATCTCCTGCACGACGATCAGCGCGACCGTGATCGGGAGCAGCGTCCAGACGAACCCGTAGCCGTAACGCGCGCCTGCGAGCGAGTACGTCGTGATGCCGCCGGCGTCGTTGTCGACGTTGGCGGTGATGATTCCCGGTCCCATCACGACCAGAAACCGGACGAGGTGCGGCCACCACCCGGTGCGGGCGGGCGCGCCTTCGCTCAGCGGGCGCGGCCGTGCAGCTTCCACTTCCATGCGAGGGTCGTCACGTGGGTGAGCACGTCGTCGACGGTGACGATGCCGAGCAGTATGCCCCGCTCGTCGCAGACCGGGACCGCGAGCAGGTTGTACTTCTCGACCACCTCGGCGACGGCGGCCTGGGTGTCGTCGGGCTTCAGCGTGACGAGATCGCGCAGCATGATCTCGTCGAGGCGGGTGTGCGGCGCGGCGAGGAGCACCTGCCGGATCGTCACGACGCCGAGCAGCCGCTGCTCCGCGTCGACGACGTAGAGGTAGTAGATCAGCTCCACTTCGCTCGCGAGCGAGCGGAGCCGCTCCAGCACCTCGGCGCAGGTGAGCCCGGCCGGCAGCGCGATCAGCTCGGTCGTCATCATGCCGCCGGCGGTGTCGTGCTCGTACTGGAGCAGCTCCTCGACGTCCTCGGCCTCGTCCGGCTCCATCTTGCCGAGCAACAGCTCGGACTCCTCTTCGGGCAGCCCGGCGAGGAGGTCGGCGGCCTCGTCGGGCGGCATCTCCTCGAGGATGTCGGCGGCCTGCTCGGGCGGGACGCTCCCGATCAGGTGCTCGCGGATCTTGGGCTCGACCTCGGTGAGCGCCTCGGCGGCCGACTCGGCGTCGAGCGCGCGGAACACGGATTCGCGCTCGCGGCCGTCGAGCTCGGTGAGGATCTCGGCCAGCTCGGCGGGATGCAGCTCGCGCAGCTCGCGTCGCGGGACCTTGAGCTGGACCGCGTCGCCGATGCCGGAGAGCGTGAGCGGCTGCACGTAGCGCCAGGTGATGAGCCGCTCGTTGGTGAGGTACGATGCGTGCGGCACGAGCCGTCGCACCGCGCCGTCGATGAACGCGTTCCAGCCGAGCCGGCGCACGAGCCCGCGGAACCCGACGTCGACGTGGACCAGGTGCAGGTCGCCGGCCGTGACGCGCAGGAAATGCAGGTCGTTCACGCGCACGACCTTCGCGCCCGAGGTGTCGACGATCTGCCGGTCGAGGAGCACCTGGCGCACCCAGAACTCCTGCTCGCTCTCGAGGTCGCGCCCGGGCGTCAGGCGCTCGACGGGCACCCTGAGCTGCACGATCCCGCCCGCGATCGACGCGACGTCCCGCCAGCGCGCGGTGATGGGGAACGGCTCGAACCGCCCCCGCCGGGCGACCAGCGCCGTGGTGGCGGGGAAGACCTCGGAGACGGTTACCGCGAGGTCGTCGAGCTGGCCGACCAGCCGCCCCGACGCGTCGAAGACCGGTCGCCCGTGGAGCGCGGAGTAGAAGACGAACGGCGCATCAGCTGCGGTGCGCACGCTCTCGACGTGCGGCTCTCCGTTGGTCGCCATCGCTCATGACTCGCGCTTGCCTCAGGGAATGGCCTGCCTATCACGGGCGCCCGACGACAGGCCAGCGGGGCATTTGTCGTCACTAGGCGCCCCACAAACGCCAAAACCTCGCGGTGGATCCCCTTGACCCTCCCGACTGGGCGGGGCTACCGTCCCGGCATGCGCGCCTTCGTCGGCCGCGAAGCCGAGTTGGCGGAGTTGCGCGCACGGCTGGAGGCGACGCTCGCGGGAAGCGGCGCCGCCGTGCTCCTCGCCGGCGAGCCGGGGATCGGGAAGACGCGGCTCGCCCTCGAGCTCGCGCGTGAAGCCGAGAGCCGGGGCGTCGGGGTCCTGCGCGCCACGAGCTTCGAGGGGGCGGGCTCGCCGCCGTACTGGCCGTGGGTGCAGGTGCTCCGGCGCGCGCAGCAGCTCGAGTCGACGGGGCGGGACGGCGAGCGCGCGTTCGAGCTCCGCGACCTGCTGCTCGACCTTCCCGGCGACGAGGGCGTCGAACCGGAGATCGCGCGCTTCCGTCTCTGCGACGCGATGGCCGACGTGCTCCGCGCGCACTGGACCCGGCGCCCGCTGCTGCTGATCCTCGAGGATCTTCAGTGGGCGGACGAGTCGTCGCTGCTGGTCCTCCGGCTCCTCCTGCGCGACGTCCGGCTGACGCGCATGCTCGTGCTGGGTACGTATCGCGACGTCGAGGCGCGCGCGACGGATGGCACGAGCGTCCTCGCGACGCTCGCCGCCGACGCGCGGACGATCCAGCTCCGTGGCCTGGACGTGCCGGCGGTCGCGCAGTTGGTTGCCCACTACGCGCAGCGCGAAGCCTCGGACGCCGTCGCGAGGGCCGTGCACACGGCCACGGGCGGCAACCCCCTCTTCGTCGACGAGCTGGTGCATTCGCTGCTCGCGGAAGGGTGCCTCGACGACGCGGCCGCGTCGTCGCGCCTCCCGCTGCCGCAGCGCGTGCGGGCCGTGATCCGGCGACGGCTCGACCACCTGCCGGGTGCGTGCCGCCGCGTGCTCACGGTCGCCGCGGTCGTCGGGCGGGAGTTCGACCGGCCGCTCCTCGCTCGCCTGTGCGGGATCGCGAGCAAAGCGCTGCTCGCCACGATCGGCGAAGCATGTGCCGTCGGCATGGTGGTCGAGACAGGAGGACGGCTCGCCTTTGCGCACGACGTGTTCCGGGAGGTGCTCTACGACGACCTGGGTCTCGAGCAGCGGCGCCGACTGCACGGCGAGGTCGCCGCCGCGCTGGAGGCGCTCCACGCCGCCGACGTCGAACTGCACTTGGGCGAGCTCGCGCACCATTTCCTGCACGCGGACCCCGGCGACGCGCGCGCGGTCGACTACGCCGTGCGAGCGGCCGAGCGCGCGGCGCGACAGCTCGGGTTCGGCGAGGCGGTGCGGTGGTGCGAGCTCGGCCTGCAGGGGCTGATCGCCGCCGGATCCACCGACGGCCGGCGGCGATGCAACCTCCTGCTGGCGCTGGGGGCGAATCGCTGGAAGGCCGGCCAGATCGATCGCGCGCGCGAGGCGTACGAGGAGGCCGCCGTGCTGGCCGACGGGCTCGGTCTCCCCGATGCGCTGGCGCGGGCGGCACTCGGCTACGGTGGCCAGGACCTGAGCTACGACCGCGCCAACGAGGAGCCGCGCCTGGTGCAGCTCCTCGAGCGCGCGCTCGCCGTGACCCCACCGGACGACGGACCGCTCCGCGCGTCGCTGCTGGCGCGCCTCGCGGCCGCGCTCGCGTTCTCGGCCGAGCGCGAGCGCGGTGAGGCGCTGGCGGGCGAGGCGGTGCGCATGGCGCGACGGGTCGATGACACGCCGACGCTCCACTTCGTCCTCTGCTGCGCGCTGTGCGCGACCTGGGGGCCCGACAACCTCGCGGCGAGGCTCGCGGAGAGCGCCGAGATCGTGCGGCTGTCGCTCGCGCTCGGCAGTGCGGGCACGAACGAGATCAACGTGTCGCGCATCGCGCACCTCGAGGAGGCCGGCGATCCCGCAGGTGCGGAGTTGGAGGCGGAGAGCTACCGCCGCCGGATGCGGGTGCGCGGGGGCGGCGTCACGACGTGGATCCTCGAGGTCCGGCGCGCGATGACCGCGCTGACGCAGGGGCGGCTCGGCGAGGTCGAGGCGCTGGCGCTGCGGGCGCTGCGGGTTGGCCAGGAGGCGGGAAACCACAACGCCGCGCAGTACTTCGGCGCCCAGCTGATCGCGCTCCGGCGCGAGCAGGGGCGACTCGTCGAAGTCGTCGACGGGATCGGCGGCTTCGCTGCCGAGAACCCGGCCCTCCCGGTCTGGGGGGCGGCGCTCGCATGGGTCCTCGGCGAGCTCGACCGGGAGGACGACGCGCGCCGCGAGCTCGACCGGCTCGCCGCGGCCGACTTCGCCGACATCCCCCGCGACATGTATTGGCTCGCCTGCCAGTGGCTCCTCGCCGAGGTCGTGGCACGGCTCGGCGACCGGCGACGCGCCGAGCGGCTGTACGCCGATCTGCTCCCCTACCGCGACCGGTGCGCGACGGTCCCGATGACGTTCAACGGCGGGTCGGTGGAGCGGGCGCTCGGCCTCCTGGCGGGGGTCCTCGACCGCTACGACGAGGCGGCGGCGCACTTCGAGGCCGCGATCATGGTGAACCGTCGCATCGGCGCCAGGCCCTGGGTCGCGCACGCGGAGCACGAGTATGCCCGGCTCCGGCTCGCGCGTGGTTCCGCCGCCGACCGCGCGCACGCGGCCGAGCTCTTGGGTCGCGCCGTCGAGTCGGCGCGCGCGCTCGGCATGGCGGCGCTGGTCGGCCGTGCCGGGCTGCTGCTGGCGAGCATCCAGGCGTCGGCGGAGGGGAAGGATGAGGCGGTCTTCCGCCACGAGGGGGAGTACTGGACGATCGGCTGCGACGGGAGCACGGCGCGCGTGCGCGACGCCCGCGGTCTCCAGCTCATCATGCTCCTGCTGTCCTCGCCCGGGCGCGACATTCCGGCGGCGCGCCTCGCGGTGTGGCCGGAGCCGCCGTCGCGAGGCGCGGACGGCCTCGGGCTCGCCGGCGATCTCAGGATCGGGCCGCGTCACCTCGCTGACGACGGCGCCGACCTGGACGCCCGCGCTCGCGCCGAGTACCGCGTCCGCCTCGATGCGCTGCTGGACGAGGCCGAGGAGGCCGAGCGCTTCAACGACGTGCTCCGCGCCTCCCGCGCGCGGGACGAGATCGCCGCGCTCGCCGAGCAGCTCGGGGAGTCGATCGCCCTCCACGCGCGGCAGCGGAACCTGGACCTCGAGCGCGCCCGCCTCGCCGTGACCAAGGCGATCCGCTACGCGATCCGCAAAGTCGAGCGCGCCCATCCCGCGTTCGGGCGGCTGCTCTCGGCCGGCGTCAAGACGGGCACCTCCTGTCGCTGGGAGCCCGACCCGAGGCGCCCGCTCCGCTGGACATTCTGACGCCACGCCATTGGCACGGGCCGTGCCACGACTTCTCACACCATGAAGATCGGGAGGGGAACGCCGTGACGGCGTCCCCGTTTCGAGACCGGGCCGTGAGGGTCCGCGTGATGGAGGAGACGATGTCGAGCAAGCTCGTGGCGGCCCTCGTTCTGGTGGGCGGGTCCTGCTGGCTGGTTGCCGGTGCGGAAGCGATCAGCGTGTGCCAGAAGAAATCCGGAGCGGTCTTCCTACGCGATGCCTGCAAGAAGCGAGAGACGCAGGTCGATCTCCCCCCGCTGGTCGGCGTGACGCGCGACGCCGAGGGGGACATCGGGATCGGGACGACCGACCCGATCGCCAAGCTCGAGGCCGCGAACACCGGCGCCACCGAGATCGGCGTGCTCGGAACGAGCGAATCTCGTGGGGTCGTCGGCCGGATCGGAACGGGAACCTCGTGCCCCGGCACGTACGGCGTCGGCGGCTGTACCGGATCCAATCCCGGCGATGGCGTCCTCGGGAGCTCGGACACTGGGAGCGGCGTGATCGGAAGCTCGAACTCCGGTCCGGGCGTCGCGGGCACCTCGAGTTCCGGTCCCGGCCTCTCGGGCAGCTCGAGCACCAACAACGGTGTCTCCGGGTCCTCGGAATCCGGCCAGGGGATCTCGGGGACTTCGAACTCCGGCCGCGGGGTCTTCGGAACCTCGACGTCAGGCATCGGCGTCTTCGGCAACAGCGGGACGCGCGGCGTCGTCGGCACGCTCGGAGGGACCCCCTGCGCCGGCACCTACGGCGCCGGCGGCTGCGGTGGGACGACCGGTGACGGGTTGGTCGGTCGGAGCAGCGTTCCCGCCAGCTCCTTCTCGGCCGCGGGCGTGCACGCCTTCAACGACGCCGGCGGCGACATCTTCATCGGCGAGGCGTCCGGGGCCCGGAGGGCGCGGATCGACGGCTCCGGCACGGGATTCTTCGACGGCGGAACGCAGGCGAGTGGCGCCGACTACGCGGATTCGATGCCGACGTCCGACGACCCGGCGAAGCTCGAGCCCGGCGACGTCCTCGCGATCGACGCGCGACACGGGTTCGCGCTGCGCCAGTCGCGCGAGCCCAACTCGCCGTTCGTCGCCGGGGTGTACTCGACGAAGCCGTCGATCCTGGGCGTCGGCGAACACCGGATCGACGACCCCCGCAGCGGCGAGGTGCCAGTGGCGCTGGTCGGTGTCGTTCCGACCAAGGTCACCGCGGAGAACGGCCCGATCCGCCCCGGCGATCTCCTGGTCACGTCGTCGGCGCCGGGGCGCGCCATGAAGGCGAAGACCGAGGTCGCGGGTGCGGTCCTGGGGAAGGCACTCGAGCCGCTCGAGCGCGGGACAGGCACCATCAAGGTCCTGGTGACGCTCCGCTAGCGCCCGGCCGAAGCGCCGGTGTTCGTTCGGGCGGGGGGCTTCGTCGGCCCCCCGCCGCACGTTTGAACCGCTCCCGACCCAGGTGCTATCCCCACCTCGTCATGGCCACCGTCATCACGAGCGAGTGCATCAACTGCGGCGCCTGCGAGCCCGAGTGTCCCAACACCGCGATCTACCAGGGCGGCGTCGAGTGGGCGGCGGCGGACGGGTCGAAGTACCCCGCGCTCACCAACGAGATCTTCTACATCGTGCCGGAGAAGTGCACGGAATGCGTCGGGTTCTTCGACCACGAGGCGTGCGCGGCGGTGTGCCCCGTCGACTGCTGCGTACCGGATCCGGCGCGCCCGGAGGCCGAGTCGGTGCTGCTGCAGCGGGCCCGCGCGCTGCACCCCGACAAGACGATCCCGGACGACGCTCCGTCGCGGTTCAAGAAGGAGGGCGGGGCGGCGGCGCCGACCGCTGCCGCGCCTGCGCCGGCGGTGGCCCCGGCTCCCGCGGCGGTCGCGCCCGCACCGGCTGCGGCGCCGGCCGCCGCGAGCGAGGAGCCGATCGGCCTCGAGATCCCGTCGCCGGAGGAGTGGGACGTCCCGATCCGCTGCTTCCGTTGCGAGGGCGAGTACGAGGTCCCCGCGACCTACTTCAAGGCCGGCACCGTCTTCTACTGCCCGCACTGCCAGGGATCGCTGGTGCCGACGCTCAGCATGGTGCGCGCCGTCGAGGGCGCCATCGCCGAGTTCCACGAGAAGTGGGAGGCGGCGTTCGAGAATTTCCGCGCCAAGCGGCAGCGCGAGCTCGAGCAGTTCGAGGAGAAGCAGCGGCGCGAGCTGGAGGCGTTCACGGCCCGCCTCCGCACGGTCGCGCTCAAGGAGAAGGCTCCGGGCGCGCCGCAGAAGCGCCGGGGGTTCTTCGCCCTCTAGCCGCCGGTGCGGCAGCGGCTGTACGAGTACCTGCTCGAGCGCCCCGGAGGCGCCGGCGTCGACGAGCTGCTCGACCTGATCTTCGTCGCCCGCGGGCGCGACCCGGAGTTCGGCGCGCGCTTCCTCGACGGCCTGATCGACGGCGACGAGCGCTTCCGCTTCGACGGCGGCCGCTGGCGCGCCCGCGTCCACGACACGCTCTCGCGCGCGATCGGCGACACGCCGTTCGTGGTCGTCGACCTCGAGACCACCGGCGGCGGGCCCGACGCCGAAGGGATCACCGAGATCGGCGCGGTGCGGGTGACGGGCGGGCGGCTCACCGACACGTTCTCCACGCTGGTGAACCCGCGCAAGCCGATCCCGCCGTTCGTGGTCGGGCTCACCGGCATCACCGACGACATGGTGAAGGACGCGCCGACGATCGCCGACGCGCTGCCGCGCTTCCTGGAATTCGTCGGGCCCGACGCGGTGCTGGTCGCCCACAACGCCGCCTTCGACATGGGACACCTCGACGCTGCGCACCGCGCGCTCGCGGGGCGGCCGCTCGAGCGGCCGTCGCTCTGCACGCTGCGCCTGGCGCGCCGGCTGCTCCCCGAGCAGAAACGGCGCTCGCTCGACGTGGTGGCGAGCGTGCTCGGCATCGGCTGCGCCGACCGCCACCGCGCGCTCGCCGACGCGCGCATCGCGGCCGAGGTGCTGTGCGTGTTCCTCGAGCGCACGGCCGAGCGCGGCATCGCGCGCCTGGACCAGCTCCTCGACTTCCAGCGCAGCGCGGTCGACGGCCGGCCGTTCGTGATCCACGTGCCCCGCGAACGGCTCGACGACGTGCCGCAGGCGCCGGGCGTCTACCACTTCCTCGGCGACGACGGGCGGCTGCTCTACGTCGGGCGGGCGCGGCGGCTGCACGCGCGGCTCGCGAGCTACTTCTCGAACTCGCGCGGGCACTCGCCGAAGACGCTCGAGCTGATCCGGAGCGTCCACGACGTGCAGACCTTCGAGACCGGGTCGGAGCTGGCGGCGTCGCTGCTCGAGGCGCGGCAGATCCGGGACCTCAAGCCGCCGTTCAACCGCCAGCGCCGGCATCTGCCGCGGGTCGGGTTCCTGAAGATCGGCGTGCGGGATACGTTCCCGCGGCTCTGGGTGACGCAGCGGCTCAAGTCGGACCGCGCGACGTACGTCGGGCCGTTCGGGAGCGTCGAGGCGGCCGAGCGCGCGCAGGGCGTGCTCGCGCGGCTGTTCGGGCTCCGGACGTGCGCCAGCGCGCTCGCGCCGTCGCCGAACGTCGCGCCGTGTGCGCTGGGACAGGTCGACGCCTGCACGGCGCCGTGCGCGGCGCGCGTCGACGAGGAGGCGTACCGGCGGCGGGTCGACACGCTGCTCGCGTTCGTCGAGGGGCGCGACGCGAGCGTCGTCGACGACGCGGCCGCGCGCCGTGACGCGCTCGCCGCCGGGCACCGCTTCGAGGAGGCGGCGCGCGCGCAGCGCGACCTCGACCTGCTCGACGAGATCCGCCGCCGGCAGCGCACGCTCGGCTGGGTCGTCACGCAGCAGCACTTCGCGGTGCTGCTGCCGACTGCGGCCCGCGACGCGGCGCAGCTCTACGTCGTGCTGGGTGGACGTCTGGTGGTCGAGTCGCGCCTCGAAGCGGCGGCCGACGTGCTGGCGGCGGTGGCGGTGGTCCGAGAGCGCTTCGAGCGCTTCCAGGACGCGCCGCTCGACCGCCACGACGTCGAGGGCGCGACGATCCTCGCCGCCTGGCTCCGCGACCGCGGCCAGGAGGGCCTCATCCTGCCGCTCGACGGCCCGGACGCGCTCGCCGCGCGGCTCGACGAGATCACCGTCACGCTGGGCGACCTCCAGCAGCGCGGCCCGCTGCCGGCGATCGACGGCCTCGCGTGAGCGCGCGCAAGCTGCTCGTCAGCGGCGACGACTTCGGCGCCGCCCCCGAGGTGAACGCGGGGATCGTCCGCGCGCACCGCGACGGCATCCTCACCAGCACGAGCCTCATGGTGACGGGCGCGGCGCGCGACGAGGCGGTGGCGCTCGCGCGCGCGCACCCGCGGCTCGCCGTCGGCCTGCACCTGGTGCTGGCGCAGGCGCGCCCCGCGTCGCCGCCGGGCGAGATCCCGGACCTGGTGCGTCGCGACGGCGCGTTCGGCGACCGGCCGATCCTGAACGGGCTGCGGTACGCCTGGGCCTACGTCCGGCGTCACGGCCTGGAGCAGCTCGTGCGCGAGGTCGACGCGCAGCTCGCGGCGTTCGCGGCGACCGGCCTCCCGCTGGCGCACGTCGACGGGCACCTGAACATGCACCTCCATCCGATGATCCTGCCGATCCTGCTCGAGCTGGCGCCGCGCTACGGGATCCGCGCGATGCGGCTCTCGCGCGAGGACCTGGGCGCGGCGCTCCGCTACGACCGCCGGCACGCGGGGCGGAAGGTGTTCGAGGGACTCGTCTTCCACGCGCTCGCGGCGTACGCGGCCCCGCGGCTCCGGCGCGCCGGGATCGCGACCGCGGACCGCGTCTACGGGATGCACCAGACCGGCCACGTCGACGAGGCGTATCTGCTGGCGCTGATCCCGACGCTGCCCCCCGGCGTGAGCGAGGTCTACTGCCACCCCTCCGCCGGCGATCCCCCGGCGCTCGCGCGCTATCAACCGGGCTACGACCACCAGGGCGAGGTCGACGCGCTGGTGAGCCCGCGCGTGCGCGCCGCGCTCGCGGCGGCGGGCGTCGAGCTGGTCAGCTCCCCGTGACGCGGAGCGGGGCCGACGGCTCGTCGAATGCGGTCGCCGGCGCGCCGACCGGCGCCATCCGGCCGTCGGCGTCCACGCGCAGCACCTGGCCGCTCCAGGTGACGTGCTTGCCGAACCACGACAGCAGCCAGATCCCCGAGTAGCAGAGGTCCTTCAGCGGCACGAGCCAGAGGTGCCGCGGCGTCTCGGGCTCCCGGAGGAGCCGCATGATCGCCGCGAGCCCGCCCACGCGGCAGACGATCGCCGCGCCGAGGGCCGTCCACCCGACCGCGCTGCCGCCGGTGACGATCACCGACGCCGTGCCCCACAGCATCGCGTGCGTGATCACCGACGCGAACCAGCCCACCGGCTGGCACACCCGGTACGTCCGCGCCCACCGGAACTGGTGGCGCCAGACGTCGCGCATCGTCGTCGAGTCGAGCACCGTCTCGACGACGTACGGCAGCAGCGTGAGGCGCCAGCCGTCGCGCTGGGCGCGCGTGCCGAGCTCGTTGTCGTCGGCGAGGAAGTCGCGGATCGCGGGGAAGCCGCCCATCTGGTCGAGGGCCTCGCGCCGGATCGCGATCGACGCACCGAGCGCGTTGACGCCCTGGACCCAGTGCGCGGTGAGCACCATCGGGATGAAGTCGGTGTTGATGAACAGCGACTCGACCACCGACGGCCGCCCGAAGTAGCCCCGCCCGCGGTAGAGGCAGGTCGTGAGCCCGACGTGCGGGTAGGCGGCGAGCGGCGTCACCATCGCGCGCAGGTAGTCGGGGCGTACGCGGATGTCGGCGTCGGACATCACGAGGACGTCGTGGCGCGCCTGGCCCATCATGTGGATCAGGCTCCCGACCTTGCGGTTGGCGCCGGGACCCGAGCCGACCGCGAGCACGATGTCGCGATGCGGGAAGTCGCGCTTGAGCCGCCGCACGATTTCCGCCGCGGGATCCGACGCGTCGGCGACGCCGCACACGATCTGGTACGGCGCCGGGTAGTCCTGACGGCAGAAGCTCGCGAGGTTCGCGTAGAGGTCGATGCCCTCGCCCTTGAGCGGCTTGAGCAGCGTGACCGGCGGGAGCCCGACGGCGCGCTGGCGCTCGGCCTCGCGCCGGGCGCGCCGGAAGAACCGATGCGCCGCGACGACCTGGAAGAGCTGGTAGCCGCTCGCGACGATCGAGCAGCCCAGGACGAGGAGCTGCGCCAGGTGCATCTAGGCTTGTGCAGACGCCTCGGTCTTCAGCCTGGTCGGGGTCTGGGCGATCTGACGCCGCTTCCACATCGAGGTCAGGAACTCCTTGCCCTCGGAGAGGAGCCGCTTCGCCTCCTCGCGGTCGCTCGCCATCTTCTTGATCGACTTCCAGATGTAGCGACGGCTGAAATAGTACCGCCGGTAGAAGGTCTCCACCGCCTTGAAGATGTCGTCGGCGGAGATCTCGGGGTACGACACCGTGCACTTCTGGTAGCCGGTCTCGTCGACCAGGCTGTCGACGGTCAGGTACTTGTGCTCGTTCACCCAGTCGTACATCGCGGTGCCGGGGTACGGCGACGCGAGCGAGACCTGGAGCGTCTCGGGCTGCATCTCCTGCGCGAAGCGGATGGTCTGCTCGATGGTCTCGTGGGTCTCGCCCGGCAGGCCGACGATGAACGTGCCGTGGATCAGGATGCCGATGTCGTGGCAGTCCTTCGTGAAGCGACGCGCGCGCTCGACGCTCACGCCCTTCTTGATGTTCTTGAGGATCTGCTCGTTCCCCGACTCGTAGCCGACCACGAACAGCCGGAGCCCGCCGTCCTTCATGATCTTGAGCGTCTCGCGGTCGACGTTGGCGCGCGAGTTGGTCGACCACGTGATGCCGAGCTTGCCGAGGCCCTTCGCGATGTCGCGGGCGCGCTGCGGGTCGGCGGTGAAGGTGTCATCGTCGAAGAACAGCTCCTTCATCTCGGGGAAGTGGCGCTTCAAGTTCGAGCACTCCTCGAGCACGTTGCCGACGCTGCGCGTGCGGTAGCTGTGGCCGGTCGTCACCTGCGGCCAGAGGCAGAACGTGCAGCGCGCCGGACAGCCGCGGCCGGTGTACAGCGACACGTACGGGTACTGGCAGTAGGGACTGTTGTACTTCTTGTAGTCGAGGTCGCGGGCGTAGACGTCGGAGGAGAAGGGGAGCGCGTCGAGCTGCTCGGTGGTGAGCGGCGTCGGGTCGGGGTTGTGGTGGTACGCGCCGTTGCGGAGGAAGCTCACGCCGCCGACGTCGGCCAGGTCGCGCCCCTCGGCGATCGCCACCACCGCGGTGTCGAACTCCTTGCGGACGACGTAGTCGATCACCGGGGCGAATCGCAGCGACTCCTCCGGTCGGGCGGTGACGTGGCCGCCCACGAAGCCGATCACGGTGCTGGGCTTGGCGTCCTTCAGCGCCTGCGCGGTGCGGACGTCGGCGCGGAAGGACGGGGTGCTGGTGTGGAGGACGACATGATCGTAGTCCCGAGCGATCGAGACGACCTCGTCGATCGTCATGTCGAGCGGCGGCGCGTCGAGCAGACGCGCGCCGGGAAGCATGCCGGCGGGATACGACAGCCACGTGGGGTACCAGAACGACCAGACCTCGCGCTTCGCCTGGTACCGTGCCCCAGCTCCCCCGTCGAAGTCGTCGTACGAGGGGGGATTGAGGAAGAGCGTTCGCATCAGTGCCTCCTGAGCGAGATCCGACGGGAAGGACCCCCCTTCCCTGGTGAGGACCCGCTGCCGCTGACCGACCGGTTAAGGATTTGGAGCGAACCTCGTATACCAGCATCCCCGGTCGCGCAAGGTTCAAAATGCTGTAACCGCGTATCGGAGAGGAGAACATCAACCTTGCCCGGTCCCGGACCCGCTGCTATGAGCGACGCTTCCTTGAGCGGAGAGCGTCGAATGGGTGCGGGGCTGTTGTCACTCCTCCGACGGCCGGGTGTCATCTTGGCCGCGGGTGCGCACGACGCGCTCTCGGCGAAGCTCGCCCAGGAGGCCGGCTTCGACGCAATCTGGGCCAGCGGGTTCGGCATCTCCGCCGTTCAGGCCGTCCCCGACGCGAACATCCTCACCCTCACCGAGACGCTCGACGCCGTGCGCCGCATCTGCGACGCCACCTCGATCCCGGTCGTCGCCGACTGCGACAACGGGTACGGGAACGCGATCAACGTGATGCGGACGGTGAACGAATTCGAGCGCGCGGGCGCCGCGGGCATCTGCATCGAGGACAACGAGTTCCCGAAGCGGTGCAGCTTCTACGCCGGCGTCAGCCGGAACCTTGTCCCGATCGAGGAGCATGCCCGGAAGGTCCAGGCCGCCACCTCGGCCCGTCGCGACCCCGGGTTCGTCGTCATCGCGCGCACCGAAGCGCTGATCGCCGGCCTCGGGATGGACGCGGCGCTGGCGCGCGCGCGGGCCTACGCGGACGCCGGTGCCGACGCGGTTCTGGTCCACTCCAAGTCGAAGGACTTCGAGGAGTTGCGACGCTTCTCCGAGCAGTGGGACCGACAGGTGCCGCTGGTCGCCGTTCCGACGACGTATCCCGACGTCGAGGCCAGCGAGCTAGCCGACGCCGGCTTCCGGATGGCGATCTTCGCCAATCAGCCGCTCCGCGCCGCGATCGTGGCGATGCGGGACGTGCTCCGCGACCTCCGGCAGGCGGGCCGCATCTCGGTCGTCGAGGACCGGATCGTACCGCTGGAAGAGGTCTACCGGCTGGTCGGCGTCCCCGAGCTGAAGGCCAACGAGAAGCGCTTCCTGTTCGCCGGCACCACCCCGCCCAAGGCGGTGATCCTCGCCGCCGGCTTCGAGCCGCAGCTCCTCCCGCTCATCCAGGATCGGCCGAAGGCGATGCTCGAGGTGAAGGGCCAGACCATCCTCCAGCGCCAGATGACCGCGCTCGGTCAGTGCGGCATCCAGGACGTGGTCGTCGTCCGCGGCTACAAGAAGGAGCAGGTCGACGTCCCCGGCGTGCGCTTCGTCGACAACGACCGCTACGCGGAGACCGGCGAGCTGTACTCGCTGTTCTGCGCCGCGGCCGACCTGGGCGGCCCGGCGCTGGTGCTCTACGGCGACATCATCTTCGAGCCGTCGATCCTGGAGAAGCTGCTCCGCACCTCCGCCGACGTCGCACTGGTCGTCGACCGCGCCTTCGTCGACGACCACCGCGCCGGGATCGAGCTGCCCCACGGCCCGCTCGACCTGGTCGTGACCGAGACGCCGCCCGCCGGCCGCCGCTTCGTCGCCCCCGAGGGCGGAAGCCGCGTGCTCCGCATCGGGCCCGACGTCGACCCGGCGCTCGCGCACGGCGAGTTCATCGGGATGGCGGCGTTCTCGGCCGCCGGCGCCGCCGCGCTCCGGGCGGTGCACGCCGAGCTGGCGGAGGGCCGCGCCGAGGGCCTCGAACGCGCCAGCCTGACCCACATCCTCCAGGCGATGATCGACCGGGGCCAGTCGGTGGTCGCCGTCGACATCCACAAGGGCTGGATGGAGGTCGACAACTTCGACGACTACCGTCGCGCCTGGGCCGAGGTGAAGCAGTGACGTCCCGCGCCCGCGTCACGTCCACCGACGCCGGGCAGATCCCGACCCGGTCGTGAACGACTCGGTCACCCCGGCGTCGTTCGTCGACCGGCTGGTCGCGGCGGGCGTCGACTTCTTCACCGGCGTGCCGTGCTCGCTGGTGGGTGGGGTGATCGCGGAGCTCGAGCGTCGCCGGCTCTACTTCGGCGAGCTGCGCGAGGACGCCGCGCTCGGCGTGGCGGCCGGCGCCTACATGGCGGGCAAGCTGCCGCTGGTCGTGATGCAGAACTCCGGGCTCGGCGTGTCGCTGAACGCGCTCGGCTCCCTCCACCTGCTCTACGAGATGCCCGCGCTCCTGCTGATCACCTGGCGCGGCTACGAGGGGAAGGACGCCCCCGAGCACCTGGTGATGGGCGCGGTGCTGCCGCGGCTCCTCGATCTGTTCGAGATCCCGCACCGCGCTCCCGATCCGGCCGCCGCGCTCGCCGACGTCGACTGGGCCGTCGGGCGCATGTGCGAGACCCGGAAGCCGGTGGCGCTGCTGGTGCGCCCGGGGCTCTTCGGATGACGGTCCGCGACGCGCTCGCCGAGATCACGCGCCACCTGGGCGACGAGGTCTGCGTCGCCTCGAACGGCTACATGTCGCGCGCGGCCTTCGGGGCGCGCGACAGCGAGGCAAGCTTCTACATGATCGGGTCCATGGGGCTCGCGTCGTCGATCGGCCTCGGCGTGGCGCTCGCGAAGCCTACGCGACGGGTCGTCGTGTTCGACGGCGACGGCAACGTGTTGATGAACCCGGGCGCGCTCGCGAGCATCGCGGCGGCCGCGCCGGCGAACCTGCTGCACGTCTGCCTCGACAACGGCGCGCACGCGTCGACCGGCGGGCAGCGGACGATCTCCGACCGCGTGCAGCTCGACGCGCTGGCGCGCGCGGCCGGCTACCGCTGGGTCGGGCGCGTCGAGACCGCGGCCGCGCTCGCCGCCGAGGCGCCGGCGTTCGTCGAGCGCGAAGGGCCGGCCTTCCTGCTTGTGAAGGTCGCGCTCGGTCCCGACGGCCCGCCCGGCGCGCGCATCCCGTTCACGCCGGTGGAGATGACCGCGCGCATGCGGCGCGCGCTCGGAGCGCGATGATCCTTCTCAACCCCGGTCCGGTGAACGTCTCCGCGCGCGTCACCGCCGCGCTCGCCCGCGGCGACCTCTGCCACCGGGAACCCGAGTGCAACGACCTGCTGACCCGTGTCCGCACCCAGCTGACGCGCGCCTTCGCGCCGCGCGGCGAGTTCACGGCGGTGCTGCTCACGGGCTCCGGCACGGCGGCGCTCGAGGCCGCGGTGACGAGCGTGCTCTCACCGACCGGGCGACTGGTGGTGGTCGCGAACGGCGTCTACGGCGAGCGCATCGCGGCGATGGCGGAGGCGGCGCGGCTGCCGCACACGGTCGTCGCGGGCGAGTGGACGGCGCCGCCCGACCTGGCGGCGCTCGAGCGCGCGGTGCAGGAGCCGGACGTCGAGGCAGTGGCGGTCGTGCATCACGAGACCACGACCGGGCTGCTCAACCCGGTCGCCCAGGCCGGCCAGGTCGCGCGCAAGCACGGGAAGCTGCTGCTCATCGACTCGATCAGCGGCCTCGCGGGCGACGCGCTCGACTTCGACGCGGTGGGCGCCGACCTGGTCGTCGGCACCGCCAACAAGTGCATCCAGGGGCTG
>Ga0335069_10001160_pt1 | contig 42503 bp, 42 predicted proteins | sample Lox_Sample_11_FD_206714 | JGI IMG/M metagenome (GOLD analysis project Ga0335069, IMG submission 206714) | Soil microbial communities from Loxahatchee National Wildlife Refuge, Florida, United States - Lox_Sample_1.1 | ecosystem: Environmental > Terrestrial > Soil > Wetlands | place: USA...
ATGTGCCGTGGGGTGTGAACATCGATGGCAACGACGACGTTTGGATCGGCAACCTTTCGCCGCGCAAACGTGCTGTCGTTTACATGGCAGGAGCAGACACCAAGGGCCACCCTGCGGGCACCAAGGCGGGCGATGTCATCCACGTTTTCCAAAGCGGTAGCATCCAAATGCTCACCGACGTAAACATCGACCCGGCGGGGAACGTTTGGGCCGCAAATAACTGGAATGATGCTCAGGCAGCTACGTCAGGCGACCCATTTCGACCCACCTCGACTTGGGGCGGAGGGTCGGGCCTCACCGTGATCTATGGAGTGGCGGCACCAGTTAAGCCGCCGCGCATGGGCAAGGTTCAGACGTACTAGGCAACACACCACCAGAAAGACAAGTAAGGCGAGGAAGGCGGGGCCATTCTCGCCTTCTTAATTTTTTGCGTCACCCTGGCGTGGTCGCCTATCCCTGAATCCGAACATCTACCACGCCGCGGGATAGAGGTTGCGAAATCGCCATGTCGTAGGTAATTCCCGCCAAATGACCCGTTCGGGTCAGATCGCAAGTTGGCGTGCTCAGGCAGCGTATCGACGCGGGCCAGAGGTCTGCTTCGGGGAAGTCACTTGAATGGGTTGTCGGCACCTTGGAGATTTGCCTTTTCTGGATTGCGCTTGGATGACGGACACTGAATGGACTCTCGTCAATCTCTCGTGGGCATCTTGTCTGTACGAGCTCTTCTGTGTCCGCCAATTCTGTTGTTCTGATCCTTGGCGCTCATACAGCAACTCTCTAAGTCTCTAGAAATCAACAGATTACAAACAGGTGTCCGTCTAATTTGACGTCAGTCAGCATCAGCGCGAAACTGCGCCCACTTCGCGCAGAAAGGAGGTACTTCGGATCGATGAGCGTCACCAGCAACCAGCCCCGGGGACTGAACCTCCCGAAGCCCAAACCGCCCATCGTTCCGGTCACTCAGGAGAATGTCGCAGACTGGTGGGCTCTGTTCGTAAACCGCAAGGCTTACACGCGGCAGTCCGCTAGTCCGCACCCGGAAACTGGGCGGCATTATCACTATCAACCGAAGAATCAGGACGGCGGCCAGCCGCTTGAACTCGACGCGGCGACCGTCCGCAAACACCTGGCCGGCTGGCTCACCGTCGGCCTGTATGCCATCAACTCGCAATCGCAACGCTGTAAATGGATCGCCATCGACGCCGACTACGACGATGCGTTCTTCGACCTGGGCAGGCTGAAGAGTGAGTTGGAACTGGATGGCGTTTCCGCAGCGCTGGAAATGTCCCGTCGGGGCGGTCACCTCTGGATCTTCTGCGAACAACCGCTCTTGGCGGAACAGTGTCGGATCTACATCTACAACGTCGCCCTGCGGCTGGGCGTGCCGATCAAGGGAGCAGCCGGGTTGCGGGACGGAATCGAGATCTTCCCGCGCCAGGACCGGCTCGCCCCCGGTGAGTTCGGCAATGCCCTGCGCGGACCACTCGGAGTGCATCGCGCTAACAATCATCGCTACTGGTTTTACGACGCCAGCAGCGACATCAACTCACAACTTGCTTACCTAAAGAATCTGAAGAAGCTCACCGAACCCGAGCTGACGCGGCTCAGCGTGGGCATGACCATCCCGGACGAATTTCTTCGCAAACCAACCTCGATCGAATTGCCGCAGCGCAATGCCGATCCGAGCCGAAAACAGTTCTCCATCCTCGACTTCGTCCAGACACCAAGGCGCAAGGCGAGCGGGAACTACTACACCCAGTGTCCGTCCTGTGCACAGGCGGGCAATGATCGAGCGGGCGATAACCTCGCCATCTCGGTCAGCGACTCTCGCAAGTACAAATGCTGGGCAGGCTGCACCAAGGAAATGATTCGTGCGGCTGTTGGCCAGCCAATTCCGATCCGAAGACCGTAAGCAAACAGTGCTCACGGCTTCGGAAGGTCTGATCCGGGCGGTGAGCGAGCGACTAACCAATTCGAATTTCGTCCCGGCAAGCGGGACCACAGGGAGCTTACCCATGACTTCGCAGCAACTGGAACTTATCGCCCGTCGCGGCCTTACTCTACCGGAACCCACTCTCACCCGACTTCGCACTGTAGGCATCTGGTGTGAAGCCAATCTCACCGTGCAACGCCGAGACCAGGAGTGGCTCATCCGCGGCCAGGAATCGGGAGGCGCCGTCGCGGACATTGGACGTTATGTCAGCTTCTGCAAGGAAGACGGCACGGCTCTGAGCTGGCTACAGCCGGTAAAGAACTTCATGCCCAATGGCCTGCACGCCATTCTGCTGGCGGAAGGTCCGGTCGTACGGCTGGACATGTACCGCTTCGAAACTAGCTACGACCTGCTGATCACGAGCCACACTCTGGTTGCCGAGGAGGACAAGCCAAAACCGAAGCTCGAAACCAAGATGATCTTCTTTCATCGCTTCGGAGTACTGGAGCGGGAGTTGTGGGGGAAGGACAAGATGTTCCGCGGAGCCGTTGCACCGCAATTCTTCATGTCAAACGGAAGTGAGGCAAGAGTTCCACACGTGTATCAGCAAGCGGTCTTCAAGATGACTGAGGCGGTGACTTGCACGAAGTGCAAGCACCAGCACCTCTTGGAGCCACCGTCATCGGAAATGTCAGTGGCAGAGCTTGAGAGCGTGAAGGTATCGGCAGCGGTGGCGTAGCCGATGCAAGACGACTCGGGTCTTCCGACTCAGTTGATCACTCTGGGAGTGGCACTCCTGGCCCTCGGGCTGGGGTGCCACTTCTGGGCCGATCGTGTTTACCGCACAGCTGGACTGGCGATTGGCGGGGCTCAGCTTTGCCGCTACTTCATTCACCTGCAAGTTGATGGCCGTGAATCGGTTGACAGGTTCGAGAACGGGTCAAAATGGATGAAGGCTTGCGATCACCTGACGGCTGTCTTGCTAGTCATGGTCGTTATGCACGCAATCGCGACGGGTTCGGGATAAAACCGACAGATCACCTGACGCCAACGCACCGGCGCCGGGCGATCACGTGCGACTACGAATCTTTGCCTTGCACTCCGACGAAAAGGAGTAAGCCGTTTCCGATTTTCCGAGGACTCTGATCGTTTCGACAGCAGTGGCGGAGTCGGACGTCAGCCGGTAAGGGGGCGGAGATCACAACCCCGTCAGCCAAAATGACAGGGCTTTTGTTATGCTTGGGCACCGGCAGGACGAGCCATGCCCACCCAATCCTTTTCTTCCTTCGAGGCGTTCTTCGATGCTAATCGTCACGCTAACTTGCGCGCGATGGTGCTCGGGCCTGATCGGGGGAATTGGACTCTGAGCAATCTGCCTCTCGGCAGCTTGAGTGTTCAATTCGGGGAAGCAGCTGGCGATGCTGTCGTAGAAGGATCGCCTCAGCCGGGCGGTATCTCGGTCTTCCTCCTCACGCGGGGATTGTCGGCGATGTCTGGCAACGGGCGCCGGTTTGACGAACTTTCTATGCTGGTCGCCGGACCGGGCGATGAGTTCTGTTTAGCCGCCGACTCATGGAGAAGTTGGTGCTCTCTCTACATTCCGAATGCCCAGCTTGCCGAGGCAGATGGAGACTCGTCGCACGCTGCGTCCTCCCAGCGTGGTGTTCTCCGCTTGCCGCAAAATAAAATTGCGAGGTTCCGATCAACCATTCGGCAATTGGATGAGTCCGCGCAACGAAACCCCAGTGCTTTCCAATCAGCCGAGGCGCAAAAGTCAGCGCAGCAGAAGCTCATCCCGGAGATTCGGGCCGCGCTTGCCACGCCACAGGAAGTCGGGCTGAGGATCGGCCGACACGCCGTTCCGCGAACTCAGATCATTCATAGGGCGATGGTTTATGTTGAGCGGCACGATGGCAACTATCTTTCAGTGGAAGAAATCGCTATTGCGGCTGGCGTCTCCGAACGAACCCTTCGCGAGGCTTTTCAACAATACTTCGGGGTAGCGCCGGTTCAGTATCTGAACCGTCGAACTCTTCACCAGGTTCGACGAGCGCTCAAGGCCGCGGACCCAACCATTGCCACGGTCACAGGCATTGCCACCCAGCTTGGTGTTTGGGAGCTGGGACGCTTCGCCCGAGATTACTGCCTGCTGTTCGGTGAACTGCCCTCCGTCACCCTTCGCAACCGTTATTGAGTACAACCAAGTGGGTTCACAGACCTCTCGCTCCCTGAATCCTCAGTGATCTGCTGGTAGTGCTCCAATCTCACGCCGCCGGTCTTACTCGCGTCGGGGTGATTTCGCTCAATTTTGCCGAAATTGCATAGCCAGGCTAGGTCAGCCTGCCATACGCTCGCAGGGTGTCAATTCACATGTGATTCGCAGTTAGTTCATTGCGTACGAGACGACCAAGATGATCAGACCGGAAGATATAGGCTCGCTTACAGAATTCGTGCGAAACGCGAAGGTACACCTCAAACGGCTGAGGCGGACTGGTCGTCCCGAACTGCTGACTGTGAATGGGAAAGCTGAGGTAGTCGTACAAAGCGCAGCCGGTTACCAGCGTTTGATCGATTCGCTGGAAGAACTCACTCACGAAGTGTCGAAAAAGATGTAGCCGAAAAGCCGGACGAAGTGCGACTAAAGCGGCACGAGGCAGCGGGCTGTGAAAGCTTAGACTTTGGGGAATCGAATTCAAGATTGGGGCTTACAGCAAAGATCACGCGGAATTGCTGCTTCTAGCCTTCCTCGAGAAGCGATGATATCGCGACCGGCGTGTGCTGGATGATTGCAATGATCCGATAGGGAGAGTACCGATGACAAACGACGAGAACACAAAGAATTCACCTGAGACCGATCTGAGCCGACGGAACATGCTGAAAGGCGCAGGTGCGTTGGCAGCAGCGGCTGGATTAACTGCGGTGAGTCCGGCGGCAGCCGAAGCGCAAGCTGGTCAGCCCCAACCCGTAAATCCGTACGGCGGAGGGCCGAGCAAAGGCCTGCAATTTCCGCCCTATTACCAACCGACCCCGTCCGTGCGTAGCCGGATGAACTACTTTCCCGGAAGTGAGCCCATCGGGAAAGACGAGATGCGGATTTCGTTTGTCGGCAGTTGCCCGTTCCCACCCCGACGGGACCAGGCGGGTACCTGCATCATGGTCGAACTGGGCAACGGCGACCGGTTCTTCTTTGACTTCGGCCCAGGCTGCGTTAAGAACATTCTCGCCATGGGCGTGCCATGCCCTGCTATTAACGACATCTTCATTACGCACTTGCACGTCGACCACTACCATGACCTTTCTTATCTGCTGCCGTTCTCGGCTTGGTCAGGCCGGTGGAAAATGCCGCTGCGGGTCACCGGACCCTCCGGGCGCACACCGGAGCTCGGAACCAAGGGCATGGTCGCCGGCATGAAACAGATGCTCAAGTGGCACCTGGAAGCCTTCGACGCCTGCCCCATCGGTGATGGCTACGAGATCGAGGTCAACGAATTCGACTGGAAGGATGAGAACGGCATCTGCTACGACAAGAATGGCGTCACCGTACGCCATTGGCGGCGCTCGCACGTGAAAGATGGCGCATCAGCCTACCGTTTGGATTGGAATGGGCTTTCCTTCGTCTGGACCGGTGACGGCCGGCCTGACGATCTGACGGCCAAATATGCCAAGAACTGCGATGTCTTTGTTACCGAGCTCCAACCCGATCTGGCGCTGATTAATCAGCTCAAGTACGGGCTGCCTCAATTCCTGTTCAACTACACGGTGGACATCCATCACACAGTGGCCTATGCCACGGGCTACCTCATCAACCAGGTGAACCCGCGCGTCGGGATGGCCACGCACCTCGCGTTCGACAATGACACCCTCAATGAGCAAACGGCCGACATTCGCGCCCACTGGAATGGGCTGTTCCTGTATGGCGCGCCAGACGTTGTGACCGTGAACGTAACGAAAGATGCGATCTGGTCGCGCGACGCGGTCCTGCCGGGATTCGCGGGCCAACCGTTGCCGAATCCCACGTTGCTCTTTGGCAATCCGCTGCCCCTCCAGACAGGCCAGGGCGTCGTTCCTCAGCCGCGGCTGCCGCGCGAGATGCAGCAGGAGGCGCTCACGCGCGAACTTGAGATTGATCCGCACAAATACTATCCGCCGGATGTATATCGCCAGCCGTTGACCAAGCTGCCCGATCCGCAACTTGTCGATCTGATGGAGATGGCGAAGACCATGGGCATCGACATAAGCCAGTTCAAGAAATAGCTATTCGGTTCCGGCGTCCCGCCGCACAGCATGCGGCGGGTGCTCCGAGCCACATCGATCTTTTCCGGGCGCGCGCACGTTTTAAAAGGAACCGCAAATCAATGGAACTCATCCATGACAACGGCCAGACCGTTCCCATCACCATCCTGACTGGCTTCCTCGGCGCGGGTAAAACGACGTTGCTGAATCGCATCCTCACGGGGAGTCACGGCCTGCGGGTGGGAGTGCTCGTTAACGATTTTGGATCCATCAATATCGACGCTGAACTCGTGGTCGGCGTGGACAACAACATGATCAGCCTGGCCAACGGCTGCGTCTGCTGTCAGATTCGCGATGACCTCGTCGAGGCAGTTGCTGCCCTGCTCGCTCGGCCGGAGACAATCGAGTACATCCTGCTCGAAGCCAGCGGGGTTGCCGATCCCGCCGGAATCTTCGCGACCTTCAGCGATTTCAATCTGCGGGACCGAATCCGGCTCGACAGCGTCACCTGCGTGCTCGACGCAGAACAGGTGTTTGCTCATCCCGAGTATCCGCCTTTGATGGAGCTTAAACTCCAGCAGGTCGGCTTTGCCGATATGGTTATCCTGAACAAGGTCGGACTCGCCGGCCCCGAGCAAATTGGCAAGGTCAGGGCTTGGCTGGATGAGTACTTCAACCGACTGCGGGTCGTCGAAACTGATTTCTGCGAGGTCCCGTACGAAATCCTCTTGGGCGTGGGACGTTTCGATGCTGCTCGAGTAGGCCTGAACGAACAGCCACGCAATAGCTGCACCGATTCAACTTGTCACGAGGGTGGCGATAAGCACGATCACTCTACGGTGTTCAGCACCTGGAGCTACGAGACTGACCAGCCGCTTATGATCGAAACTTTGCGCGAAAAACTGCGTAAGTTGCCGGGCAGCGTCTATCGAGCCAAAGGAGTGCTTTACACGAGCGACGCGCCGCAGCGGCGAACGGTGCTTCAGGTGGTCGGCAGGCGCGTCGACATTTCCTTGCAAGACGACTGGGGCGACCGCGCTCCACGCACCCAGATTGTAGCCATCGGCGCAGCCGGCAGCATCGACGGGAGCTTGCTGGAGCAGACCTTCGCATCATGCATCTCTACCGCTGCCGTGAGCATTTAACCATGCACAAGCGAACGCGGCGTGGTCCCGAAAGGACGTGCACGGAAAATATCGGAAGGCCCACCGCGTAAGTCTGCAACGAGCCTTGGCTCCTGAAGCGGAAGGGATCACATGCTCAAAGATGTCGCTTCTGATCGACGATGCTTTTTATCTGTGCTGCTAGGGTGCTTCCTGCTAGCCCTTATCTTTGGCACATCACAATCTCCGGCACAGGCACAATCAACACAGTCCAGTGCCGTTCCGGCCGGCACAACTCCTCCACACTCCGCCACGGCCGGTTTGCCGGTTAATTTCCAGCGCCAAACCGGCGATCTCGATGCGATGGTCAAAGCCCGGCAGATCAGGGCGCTCGTTCTGTACAGCCATTCCAGCTTCTTCTACGTGAACGGCAAGCCTGAGGGCATTTACTACGAAGCGCTGCGGGACTTCGAGCAGTTCGTCAATCAGAAGTTGCATACCGGTAAGCAGCACGTGCAGGTCACATTCATTCCGGTTCGTCCCGACCAACTTGAATCGTATTTGAACGAAGGCGTTGGCGACCTGATCGCTTATCCGGTCACCGTGACCCCTGAGCGGGAACAGAGGGTCGCATTCTCCGTTCCTCTTGAAACCGGCGTGAAACAAATCCTCGTGACCGGGAAAAACTTCGGTCCGATTTCCGCGTTGCAGGACCTTGGCGGGAAGAAGGTTTTCGTAAACTCCATCACCACGTATTACGGCAATCTGGGAAAGATAAACGACCAGTTACGCAAGCAAGGCAAGCCGGCGATCCTGATTCAAAGTACCGGCAAGAACTTGATGGACGAAGACCTGTTGGAAATGGTGAACGCCGGCATCCTCCCGGCTACGGTTACCATCACGCAGCGCGCCAAGCTGTGGGCGAGCGTGTTTCACGACATCACTCCTCATCCGGATATTGTCATTGCCGACGAGGGGAACCTGGCGTGGGCGATGCGCAAGAATAATCCGCAGCTCAAAGCATTGGTCGATGAGTGGGTCAAGACCCACGCCGCCGGAACGTCGTTCGGCAACACCCTTCTGCGGCGCTATGTCCAGAGCAACCAGTGGGTCACGAATCCGACCAGCGAAGAAGAAATCAAGAAATTCAATCAACTCGCATCCTTCTTCAAGACCTATTCCTCACAATACGGCTTCGATTACCTGATGGTTATGGCGCAGGGCTACCAGGAATCCATGCTGAATCAGGCGGCGAGGAATGGGGGCGCCGTAGGAGTCATGCAGGTCAAGCCGTCCACCGCAGCGGCACCACCCATTAGCATTCCGAACGTAATGACAGCTGAAAACAATATTCACGCCGGCGTCAAGGTTCTGCACGAGATCTCGGACAAGTACTTCAGCGACCCGAAAATTGATGCGCAAAACCGCTTGCTGCTCACTTTCGCCTCATACAACGCTGGCCCGAACCGCATCGCCGATCTCAGGAAGCAAGCGGCGGCCCAGGGACTCGATCCCAACAAATGGTTTGGCAATGTCGAGTTAATGGTCTCGCAAAAGGTGGGCCAGACGACGGTCCAGTACGTCAGCAACATCTACAAGTATTACGTCGCCTACAAACTCGTAGTAGAGCAAGGCCAGTCGCTCCAGTGACGGGAATCTCAGTGATCACACCCTCTCGTTCGTATTCGCACGCGCGGATAGCAATGCCTGAAAAGAGTTCGACGAGGCGAACAAAAGGCGAACAATTGCGCTATACTCCGTTCGTGGGCGGCGAGCGGGCGTCATCGGTTCAGCAGCGGTACGCAGGGAAGATTTGCTGCGAATGCAAAGCTCCTCTCCCGGCTCCCCATCGCAGAGGCGAACGACTTTGCCAGCGCTGCGCAGGTGTGGGCATGAAACGAGTCTTCCTGCAGTTCAGTTTTCGACAAGGTTGGTTTTGTGAGTTCCTGGAAGAGGACCGGAAAACACCTCTACCACGAACGGTAATCCTTGCCGATGAGCGAAAGCTGTTCGAGCTCGTGAAGCGCGGTGGCTTCACCCTCAACATCTCTGGACGCCAGGAGATTGAAGAGGCAATCAGGAAGAAACGCGGAGGCGTCTGGCTGGAGCTTACGCCGGAGCAATACGCGAAGCTGCGGCAGACACTGCCGAAGTAGGTGAGACACCCTCACTTCTCCCGCACCACTTCCTTCGGCTTCTTGTCATCGCGCAAAGCGATGAAGCGGGAATGCCTGAGGTGATTGTCGGGCGTCCATTCCGTGAATTCGAACTGCCCCACCAGAATTGGCTTCAGCCAGCGGCAATCCTCCATTTTTGCGGCAGTCAGCCCTGCGCCCCACCTGCCGCTTCTGGCCTCCGGCAGATTTGCGAACGGGCATTGCTTGACCTGTAGCGGTCTCAGCTTCTTGAACAACTGCTCGCGAGATGACGGTGTGAATCCATTGCGCGGGCGCGCCACGTATTGAAGCTTCCCGTGGTTGTAGTACCCGAATATTAGCGCGTCGAAGTTTCGGTCCGATGGTGTGTAGCCGCCAATCACGAATTCCTGACCCCGATTGATCCTCATCTTCTGCCAGGCGCCGGAGCGTTGGCCCGGCTCATAGCGGCTGTTACGGCGTTTCGCGACCAACCCCTCCAGCCCTGCAGATTTAACAGAAGCGATCAGATCGGGAAGTCCAGCCTTCAACTCCGGGGAGTAGCGGATCGGCTCAGCCAGCTTTGGCAGGACCTCACTCTCCGGTAGCCCTCGCCGCTCGCTCAGCGGCTTCGCCATCACGTTTTGGCCTCTCAGCAAGAGCAAATCGAACACGAAGTAGACCAGCGGGGCATCGGCTGAACCGTAGTTCTGCAGCAGGTTAAAAGACGGCCTGCCCTCTTCATCGAGTGCAGCCACTTCACCGTCTAACACGGTTTCATTCGGCATCGAGCCCAGCGCAGTGGCAACGGAGGAGTAGCGTTCCGTGAAGTCGTTATCGTTGCGCGATCGCAGTTGCACCTTGCCACCGCTCTTGATGGCCAGCGCTCGGTAACCGTCCAACTTGATTTCATACGACCAATCAGCTCCTTGCGGGAGTTTCTCGACCCGCAGGAGCAGCATCGGTTCGATGAATGTCGCCTTCGTCTTCGCTTTGGGCACTCCCGCCCGCCTCCTCGTTCGATCAACCACAATTCACAACACAAAGGAAACCATATTATGGCAACGTCCGCCGCCCGAATTCGCTCCCTGTACCGTCGTCACCAGCAGGCACAAGAGGCCGTCTACCACTTCAGCGCATGTTCACCGGCCGTTGCGGCTATGAGCTCCTCAGTGCCAAGGTCCATTGGCACGACACCAAACTCGCCCGCGGACGAGCGCTTCCGTGCCGCCCTCCGCCGTGAGATGGCGAAGGCGGGCCTGGTCTGATCTGTTCTTTCGCTCCACTTCTCAAATTCAATCACAGGAGAAACTCCATGCAGAAAACTCTGCTGATCGGATATCTGGGCAAAGACCCGGAGATGAAGTACACCCCTGGTGGCACCGCCATCACCACTTTCCCCATCGCCAGCACCGAACGCTGGAAGAACGGCGCCGGCGAACCACAGGAACATACCGAGTGGTTCAACATCAAGGCCTTCGGCAAGCGCGCCGAGGTCGTGGCCGAACACCTGCACAAAGGAAGCCGGATCTTCCTCGAAGGCCGGCAGCGGACCGAGTCCTGGGATGACAAGCAGTCCGGAGGCAAGAAGTACATGAGCTTCGTGTACGCCGACAAGATCGAGTTTCTGGGTGAATCTCAGCGGGATGGCCAGAAGGGCGAGCTCACGCGAGACCAGTCCTACAGCCAGGAAGATCCCACGATGATCACCGACAGCGACATCCCATTTTGAGCCGCTGCCTCTCATTTCCATCAAGTTCCTGCTCCGTCTGACCTCACCACCTTCGATTCGAAGGAGACTTCTCTCCCATGAAGAAACTCAGCAATGAAGAACTGCTGGCCGAACTGGAAGTGCCATTTCCGGTGGACCAGGTTCTGTGGCGGGTGACCAACACCGCCAACAACCGCACGCGCGGGCAGGTCGTACCCTACGCCGACCCGCGCGCTTACACCGACCGTCTCAATGCCCTCGTCGGCCCGCAAGGCTGGACCCGCAGCTACGAGACAGTCACGATGAACAACATCACGCGCACCAAACGCAACGCCGAGATCGTCACCGGCAAGATCCTTGTGACCTGCAAGGTGACCATTGACGGACTCGGAACCCACTCCGGCACTGGCGAAGAGTGGGCAGACGAAGACAATGCCATGACTTCGGCGGAGGCCCAGGCGTTCAAGCGGGCCTGCAGTTGTTTTGGGCTCGGGCGCTACTTCTACGACTTCGACGCACCTTGGGTCGATATCGACGACAAGAGCCGTCCCAAGAAGACTCCAACCGTACGCGCGTGGATGGTTCCCGAGAACTGGCGCAAAGGCCAACGGTCATCTGGCAAAGCTGCAGTGAGTTCGCAACCGCCGGCACAGGGTGGCGGAGCTTCGAACAGCACCGCCACTTCAAGTCACCGGAATGGAAACGGCCACGGCGCAGCTTCCACAGCAACCGGTAATGGGGGCCGGCAGAACGGTTCCAGCAACGGCGGCCCGAAGAACGGTGCTAAGCCGGAAAGTGCCACCGCCCAATCTCAGAGTGGATCTGAGTTGGATAAGCGTATTGCCGCATTGCAAGAGACGGTAGGGTCCAAGCTCTACGGTTGGGTGATGCGCGAGTATGGCCATGCCAACCAGCCGCACCTGGTGCGGGATGTCCAGCAGAAGAAGAAGATCCTCGACGTGCTGGAATCCGTCACCCGCGGTTTGCGACGCATGGAAGCAGTCCTCGATCGCGTTCCCGAGCGACAGGTCAGCGCCCTGCTGGCGAAGCTGCAGGCCCCACCCCTCAATGAGATCGCCGACATGCCCACGCTGGTCCAAGTGGTTCAGGGACTGGAAGGCATCGTCAACGGGTCCCACCCCGGCGCAGCCTGATCACGGCTGTCCTTCCAAAAACACGGGGGGCGCACATGCATTCGTGTGTCTCCCGTGCCCATCCATGAGGTTTAAAGATGAATACAAGAACCGTAACTGCTCAGAACTGCAGCCTGTTCGAAATTGACGCCGAGCTGGAAGCTGCCTTCGATCAGCTGCAGGAAGAACGAGAGATCACCGGCAACATCAGCGACGAAGCCCGCGAGCAATGCATGCATTTGTTTGCCGAACTGGGCAAGAAGATCGATCGCATCGCGGCATACCTGCGAACCCAGCAACGCAAAGCGAACATTGCGGCCGAGGAAGCGCAGCGGCTGCAGCAACGTCGCCGGTCAGCCGAGCAGAGAGTCAGTGACGTGAAGGAAATGTTGACCTACTTCATGCGCTGCCGCAGCTTGAAGCGATTGGAAGGTGAGCTCAACACCATTCGCCTGCAGACGAATTCACAGCCTTCCGTCCAGATCGATGACTGGGAATTGCCGGAGGAGTTCTGTCTGCACACCGGAAGCATTCCGCATCGCTTGTTGGAAGGGGTGATGGAGTATCTGCCTATTGGGTTGAAAGGCGAGTTTCTGCAAGCCATGATCAACACCCAACCCAACACGCAACTGGTCCGCGATGCACTGCTAAGCGGCGAAACTGTTGCCGGCGCCAAGCTGGAACGTGGAAGTCACATCCGAATCGACTAGCTTGGTCGGCCCCGGGTTATCGCGAATACTCCATTCGAAAAGAGGTGAGTTGTATGTTGCGCCTGAAGATCAATCTCCGGGTGCGTCGATCTGTTCGGGTGAAGTGCCCGCGCCATCCCCGCTACAACCCAGAGTGTGAAGGTGCGGGCGCGATCCGCGGAGGTTGTCGCTATTGCTTGGCGATCTACGAGCTATATGCGGGCAAGCTGGCGGTGGAACGATCGTTGCAAGCATTGGAACAACACATCACTCGGTGTGCTCCGTTCAACGCGACATAGCCATAAAAACATGCGTGGCGCTGAGAATCTGATTGATTCCGGCGTCACTCAATCCAGGCGACGAAGTAGCGGTCGGGACGATTTTCCCACGGGCAGGACCGGATGAGTGGTCGTGCGCAAGGACGCACAATTTAGAGGTGAAAAGAATGAAGGAAGCACACAAGCGTCTTTGCAGGCTGGCCCATCCCCCATCCGTCGACCGTGGGGCGAGGGATTGCCGGTAATGCTGTTGGACGCAGATGAAAGGGTTTAGGTACGGTTTATCGAACTGAGTACGGAAGACCGTACTTCCGTCACTCCTGCCAATACCACGGGAGGGCCCCGTAAGATATGTAACTCCCTTACAGCAAATGCTTTACCTCCATTGTCCCCTAAGGACGACGGACGGCAGAGCTCGTGCAGTCCACTCAAGTGACTTCTCTTAGATTTCGATTTGCCTGTTCAACAGGCGGTAGAACATAACACAACTACGGGTGCGAATTTGTGAAGTAAAGATAGGTTCACTAAAGCTGCTCCTGGCATTTACCTTGGTTCGCGAGGCCGCTATGACTGGCCCTAAGGATGCGCGGCGGGCACAAAGACGGATAAGCAGGAACGCTGCTAGGAGGAAGGTATGCACCGATTCAACCGAGTAACGTTTAGTGTTTGTCTTCCTTACATTGTGTTTCTATCCGGCTGTCAGGACCTGACCCCAAAGGACAGGCCGAGCTTGCTTGACCCTCATATGGAGCGGTCAGAGGTCCTCGGCTTAGTGGCAGGTTTTGGAACTACTTTCGCCGCTCTGCCGGATTTGATCGCGATGCTCAAACGGCGTTCCACCGCGGGCATGAACCCGCGCATGGCCGGCATCATGGGACTCTTTCAGATTCTCTGGGTGTACTACGGGTTATTGATTGCTTCGCGACCGGTAATCATTTGGAACGTAATTGCGGTGTTGGTCAACTTCGTCAGCGTCGGAGCGTACTTCTATTTCGCCCATAAAGAGAAGGCGCGTTAACGCGATCGTAATAGCGCGTGGCCCACAAGTGTGCATAGAATAAAGGGTTATCCGCTCTTCAATCACAAACACTTACTTTCCGGTCGCCATGACGCGCTGAGGCGACTCGAAAGACTATTGGAGATCCGCATGTCCCAGAATCCCGAATCAGCCAGACTCGAAGAAGCAGGCACGCTCGAAACGCATAGAGCTCAACAGGATTTAAGCGCCGGCAAGAAGCCCTGGAGAAAGTGGGGGCCTTACCTGAGCGAGCGGCAGTGGGGCACGGTGCGCGAGGATTACAGCCAGGAGGGCAATGCCTGGGACTACTTTACGCATGACCAGGCCCGATCGCGAGCCTATCACTGGGGCGAGGATGGTCTTGCTGGTATCAGCGATAAGGACCAGTCGCTGTGCTTTAGCGTTGCCCTGTGGAATGGCAAAGATCCCATCCTCAAAGAACGCATGTTCGGCCTGACCAACAGCGAAGGCAACCACGGCGAAGACGTCAAGGAATACTACTTCTACCTCGACAGCACCCCCACGCATTCTTACATGAAGTACCTGTACAAGTATCCGCAGGCGGCATATCCCTATAGCGATCTGATCGAGAACAATCGGCGGCGCACTCGGAACGACATGGAATACGAGCTGCTGGATACCGGCGTCTTCAACCAGGACCGCTACTTCGATGTTTTCGTCGAATATGCCAAGCAGTCTCCGGAAGACCTTCTCATCGAGATTAGCGTGAGTAACCGCGGGCCCGAAGCCGCCAAAATAGATGTCCTGCCGACGTTGTGGTTTCGCAACACCTGGACGTGGTGGCCGGGCACACCCAAGCCGTCGGTGAAACAAGTCTCCGGGCCAAAAGGTGTAAAGGTTGTTGCAGCGTCACACGCCCAACTGGGCGAGCGCTATCTTTACGCTGAGGGCGATGTGCCGGTCCTGTTTACCGAAAACGAGACCAACAACGAGCGAATCTTCGGTACGCCCAACGCTTCTCCCTATGTTAAGGACGGCATCAACGAGTATGTCGTCCGCGGAAATCAAGGTGCGGTGAATCCAGCGAAATCCGGGACTAAGTCGGCGGCGCACTATCAGTTGAATGTGGGCCCAGGACAAACCCTCACAGTCCGTCTGCGGCTTGGCGATCTCGCGCCCGACGCTATCGGCGATCCTTTTAAGACGTTTGATGCGACCATGCAGACTCGTCACAGCGAGGCGGATGAGTTCTATAAATCCATAACTCCGGAGCGGGTCACGGCAGACGAGGCTCTGGTCATGCGTCAGGCGCTGGCGGGAATGCTGTGGTCCAAGCAGTATTTCTTCTTTGATGTGGACAAATGGCTCGAGGAACACGGTATTAATCCAACAAAGCCGGGCGGACGATTCATGCGGAACCGCGAATGGTTCCACATGGTCAATCGGCATGTAATCTCCATGCCCGACAAGTGGGAGTATCCGTGGTATGCGGCGTGGGACTTGGCGTTCCACACCCTGGCTCTCGCTAGTGTCGATGTGGAGCTCGCTAAAGAACAGCTCGACCTGATGTTGCAGGAGTACTTCATTCATCCCACGGGTCAGATCCCAGCCTACGAATGGAATTTCAGCGATGTCAATCCTCCGGTACATGCCTGGGCAACGATCTTTCTGTATCGCACCGAACAGGCCCTGCACGGCAAGGGCGACATCGAGTTCCTGAAGCGATCGTTCGCCAAACTGGCTCTCAATTTCAGCTGGTGGGTGAACCGCAAAGACCGTTTTGGCAACAATCTGTTCGAAGGCGGGTTTCTCGGGCTGGATAACATCGGGGTCTTCGACCGCAGCGCGCCGCTGCCCACCGGTGGCCACCTAGAGCAGGCTGACGGCACGGCATGGGTTTCCATGTTCGCCCAGAACATGTTCGAGATTGCCATCGAGTTGACGGCCATCGACCCTTCTTACGAAGACATGGCCATCAAGTTTGCGGAGCATTTCCTTTGGATCGCGGTCGCCATGAACCAGATGGGGCCTGACGGTATGTGGGACGAGGAGGATGGTTTTTATTACGACGTCCTGCGGCTTCCGGACGGCAGCACCAGTCGGCTCAAGGTCCGTTCCATCGTGGGCCTGCTACCCTTGGCCGCAACTACCGTCATCGAGCCGTGGCAGCGCGAACGCTTGCCAAAAGGGACTGCCATCTTGCGTGAGCGCTGGGAACACATGCCCGAGTTGCGCAGCAGCATTCACGCAACCGGGAAGGATAATCTGGGTTATGGTGAACGGGGCATTTTGGCGCTGGTGAATGAGGACAGGTTGCGCCGGATTCTGACCCGGATGCTGGATGAGAACGAATTCCTTAGCCCCAACGGCATCCGGGCGCTCTCCCGCTACCATGCCGACCATCCGTTCGTCGTCAATGTTGGGGGACAGGACTCCAGGGTTAATTATCTTCCTGCGGAGTCTGACACCGGCATGTTCGGCGGTAACTCCAACTGGCGTGGGCCGATATGGATGCCGGTGAACATGGTGCTAATCCGCGCCTTGCTGCAGTACTACCTCTATTACGGCGACAATTTCAAGATCGAGTGTCCTACAGGCTCCGGCAGATTGATGAACCTGTTCGAGGTAGCCCACGAGATTGCCAGCCGGTTGGAGCGGATCTTTCTGCGCGATAAGTCGGGTCGGCGGCCGGTGTTCGGAGGTACGGAGAAATTCCAGGCCGATCCGCTGTGGAAGGACAACATACTCTTCTACGAATACTTCCACGGGGACAACGGCGCAGGTCTGGGAGCTAGCCACCAGACCGGGTGGACCGGCGTGGTTGCAAGGCTGATCCAGTTGTTCGGTCGCATCGACGCGCAACACCTTTTGGATGCAGGCAAAACAGGCGCCTTTGCGAAGGGCGAATCCAAGACGTAGGACCGCGTCGGTACGAGGTTTGCCGTTCATCGAAAGCCCGCCATCTACGTCGGCAAAATTATCGGCTGGTGATGAATTTGCTGATGGTCAACGGCATCCTGATGCATGCCGGATGGACTACTGAGATTTCGTCCGGCAGGTGCCCGTTTGTTCGCTTTGGATCTGCCCCTAGGCTCGTGGAAGCGACAGGATCTGGTAAAGCGCAAGGCACAGTAGCAGGCCAGCCACAACAGTCAGCCCAATCCGTACGCCGAGGACTTTGAACCGCTGACTGATGGCCGTGAGCACCAGGACCGTTGCCAGCATCACCGTTTCTCGCACGTAGTCGTCGGCGTGGTGGCGCGCCGCATCGCCCTGCTCAAGGGTTTCCACCGACTGCTCGGACAGCCTGGCTGCCTCGTCCGCCTTAGAGCTGTGATGTTCGGGCATGTAAAAGGGCCCCGGAGGAGCGTTGGGGTTGTTGAGTGGATCGGTCTTCTTCCAGGCATCGAACGCCGGACGAAACTCGGGTAAGACGCGACGCTCATACAGGTCGGCAAGCTTCTTCTTTCCGTCGATTTCGGCCTGCAGCCACTGCGCCACCGTGGCGGCGTTGTACAAACGCTCGTAGTTGGCGAAGGCTTCTGCTCCGCCGGCTTGGCCTCGCAGCCTATTGGCTACGTTATAAAGTTTTGATTGATGGCCGGCCCAAAGCGCGGCCTGGTATCCGCTCCAGGCGGTGGTAATGGCGACGATGGCGAGCACGATACCTTCAACAATCTCCAGGGACTGGGGCATTCGGTACTCGGAGTGCTCTTTGTGTTCGCTTAGGTGATGGGCCACGTGGATGTTGGAACCTCCACCTTCCGGCATTGTGATGTCTCCTTGGCGCTTCTTCAGGGTAAACGGAAAACTTCGCCTGTGTCACGTTGCAGGATGGATGCTATGTGACACCGCGGAGGAATTCCCAAATCCCGTCAAGCTCAAGGCGGGCTTGCGGCCCATGGCGAGGCCCTCACGATACAAAATCTCTTCTCGGATCTTGTCCCCCACCATGGCCTGAAACTCCTGCGGCGTTGGCGGCCGATGCCACTTCGATTCGAAATAACCATCCATGACGCGAAGGTGGGCATTTCCCGGGGTTGAACAAGCTAAGGCTGCTCCTAGCGTATTCCATCGCCTGATTCGTATCCACAGCGGGAATTGTATGCCGCCTGACGCATTTGTATCGGTCAAGTACGAGAACAACTGGTTCTGGATCGACAAGGGTGACCTCGAATCCAAGCAGATGTTTTCGCTAATCATGATGCTCTTTACGATGGTCGACACTGGGCCACAAGCGAATCAGCCGGTTCTGACAATTCCAGCGCATTAAGGTCCCCCACCAATCGCGGCTCCGGGAGGCCAATCGGGAATACACTAACGCTAATGCACAAGACTCTGCGTAACTGAACGCGAGGCGCATGGTTACTTCGACAAACGTCAACATGCCGCGTCAGTTTAAGGGACTACTTCGGCCGGCCAATCCAGAAATATTGCCACGCAACCGAGACGTTCTGGTAGTTGCCGCCATACCGTATGTAGGTGCCATCGCTGTAGCTGAATTTCAGAGACTGGTGTTGAGTGATTGGGACCGCAGCTGTGGCGCCGATGCGTGAGTTCGTTTGGCGTGTGAGCGGGTTTTGCACTCCGCTTAAACTTGTAGTCCCGCCGAACCAGAAATTTCCGTCGAGAGAGGCCCAGAGCCCCGGCTTGAAGTTTCGGCTCAGGTGGCCTTCAAAGCTGCCCATTGGGTTTTGCGATAGGGACCTAGTGCCCGCATAGTGTACATTGCGCGACCAGAACTCGGGGTTCGTGGTGAAAAACCACCCTCCAAAGTACGCATCGAGTATCCAGTTGCCCCAGCGTTGGGAGTAACCAAACTCTGGTTTGAAAGACCAGCGGTTGGAGCCCCAATTGATCCGCTTAGTCGGGTCGTACTGACCGGTGGGAGCGATCACCTTGAGCCCGGCGCCCAGCAGGACCTTCTGCTTCCATTTGATGAACTTCTGCGGCGGCATGGACGGACCGCCCTTCAAGTTTACCGAGAAGCGATAGACCGAATCCTGAAGACCGGAACGGTAAACGTACTGCTCGTCGCTCTGGAGTGTCCCCTGAAAATTCCCAACTCCATACGGCAACGAGGCGACGACGTTGGCCGATCGGCCAAAGAAGCCGAACGAGTGGTAATAGCTGAAGGTCGGTACGTTGAATTTCCCGTTAGCGCCGCTGATGGGGAGTGCGCCATTGTAATTGATGCTGCCGTCGTAAAACGCCCAGCTCAGGGTGATGGCATTGGAATGCAGGGGCGTGATGAGATAGGCGCGTGGCGCAAGGTCCTGGGCGGCTAGCAGCGTGGAGCTCGCCGCGGACAAAACCGACACTGCCAGTTTAATTCCCAGATGCACGGCAGATACATCCTACTGAGCCCGATCAACGAAAAGACCGGACGACACCCTGTGGCGCTCAGCGCGCGCGCAAAGACGGCGCGGATGAGGTTCCACTACGATGGGTGGGCAGGTACTGCTCACCTCTCGCCCACAACGTCGGTGCTTATTGTCTAGAAGGCGACAACGCTTCCGCGAATCTTCGAGCTCGCCGGCTGGTGTTTCTTTAGGTACGCCAGCATGGCATCCTGCGGGGTGGCGGACAGGTCCTTGCGGTTGCGGCCGAACTTTTCCGGCACCCCTTGGACCGTGATGAAGGCCGCGGAATAGACCTTGTCGGGCTGGGCCTCCTCGTTGCCGACGAGCAGCCGGGTCACCCGGTGTCCATTGGGATTGTTGGCCCGGATGTACATCGTCATTCCCACGCACCGCTTCACGTAACCGCCCTCCTGATCGAACGCCGGCCCGAACAGGGCCTCCAGGTTCTCCTCCAGCATCACCTTTAATTCGGCGCCGGTCAGGTCCACCGTGGAAATCGGGACGGTCATGGGGATGATGTCGTAAAGATTGTTCATGGTCAGCTTACCGGCGAGAATCGGCGCACCCCAGCGCCAGCCATTGGAAAAGCCCAGTTGGGTGCCCGCGTGTTCCCGGACCGACTCGAGAAGGAAATTGTCCATCGTGCCTTCAAGACAGGTGTCGCGATCGAGCGAGTTGTCCACTTCGCCCACCACACGGGCCAGTTCCGCGGCATAAGGCTCGAGCGCCTTCTTGACCAGCGCCTCCACGGTCTCGTCGGGCTTAATGGATTCCGCCACCTCGATCAACTGGTGCTTATGGCCTGTGACCTTCCCGTTCTCGATCTCCAGGTCCAGACGCCCCAAGAAAGAACCCTGACATCCGGACTGAATCACCAGGGCGCCGCCTTGAAGGACTGGCTTGTACAGTCGGTCGTGAGTGTGCCCGCTGAGCAGGACATCAACCCCCTTTACTTCCTCTAGCAGCTTCATATCCTGGGGAAAACCAAGGTGGGAGAGCACAACGAGCAGATCGACTCCACCGGCGCGCACTTCCTTGATATAGCCGGGCAGTTCATCGCGCCCCAGCGTGAAACGCAGGCCCTCGCCGAACGAAGGTGGCATGGAAATGCCCACGACGTTGCAGGCGATGCCGATCACGCCTATCTTCACCCCAGATACCGTGAAGACCTTGTACGGCTCAAAAAACAGCTTCCCCGTCGTCTTGTCGTAGACATTGATGGCGAGGATTGGATGGTTTATCTTGGACCCCAATTCCTTCAAGCGCGCGGGTCCGTAGGCAAAATCCCAGTGCGCCGTCATGGCTGCCATGCCCAGCTGATTAAGGATGGGAACGATTGCTTCCCCTTGGCTCTCCACGACCGGGCGGGTGCCGTGGAACGTGTCACCGTTGTCGAAAAAGAGGGCCCTCCCCTGAGTCTCCTCGCCGATCTGTTTTACCAGCGTGGCGATTCGCGCGTAGCCGCCCGCAGGTCGGAACACTGGTCTTCCATCAGGGCCCGGGAACCACTCCAGGTGCGACTCGAGGTACCCGTGGCTGTCGTTGATTTGGATAAGGGTGATCCGGGAGGGCTTGGCTCCGCTGGATTTCTTGGGGCTGTCGGGCTCAATGGCTTCCAAGCCTTCCAAGGCTCCCGAGGCTCCCACGACTCCCCAAGCCGCCGCTCCGAGAAGGGCTTCACGTCTCGTTATCTTCATGACAGGCTTCATGGTTTCACCTCTTGTTGTTCGCTGAAGGGTTGTTGTCTTTCTCGGGTCATGCCATCGGCTCCCTCTATTGCAGGAACTCCAGCCCAACGCCCTTTGCTGGTTCCGTCGACAGCCGCCCGGAACGAATGGCCGCTTGGAACGTTTCATAATCGCGTTCCGCCTGATCTGCGTACGCTATTGCGTATTTGGCCAGGGCGTTATCAAAGCTTTCGGATGACCCCAGGTATCCAGTGATCATCGACGCACCGCCCGCTTTGGCGTGGGCCCGCGCCAGGGCCCAGCTACACATGGTTGCGTACCCAACCAGGGTGCCAGGCGCAAAGGTTTCAATTTCGGCAGAGATCTTCATGTCGCGAAACTGACGGAGGTAGTAATCGTGCCCGTTCCTTGAGCGAAACCAACCAAGAAAGATGTCACTGGCGGCCTGCATCAGACGCTGACCTGCCACTACCCGAAATCCCTGATTCGCATAGCGACTTTTGCCGCGAGGCGATTCCAGCACCGATCTGCGCGCCTCTTTGACTTGGAGGAAAAGCGAGTTATCTCCATCGTCCAGATACAGCGCAATATAGCATCGCGTCCCGACGCTACCGACACCGACGACTTTTACTGCATTGTCCTGGAAGGTATGGCGATCGAACAATTCAAGGTGATCGGCCTGCAACGACTTCCGATATTGTGCGATGTGATATCGGTGGGCCTTCTCCCAATTCTGGACGTTTTGCCGAAAATGGAAGAGGACCGGGGGATTGTCCTTAATCTGCCGGCGGCCGTCCACGATCGCGGTCAGTTTGGGAAGTACCGCCTCAGAGGTTCGCGAACGGGCAACCTTCTGCTTCCGAGACAATCGGGCAAACATGTCCGGATCTTTGCGGAAGTGTTCTATCAGAGCGTCGTACCTGACTTGAGCGTACCAACTGTCAAGAACGCTCATTTCCGCGAACTCAGCCATGCGCTTGCGATAGGTGGCAGCGGCGGCCCGCACTACCTCGTCAGCGACAGCTTTGGAAAAACCACGGTCTCTCGCGGCCAAGACGAGGCTTGCGCCCAAGCGCTTTATGTCCCATTCCCATGGCCCAGGGAACGTCTCATCGAAGTCGTTGATGTCGAACATCAATTGTCGTTCAGGCGAGGCGAAGCCGCCGAAGTTCGCCAGGTGGCAATCGCCGCACGCCTGAACGATGATCCCCGACACAGGTGCACTTGCGAGGTCTCGGGCCTGGATGATGGCCGCGCCGCGATAGAACGTGAAAGGCGACACGCTCATCCTCTGATACTTGACTGGAATCAGACCGGGAATCCGATCGGCGTCCGATTCCTCAAGCAGCTTAATGATGTCTTCCGACTTCGATCGAGGTTTCCATTCGGCCTGCGCGGTGCGCGGACACTTATCGCGAAGCGCTTTTCCTTGCTTGCGCTTTTCAATCTTGGACAAAACGACAGCAGAGTTGATCACGATATTCCTCCCTTGGAGGTCACTTGCGATACTGTACTCAGTGCCTCGGCACTTGCTATGTATCTATCTCACCGCTTCTAACAACGCCTTCAACACCGTTACAAAAGGAACTTCAGCCAGGACTACAGGCAGCAGCGGTAACGCAACTGCGAGAATGAGCGCGAAGAAGGCCCCTTGGTCAAACGGAAATGGCTGCAAATGTTCGATATTTTGGTAGCTGGACCCGTAATCCGTAAGTGTGCTGGCCTCCGGCGTTGCTGGGAACTCCTCTTCGCGACCAGCGCGATGCTGGATCCACCTCTTGTGAAACTGCATACTCTCCAGCTGCCCAAGCGCCCCGTACTCAAAGATTCCCAAGCGGCGCAGCCGCGTGAGTCTGGGGACAAACAAGAGCAACGGTCCCATCGTTATGACTAGCACGACGGCGAATAGTACGATCGCCTCGACCTTGAAACTCAACCAATGAACGTGCTCGCGGAAGATCTCGGCCCGCCAGGTGGCCCCGATCACCGCCGAGATAACCAAAAAGGTGGGAGTGATCGCCACCGGCGAGAGTCCCAGAAAGCCGACTCCGCCGTGCTGGTCGGGATGCGTGGGCACCAGTTGCAGGTCCATCTTCGAAAGCCGGTAGAGAAAAATGCACCACAGCAGCCACTTCCAAAGGCTGATCAGGATGAGCAACTGGTAGAGTAGTTGGCTCACCAGGACGTAGTACCAGCCGGCGGTGGTGAGGTGTGGCCCAGCGGCTGATACCGCCATCCCCCACGGCCGCGCATAGATCAACTGAGTTTGCACGGTCTCCGCGACTTTGGAATAAGCGATGACCACAAAGATTAGCTCCGGTATGACGGAATCGCGCAGCCGGATGAGCCGAACCAGAGTCTTGTCCAATTGGTCGGTGTCGGACGGCGTCAGCAGCCCCGCATCACGTACCGCCCCGACGATGGCGCGGAAAATAGTTTCCATTACGGGCTGACCTGCGAGCAGGACCGGAACGCCGAACAGCATCCTTGCGTTGACGGTGTAGTCGGTAAGCAGGCCAAGGAGGGCGCGAGGATTGAGCAGCAGGGTGATCAGCACCAGCGGCAGCCACCCGATCGCGAGGGCAAAGATCACTCTCTTGCCGACGTTCCATCGGTCGGGACGGACGAGTCGCAAGGCTTCCTGGGCGCGATAGAACGGCCCCCCACGAACTAGGGAGACTTCTTCGCGACCGGCGTTCGCAGACACACGTTGCTCAGACGCTGCTTCTTTCAGCTCTGCCATACCCGTGTTCCTAACTTATACCGCTAATTCACATCTGCGTGTCCTGAAATCCCTATCTATCTCGGCCGTCCCAGCCAGGAATACTGCCACGCCACCGCCACGTTGTTGTAGTTCGCTCCGAACCTGTCGTAAGTACCGCCGCTGTAGCTGAACTTCAATGTCTGGTGGTTCTTAACGGGAAGCGCGAAGGTGCAGCCCATCCGGGAAGCAGTCTGCCTGGTTTCAGGATTAGCTGTGCCGCTTACGGTTTCAGTGCCCCCAAACCAGAAATTGCCATCCAGCGAAACCCATTTCATCGGGTTCTTGAAGCTGTAGCTCAGGTGCCCTTCGAACGAGCCAATCGGCGCCGTGCTTTGCGGTAGAGGACGAGGGATATTGAAGAAGGCGTCGTTGGTAGTGAAGAGCCATACGCCGGCGTAGCCGTCGAGCACCCAATGACCCCAGCGTCGGGAATAGCCGAGTTCGGGCTTAAAGGCCCACCGATTGATGCTCCAGTTAATCAGCAGCGCCGGGTCGTATTGGCCGGTCGGAGCGATTACTTTCATGCTGGCGCCCAGCAGTGTCTTCTGCTTCCATTTCAAGTACTGTTTGGGTTCCATTGCTGGGCCGCCCAGGAGATTCACGGAAAGCCGAAACGCAAGGTCTAGCAGGCCAGAGCGGTAGACGTTATGTTCCGTTCCCGCCAACTCCCCTTGGAAGTGCCCCACACCATAGCCCAACCCGCCGCTAATATTGGCCGAGCGGCCAAAGAAGCCAAACGCATGGGTGTAGACAAAGCTCGGCACGTTATATGTTCCGGTGGAGCCTTGTAATGGCACAACCCCGTTGAAATTGATGCCACCATCGTAGAATGCCCACGTTACCGTGACTGCGTTAGCATGCACGGGAGTAATGATGTAGGCGCGGGGAGCGAGATCTTGCGCCCGGCCCGAATGGATGAGTATTGCGGCGAACATTGCCAATAAGAACAGCTTGGAACGAGCTGCCATCTTGCCCCTGCGTCGGACAGTACCTCGTTCAATTCAAATCATCATCTTTGTAGTACTTGGTGCCCGTGCCGGCGATCTCGGCTGCTAAGCCTTTCTCCGTCAATTGATACATCCAGACTCCCTCCGAGACCGATGCTGCTCCCGCCATCGCTCCGCCCTTGGTCGTGGTCTTAGCCGCAGCAGAGGCTTGTCCGCCGAACTCCCAGCCGGAGTTGATGAAATCGTCCAAGACCTTGTCATTTTCGAAGACGAAGACGTTGGCGAACTTTTCCACGCCGACTCCGAGTCCTGCCTGCAACTCAATCATCTTCATAAATACTTGCTTCTTTGTCTTGTTGTTGACGGCGATGCCTTTTCCTTTCCCGGAGCCTGCAAACAGAATCTTGATGCCCATGTCATTAAAAACAGCGTAGCCAGCGGCGTGTTGGACCGCTGACTTGGCCGTAGGCTGGGCCTTGTAAAGTTGCTGTAGGGTTTTGTTGGCTATTTCTTGGACCTGCTTCTGCTGTTTGGCCTTGTCGTCGGACGCTTGCGCCGTTAACGCAAGAGCACATACCAAGCCGACCAAGACGACTTTCGATTCCGCAAGAGTAGCAAGTCTGATCTTCATAAGCGATCTCCTTTGGTAGTCCCAACAGTCGCCATGGCTTGTGCTCTTATGCCGCCGTCGTGCTGCCTTTCCTATGTCCCGCCAGCAAGAGAAGTACAGCAAGGATGGCGTGAACCACCGCGGCTGGCCACAATAGGATTCCAGCGTCCCCGCCAATGCCGACTACCAGCAGATAGATCATCACGAGGACGGTGTAGGTCAACATTCCGTAGAACGGCCAGCGACTATCGTTACCCGGCCAGCAAGCCACGCTTAGAGCGACGAGACAGATTCCGCCGAACCGGCCAAGTGCGAGGGTGATGCCACTGATCTCCACCCCGAACAGCAAGTGAACCACGATTGCCGGCAAGGCGAGCAAAAGCAGTCCCGTACCCATTTCTAGAGCTGCCGCTAATCCAAGCACTCTATTCTTCATGCGTACCGATTCTTTTCTACTTCTTGCTCGGCTCTTTTTGGGGATGCTGATCGGTGAAGAGGCCACTGACTTTGTACTCGGCCTTCTGCACAATCTCACTTCCAATCTTCTCGATCAACGCCCTTCGATGCTCTTCCCGGATTTCCTGAAACTTCTTCTGCTGGTCCGCGTTGAGCAACGGCGTTATCTTGCTGTCGAGGTCGTCAGCGATCGCCTTCAACTGCTCAAGTTTTGCTTCCGGCTTGAGTGAAGTGTCCTTCTTCAGCGCCTGTAGTTTGGGCAGTTCCTGCTGGATGATGGGGAAGATCTGATTTCTCTGCTCCTGTGTCAACCCAAGTTCGACCGAGAAAAGGTTCAGGGCCGCGTTGACTGGGTTGAGAACCATCTGCGGGGAGGCAATCATTTCGTAGTTGGCGTAGCCAAACTCATTACTACGCGCTCCATAATACGTGTCGCCCAGCTTGTAAATCGTCATCGAGTATGGGTCTTGAGCGACCTTGATTGTCACCTTGCCGCCTTCGATCTTGTACGGCGTAGTGTTGCCCTGGTAACCGTTGCGGATCGGATTCCCCACGTAGCTTGGAATCGTCGCGCCCGGGCCTACGTGCCAGACGATGCTGTCGCCGTCAGTCGTGTAATAGGCACTGAACTGCTCGCCCGTAACATTGTTACGTACCCAGAATGCTTTGCCGACGATCAGCGCCTTCAATTGGGCATCACCTAGGACGGTCGCCCCTTTTGCCTTCAAGTCGGTCGCGGTCATACCGGCAGGCGCACTCTTGCGCGCATCGGCGGTCGGGGTGTACCAGATCGGCGACGACCACGCGCGTTCCTGACCGGTGAGTGGGACCACATCCGGTGGCGGCAGTCCCGCCTTTACTGCCTGAATCAGCGTCCAGCGCGGGGTGGGGATTTCCAGCACACGCGCGTAGTAGAACGCGTGGAGGCTGGGATCGAATTCAGGGTCACTCCAGACGGTGCTCAGTTCAGTCGAGCCGACATCGTTGGTGTAGGTGGCTTTATCCAGATCCACAGTGCTCTTGATAGCCGGGACACGGCCTGACCACTTGTCGGGTTTGCGGTCGCCTGACCAGACTACGTCGTAAATCTTCTCGAAGCTCTGGCCGTTCTTCGTCCAGCCTTTGATGATCTGAATGCGATCGAGATTGCCGGAGGTCGGGTCCTTCACAGCCCAGACTACAAACGTCGGTGCCGTGCCCTTTCCGCCCTGCGGAATTACGGGCAGGTCTGCACCCATAGGCACGCCACTCGTGTATGACTGGTGGACCCAATCTTTTGCTTTGAGGATGTCCTTGTTGTAATTCCAGCCACCGAAGAACCGCAGTTTGATGTGTGGTCCGCTTACGCCGAAGGTTTCCTTGCGGTACATGGCGTCAAACAGGGATTCGCGGGTGTTCTCTTCCGCCCACACACCCGTGAGGCCACCCGGGTTTTCGAGGCGCACATCCATGGTGCCGAAGGCCAGCACGCCGGCAAAGCGCCGGTCCAAAGTCCCGTCAATTTGCGCGTGTCCGCCGTAAAAGTTGTCTTGACGGTATGGGCTGCCGGTATTATGCGAGTCGGAGCCGCCAGCCATGCCGAACTTATACGGGTTGTAGCCTCGCGTATCCTGCATGGCGATGCCGTCTTTATAAGCTTGTCGCGCAAAGCTGCCTTGAATGTGATCGATGCGGCCACCGGTCGCAGGCTGACCCAACAGAGCATCTTGGAAGAGCTCATAGCTGGCGAACTCGTCATTGGGCGAGAGCAAGGGATGGGTCTCCGACTGCCCCTTGATCTGCTTAATCTCGACGAGGCGTTCGTTACGATCGCGTGAGGAGGCCCAGGCGGAGTCGATGGGGCGGCCGAAGCTGTCCACATCGGTGGGATACATCCAGCCATCACTCAAGTTGGCGTTGTGCGAGATGGCGAGCAGGGTGTTTCCCGCTTTGCGCTGGCCATCCATCCAGTTCCAGAGATCTTCAGGGTGGGAAGAGTCCAACGCGCTGTAGGGCATCTCCGGTACGTGCGTGCAGTCGCGGAAGAATATATTGCGGTGCAGATTGCGGAAGTTCGGCATCGACGTCCACTCGTACGAGCAGAACGCAGTGAACTTGCCGGGATGGTTGTTCTCGTCGGCGATTTTGACGTTCTTCTTCCAGATGGAACCGGCTACCGCCGGGCTCATGAACGCTTTGACCGGGGCCCCGGCCATTAGCCCGACGAGGTAGGTGAAGGTCTTCTGCACTTCCGCCTGGTCATTGGGGTCCTTCAGGATGAGGGGCTGGGCTTCAGGCATCTTGCTGACGACAGATCCCGGAGTATTCGCTTCTGCGGTGACACCTACATACTCGGAGTGGTCGGTCACACCCATGAAATCCATCGGTGTGTCGATCTTGATGTCGTAGCCGAGCGGGTGCTTGATCGTCTGGCCCTGCGCATACTTGAGGGCGTCGTCGGGCCCGGTGATACGGTTGCCCATGAGCCAGGCATCCACCGACCAACTGGTGTGGATGTGCTCTTCGCCGAAGTAGGCGTTGCGGTCGGGATTTTTCTCGACCCGCTCCTCGGCCGGCGCCGCTTGCCCGGTCTGCTGGGCCTGTTCGGGCGCTTTAGGTTTCTCGCACGAGACCAGTGTGACAATGCCAATGAGGAGAAGCGCGAACGATGCCGTTACCGCGACTTGCGTTTTCACAGGTGTCTCCGTCCTTCTGAGGTGGCCAACCGCCTCCCGCGCACTTTACTCGTGCGCAGACGATGTCTGTCTTCTCCGGACACGCGTCCCTGGTGGTAAACGTGCCAAGACAGGTGCTTTAACTGAATGTGATGGGCGACCAAAGCTTACTACAACAGCACTTTTTCCCGAACGTCTATCTCATCCAGGTCTCTAATTGCTCTGCAACTTACGGCGTAGGCACGACCTTGTAATACACGCCTCCCGCGCCATACGACGGGCTGAACCAGGTGTTGCCGCACAGATAGTAGGACCCACTTCCGACATTCGGCGTAATGCAGCCCGCCGGCAGTACCGAAACGATCTGCCCCATCGAGTACGATCCAGCGGCGACGGCCGCGCCAGTGGCCCCAGCGGCAGCTATGTTAGCGTTGGCGGCGGCGGCATTGGCATTTGCGGCAGCCATGTTCGCGTTCGCCGCGGCCGCGTTTGCGGTGTTCGCGGTGGTTGCGCCCGCGTTGTAGCCCTGCGCGTAAGCATTTTGCGACGCCGTTGCGCTCTGCGAGGAAGCCGTTGAAGAGGCAATGGCTGCGCCAGTAACCATGCCTACCGCAGCGCCAACAGCAACCGCACCGGCAGTCGAGCCGCAGTCGTAGCAACCGGGGTAATAAGGCGCAGGCGGATGGTACCCGTAGTACGTCGTTGGGGGATGATATCCGTAGTACGGGTCAGGAGGATGGTACGCCGTCGCTCCGTTGTCGTACGTGTGAGTTGCGCCGTAACCGGCCTCGCCGGACGTTGTGCCACCATAAGCATTCGTGTGAGTAGTCCCGCCGTAGTAATTGTGCGAAGTGCTGCCCCCATAGGCGTTGGTGTGCGACGTTCCCTCGCCATAGGTGTGCGATGTGCTCGTGCCGTAAGCGCTCTCGTGCGAAGTTGACCCGTAGCTGTGCTGCGTGCTACCGCCGTAGCGATTCGCGTGCGAGTAAGCCGACGCAGTTTCGAAGGGAAGCAGCGTAATAGCCAGGCTCACGCAGATGACGATGATTTTGTGCTTCATGTTCGGACTCCTTTATTGCTTCACTTTCGCGGGCTGAGCCTTAGCCGGAGGTCTGGCGCTGGCGGGTAGTTTCGGATGGGCGGCGGCGAACGGAATGTGCTTCGCCGTGGAAGCCGCAGCCGGCGGGCTGAAGGTATCCGCCGGTACTGTCTCATCGAGCTTCCAGTCGGTAAAGGCGAGCTCGTGACGCAGGCGGTCTGGATCGTCCAGGAAAATCGCGCGCATCAGCCGCGGCAATTTGTCATCCGCACCAACCCAAAGCTGCACAAACACACCATCGCCGGTGTAGGCGACGATGTCCGTGGTGGTTCCTCCTACAACGTGGGACTGGCCGACGTAATAGGCGTGCTTCAAGCCGGGAGCGAGATCGCCATACGGATTGGCAACGATCACGTCGTCGAAGGGGACGTAGATGCCTGCCAGTTGATACGCCTTCTCCAGCATCGCGTCGATTGTGGGAGGGGCGTCTGCCACAGCCAGCAGGTTCTCAGCCGGAGCGTAGCCCATCATCGATTTGCCGTCGTAGTAAAAACCGTTCGCTGGGCCGTCTGCCGGCTTGAGCACGCGCAGCTTATCGGGCCGCTGCAATGTGACTTCGTACTTTGTGGTGTATCCCAGCGGAGCGCCCTGGCGTGTCAGGTTCTCGAATAGCTCAACCGCTGTAAAGGAAAGTGTGTGCGCCGCCGTAAGCTTGTCGCTGGTGGCTTTCAGGATATCCAGCGCCTTAGCTTCCAATTGCAGCGGCCGCGCCGGTGTGGTCGCCTTCTTACTTGCCGAGGGTTTTTTACTGGTAGTGCCCGTCGGCGCTGCAGCTTGCGCAAATCCCGTGCCCGCAATCAAGGACATCATCGCGAGGACAAGCAGGCTCTTACGGAATGACAAAGACACGGATTGCATTGTCGTTCTCCTTGATTGCGTCCCGTCGTCGACTACGGAATCAGACCGCAATCGAACATCTTGTTGGCGATCGGCGCGGCCACCTTGTTGATGAAAGCCTGCTGCATCTGGGGATCGCTCTTCAGCAGGGCGATTACCTTCTGCTCTTCCGCACTCGGCGGTGTTTTAGCCGCCTTCTTCTGCCACAGCTGTTCACAAGTTGATCCCTGGTATTTCGCAATAACCTTGTTAGCCACGGCATCCAATATCGGGTACTGCTGCGCACTGCCAACACTCACATACAGCAGTGCTCCCGCCAACGTGAATAGAAAAGAACGTCTCATCGCTTTTCCTCGCTTGATGATGTCGATATTCATCGGGGTCCCAGTCAGTCTGGCTGATCGTCACAGCCGCTGATAGTTTGAATTTTGCTCGCTCGCGGTGAGCTTTTTACCCGAGCCATCGATGGTTGTTGTCGCAACATGGTTTGTGACGTCCGTGGTTGTAATCCTGCGAAAAAGCGGGCGCTCGACTGAATGGTATGGACGCCCAACAGCTTACTACCTCACCAGTCATGACTTTGGCTTCTTCGGGTACAGGAGCTGAATTTGCACCCGCATGCCCCAGGGCGACGCCCCTTCCGGATGCACGGCGTTGCCGAAGAATTGCAACTGTAAGTTGGCTGGCTGTTCTCCGAGGCGTACGATGCGACCCACGCCCCCGCCAAGCGGCACCACCCATTGATTACCACTGCTCGCACGCCAGTCGGCCGTATTAATTGGGGATGTGACGATATACCATCCCTTTTTCAGGTTGTAGTTGATGAAGTACTGCAACAGCATCTGGTTGACCGGAGGACGACTCCCGGATCCGGCAACCGACCAGACGTTATTCATGAAGGTTCCGATGAGCCAGTGACCCGGCTTCGTCAACAATACGAGTCCCGGTCCGACGCTAAGCTTTCCCTGACCGAGTTGATCGGCGGTAGCGGTGGGAACCACGAACGCCGGCCCAACGCCCCAGGTGAGTTTCTCTGCCTTCGACGGTGAAAAGAAGAACGTAGGATTGAAATCCCCAAGACCGAACCATCCCTGCGTGGGCTGCTGCGTGTTCGGTTGCCACGAGATGGGAAAGATCGCTCGCACGATCATGTTCCAGTTCTCGTTGATGCGAACGGGAATGACCGGCTGGATGTTCAGCACATTTTGGGTTCGGTCATACTGGCCAACTCCGAAGCCGGTGTTGTTCTGAAATGGGACCGTAATTAGGTTGGCGATGGGATTCTGTGCTTCTTTTGCTAGCGCCTCAGTATCGCTTGCTTCCGCGGTTTGTCCCTGCTGGGCTTGACCGAGCGATTGAGCACACAAATCGAGTGGCACCAGGAAGGAGACTATGAATGCCAAAGAGAGACAGAACGCCGCAGACTGCAATTTCATTAAAAGTGGAGCGTGCTGCACAAGCGCGACTGATCTCAATCCACTACAACTCGACTCGGACGCCATTGCGCCTCCTTCCTACGCAATTTTGCGTTTTGGTATTGCTATCTTCGCAACTGCCTAATCAGTTCCATGGATTCTGTCTGCAATACTTCGTGAAAGCTGAACCTCGGTTCCTCGGAGGCAAGTTCCACAGCATTCAAAATCTTCAGGTACAAACGGGACCGGAGGTGAGCGTGCAGATCCTTAGAGGAGTTCCATTGCTCCACGTAGAGAACTCGATGAGTTCCCCCGGTTTCTTCGAAAACCCCACAACCCAAGCACTCTGGTTTAGCACTGACGTGCTCCTCCACAAAGCTGAGGATCTCCAGCATTGCTTGCCGCTTCTCTGTCTCGGGCACCAACTCAAGCAGCGCAATGACCATCACGGGTTCTCTTTCTCAGCCGCACAATCGTAGTCAAACTCGAGATTGTTCTGGCGCTGAACCTGTCGTTAAGCTGTACTCGCCAGAGCGAACAATCTACGTCCCCGCGATGCCTTTGTTCTGCAGCACTCGAACCACAACACGGCGGTTCTCGGCCTGACCCTCCGCTGTTTTGTCGCTCGCTACCTGTTTGCTGGTGCCCATCGCGCCTGGCGCCAAAATGTTGGTCAGCGGAATGCCTCCCTGCTGCTCCAGGTAAGCCGTCACGTTGGCCGCGCGCTCCTGGCTCAGCTTCTGGTTCAGGGCCGCAGAACCTACGGCGGAAGCATAGCCCTTCACCTGAATCACGTAGCCGGTAACCGTCTTGGCCTTCTGGCATAGCGCCAGTAATTGGGCGTTGTATTGCGGGTCGACCGTCACTTTGTCGTTTCCGAAGAGAACGGTCACCTCATCCCAGATGTTGTAGTCGGCCAGTTCGCCGAAGCGTTTGTTGACCGCAGCAATAGCAGCTTTGTTGGCGGCGATCTTCGCCTCATCGGCCTGCTGCTGCTGTTGTTCGGCCGTTAGTTGTGCTTGTTGCTGTTGAAGCTTGGCTTGCTGTTCGGCCAGTTCCTGCTTCTGTTGCTCGGTCTGTTGCTCCACTGGCGTTACGCCAGCCTGAATGTCAGTTGCCGTTTGCAGTTCCTTGCCATCGAATTTAACGGTGTTCGCCACCAGTTGGTTCTGGGAGTTGTAGCTTCCTTGCACCTGGACTTGTAGACCGGGCACCAGGGCGGTCAGACTCATCTGCTTTTTGCGGGCGTGGAATATACCTGATACGTCCTCCGCCTCGGTGCTATCCGTGAGCAGGACAACCACATTCCCGGCGCTTGTCTGTAGCGACATGGTCGCGCCACTGCGCCCGTTGATCACGCCTTGCACTTTGGCGCTCTGCGCCGCCCCCGTGACACAAAGCAGCAGCAGCGTCGCGAGCGAGGAAGTTGCCACCAGCAGCGGGTAAGAGAACTTGCCTTTGCTTTTGTTCATAGATTTTGCTCCTCTGGTTACGCTCTGCCCAACCGCCTGGGTTGAACCAGCAATTCAGGTGAAATTTGGGAGAAATCGCTTGACTTATGTGCACGAGAGTTGCCGTTTTCGATACGAGCCGGGCAGGTGGGCTAACGCGCTGGATACAGAGGAGTTATTCCTCTTGGGAATGCTTTGGAGGGGAGTCGGCGAGGCGGCAAAAGTACGACCTGCCGTACTCAGTTCGAAGCATCGTACTTACTGTGGCGGGAAGGTATGCCTAGCCGCTGCATCATCGTATATAAGGTAGTCGGCTTCATCCCAAGAATTTCGGCGGCTCCGCCGGTTCCTTTGACTCGCCCGCCCGTCCGTTCCAATACGGCCAAGATGTGCTGCCTCTCCACCCTCTTTAGCGAGGTGAGCAGAGCGGTTTCGCCAACATCGCGACTTCTTAACTCCAGCTCTGGTCCGTTACTGACAATCAAGCCTTGTTCGACTGCGTTTCGCAGCTCCCGAACGTTGCCTGGCCAAGGGTAGGCCTGCAGCATTTCCATGGTCTTTTTCGGAATGGACTCAATCTTCTTGCCCATCTTCCTTTCTAACTCTCGAACAAACCGCCAGGTAAGCAGTGGGATATCGTCCCGGCGTTCTCGCAAGGGTGGGAGATGAATGGAAAAAACATTTAGCCGGTAATACAAGTCCCGGCGAAATAATCCCTCCTCGACTCGTTCGGCCAAGTCGCGGTTGGTGGCGGCAATCACTCGGACATCGACGCTAACGGTTCTTGGGCTTCCCAACCGCTCAAACTGGCCTTCCTGCACAACCCGAAGTAATTTGGCCTGCAATTCCAAAGGTAGCTCTCCGATCTCGTCAAGGAAGAGCGTGGACCCGTGGGCCAATTCAAAACGGCCGATTTGTTTGGTGAGGGCACCCGTGTAGGCACCTTTTTCGCGGCCAAACAATTCGCTTTCGATGAGTGTGGGGGGCAGCGACGAACAGTCAACCTTCACCATCACCCGCTCTTTTCGGCGACTCAAATTGTGAATGGCCCGCGCTACCAGTTCCTTGCCAGTGCCCGTCTCACCCGTGATCAGTACTATGGAATCCGTGGGCGATACTTGCTCAATTTGCTCGAACACCTTCTTCAGGCTGACGCTCTGGCCAACGATGTCGGCAAAGCGACCATCGATTGCAATCTCCTCCTTCAGGTACTGGCTTTCAGCATTCAGTCTGAGTTCGACATATTTTGCCTGAGTGATGTCAATGATTACTCCCATTAAAAGATCTGGCTCGCCATCACTGCCCGCTTGCTTTCGGCCACGCGCTCCGATCCAACGCACGCTACCGTCAGGTCGTTGAATCCGATACTCAACCCTGGAATCATCTCCTGTTCGCACGGCTTCCTGAATAACATGGCTGACCGTCTCTCGGTCTTCAATATGGATATGGTCTAGAAACTTGTCGAGGTTCAACCCCTCGCCTGGGGACAAACCTAGTAGCTCGTATGTCTTGTCGGTTGCCCAAATATGACCGGTCTCAGAATCCAAGGTCCACAAACCGGCGTTGGCCGATTCGGCTGCCAAACTGAGGCGAGCCTCGCTCTCCCGCAGCTTTTTCTCCGCGCGCTTTCGTTCGAGTGCATTTGCGAATACCTGTGCGACCAGTTGAAGCCTTTTCTGTAGCGGTTCGGGACATGACCACGGCTTCCGGGCAGCATCAAAGCTTACGACGCCGAACACTGCCCCACCTCCAACCGAAAGCGGGAAGGAAAGCGTGGACTTCATGCCGAAGCGGCGCCACGTTTCCCGGTCTGTGCTTGCCTCAGGCGGACCTTCGGCGGTATTGGGAACGGAAACGACCTGACCGGTCATGAGTTTTGAGAGTAGCCATGGGAAGAATTGTGTCGCACTCATGCGCGTAGGCGGTACGGGTAATTCGGGGTCCCGATAAAGGTGAGTCAGGACCAATTCGTCAGGATTCTGTGTTGAAGCTTGCCAGAGGGAGGAGTGCTCCAGTCCCAAACACTCGCAGATCGCCCGTTGCGCACCTTCGATCTCCCGGTCGACACGATCTGCTGGAACGCTCACGAACCGGAGAGAAAGATCTGCGATGAGCATCTCAAAGCGCAGCCGATCTTGCAGTTCAGTGGTGAGATCGGGTTTGGATGCTAAGACCATACTTTCAGACCCGGATCGAGTAAATGCTCCCGAATTCGTAGCGGATTGAGAAGACGAGTGCCCTTGAGCATAACCCGACGTAAACGATGGAGACCAGCTTTATCTTAGAGTTACGGCCCCTACGTACGCATAGCGAGTGCCTTCGGTCGAGAAATCCAGTACCACACGCACCCTTCCGCACTGCTCGACCTCGCGATCACTCCAGAGTTCATCCGATCTAGTGCACAGTCACGGGCGTCGATCCATGTTCGGCCAACAATTCCCGTACGGCTCTATCAATCGCGCATTGCATCTCCAGCACCAGATCATTCGAGCACGTGACGAGACATACGATCGTCCCCGATGTGGATCCGGTTCCAGAGAACGACTGAGAGATGTGAAGTGTTCGCTGCTCCTCAGCGGCAGACGTTACGAGCTCTGCAGCCTCGCGGATGAATTGGCCGACATCATTCGAACACTTTTCGGCGAGACTGATTGGTCTTCGCATTTGTCATTTCCATGACTTTCCTGGTTGTTCGAACGTGGAGGGGGAGCAGGGGCAAGAACGGGCCCCCGAATGGATTGTCGGCTTACGAAGCTATGCTAACGGAATGTTCGCTAAGACGAGCGGCCAAAGACACTTGAAAGCTGCCACTTTGGCCGCAGGGCTTCGTATGTAGATGTACCTCTATTCTGTGCCCTTACAACCCCCGATAGATGTGCGGTATCACACGGAGTATCGAATAACGAATTTGCCACGCGTTTGTTCCTCGATATGTCTGGTACCGCGCGTGAAGTGTGATACGGTTTCGAATCTAAGATGTTTAGCGCCCCCAGGCGTGCCGTAGGTGTTCGGTGCCCGTGGAACAACCAGAGCGTAAGGGATTACCCGCAGACGACGGGAACCTGACTGCAGCGCTCGCCCACGACATCAACAATCCTCTGAATTCCCTCCAAGGCCTGCTCTATCTTCTAAAGTCCGAAGCGACGTTCAGCGAGGCGGGACTGCACTATCTTGCGTTAGCTAACGAAGAGGTCGGGCGAATTGCCCAAATCACGCGCGACTCCCTGAATGAGTTTCGCGCGAATGCATGTTCGCAAGACATCAATGTTCCTCAGTTGTTGCGCTCGGTTGTGGAGTTCTACCAATCGCGCTTCACCGAGCGCGGAATTTCGATTGATACCCGTTACTGCTTGGATGGAGACCTTCCTGTGTTTCCGGGCCCGTTGCGCCGGGCGTTCTCGAATCTCATGTTGAACGCTGCGGACGCAATGCCAAACGGTGGAACCATGCACGCCAGGGTTTCTCTGGGCCATGAATGGAGCGGGAAAGAGCGCCGCGGTTTACGAGTTACATTTGCCGACACAGGGGAAGGAATTGCTGCACACGATCTACCCAAAATCTTTGAACTCTTCTTCAGCACGAAAGGGTCCGCCGGGACCGGGTTAGGACTGTCGCTGGTGAAGAACACGGTCGCGAAACATGACGGCGCAGTGAGAGTGCGCAGCAGCACGAAACCGGGACACAGCGGCACCATCTTCGCCATATTTCTTCCGGCTCATATACGCCTGGTCCCTCCTGCCCAGTTTCCCGATTGATTAGCCGGGCTGTCCCGAACCGTTGATTTCGGTGCGGCTGCAATTCGTTTCCCGGGTGCCATATGCCCCGCACGTGCGCACCTGTTCGAAATGCCAAATCACCACCCTGCGGAACCCGGTATTCCCTTAAAGGGGCCAACAATATCGGAAGTCACCCAGCCGCCATAGAACGAACCCGGCTGCGGTTGGACGCGCTCCTCGTCGACGAAGCACTCGTCAGCTTTGGAAGCATAGAACGCGAGACAGCCTCGAATCAGCTCGTATCCTCTTGAAGGGCTTTCGTAACTCCACGCCGCATCTTCGGCTATTTTGCCGTTTACCTCCAAGCTCCAATAGCTGGCTGAGCCCTTGAACTCGCAGAAGCTCCGACCCGTACCGGGCTTCAGAAACTCCGAGCGGACATCCTCTCGCGGGATGTAGTAGACGGGCGGATGGCTGGTCTCCAGAACCCGCACTGCACGAGAGGTGTCCGCCACAAGTTCGCCGCCAAAATACACTCGGATTCGCTTCGAAGTAGGCTCCGCGCGAGGTGGCCGCGGGTAGTCCCAAACTGATTCTTTGTTCATGAGTAATCGGGGTCGCTCCGGTCGCCCCTCACTCTTATTGTCCTCGCAACCCGGTCCCGATTTCCCCTCTCTTCGGAAGTTCTTTGCCTCACGGGAAAGTCCAGGACCAGCCATCGAAAGGAGCCCTCATGCGCAACGCCGGACGCCTTAAACTCGGGTACTACCCACTGCCCAGCGAGGAAGCACGAAACCTTCGCAGCCTCCTGATCGCGACTCAACCGTTCTTCGCTGTCGATCCTTGTGCCGGAGACGGCACCGCTCTCGCGGAGATCACGCGAGATCTGCCGGCCCATAACGCAGCGATTGAGCTGGACGCGGACCGTGCCAGTGCAGCTGCTGCACTTGGCGTTGCAACCACCCACGGCAGCACCTTCGAATCGCACCTGCCGGCCGGAAGCTGCTCGCTGCTGTACCTCAATCCTCCTTACGACGTGGAGATGGGACGCCACAGCAACCAGCGACTGGAACTGGTGTTCCTCGAGCACTGTTACGGATGGTTGAAGACCGCTGGAATCCTGATCTTCGTCATCCCCGAGATTGCGCTTACGCACTGTGCCAAGCGTCTCGCCAGCCAGTTCGAGCGTATTTCCGTATTTCGGCTCGGCCACCCAGACTCGGTTCGCTTCCATCAGTTGGCGGTCATCGGCATTCGCAAACCCGAACACAAACGAGGTGACACGCGGGCTGTCGATCACCTGCTGCGGCTGGCATACCAATCGGCGCGACTGCCAATTCTCGGCCCCGAGACGGCTGAGCGGTATAAAGTTCCCCCTTCATCGGCGGTTCCCGTGCAGTACCGCGGCCTGCCACTCGACGAGATCGAAGATGTGCTGGTTCGCTCCAGCGCAATGCAGAGCGCGTTGAGTCTGCTTATCCGAAAGCCCGAGTCCATCACTGGACGTCCGGTGACTCCTTTGCATGGCGGTCACGTCGGATTGCTATGCACGGCAGGCATGCTGAACGGGGTGTTTGGAGAGGGTCCAGAGCGACACATCGCACACTGGCGTTCGGTCAAACACGTCGATGTCTACCACGAGGAAGAAGACGGATATCAGATCGTCCGGCGTCGCGAACGCTTTAGCCACGAATTGACGCTCGCCTATCAGTACGGGCGAGTAGTCGTGCTCAAAGAAGCAGAAGAGGAGGTGAAGAACAATGAAGAATGCACATGAGCGATTTGGTGAGCTGGTTTACATTCGACGTTCGGAAAAAACGCGGACTCACGTCCGCGTTCATCTGAACGCCTGGATTGGCGAGGAGAGCAAGGCACACCTGGTGTCGGTTGTCGCTGGCGACACGGAGATTGGTGCCCTGTCCGCCGCCTTTGCCAGCCACGATCCTTTCACAATCGTCGATCCTGATGGCAACGAAAAGATCGTTTCGCTGGGTGAATCACCGACTTGTTTTCGCGGAGTAATCAATATCCCGGGAAGAAAAAGACCGCTGAAGCACCTGGTTGCACTATCCCAGGAGATGACTGGAAACAGCAGCCAAGATCGTGTGCTGTTGATCGGCGATGAACCGGCGTTCGTCTGGTCGTCTCTCGTATTGCACTTCGGACTCCCTGCGCTGCCAGAGTGGGCGGAGTGGTTTCTTGCAGAGCTGAATTCACGTAAGAAGGTTCAGCCCATGACGGGCTTCGGCTACACGGGCGTGGTGGTGAAATCTAACCGGCAGGAGCTGCTGAAGCTGATTGAAAAGGGACTACGTAACAAAGAACTCATTTTCCCTACGCGAAATGGAGCGGCTGGGCAGCCATTCAACGGTTTGCCGTTGTACGGCAAGTTGAGATGACCGAGGCGAATGAAAGGCGCAAGCTTGTGCTAACGGGCTGTTGAAAAACTCGGGCAGCGGGTTTCTGGGCAAAAAATGACGCGCTAGGATGCCCTATAAACGTCGGTCTCAAAATCCAGATAAATTTACCCTCATTGAGTACCGGCAACCAAGGAGTTTTTCAACAGCCACGCCTGATTGCAACAGTTAGGGTTCAGCAGCGCCAGCGAAAACGTCTCGTAAACGGAGCAGGAGTGATGTTAGGTTCTCCAACTCCTCCGAGGTAAAGGACGCGAAGGCCACACGAAACCTGACCAGGTTCACCTTGTGCTGCTTTTTGATCACGGCCTCGCCTTTCCCGGTTAGTCGTGCGATCTGTTTGCGGCGGTCCTCACCGTCTACCTGCGATTTCACTAAGCCATCGCGCTCGAGAGCGGCCATCAGGCCGGACACGGTTGCGCGCGTCACGCCCATGGCCGCGACGATGTCCTTATGCGAGATGCCATTCCCTTCGCTCGCCCACAGCGCCATCAGTATCTGATAACGTGCCACCGATCCCACGGAACCGGCCATCCAGTCGCTGATCGCGTTGTCAACATGCTGCGAAGTCGCGCGCAGGGTGAATACCGTTCTCAGCCCCTGAACCTCACGTTCCGAGAGGCGCTGGCGAATTTTCTTCATGACCGCAGGCGGTGGTCCGTTAGGACGCTCGACCGGCGCTCGAATGCTCATAACGTGTCCCCGGAAGGAAGTTTGGCGCCTAACTATCTGCCCCGTCAACTGCATTCCACGCCCCCGAAAAAGTATGCGACCATTGTTAGGTGCCTAACATCTTTTGGTTAGCTGGCTAACAATTATAAAAGCCGGGGAGATGAAAGGAGAGTTTCCCATGAATACCCAGATCACCATCCATCCCAAGCTGCAGCATTACGGCCTGAGCACCGCAAACCTAGGCGCCCTGACGGAGTGGTATCGCAAAGTGCTCGGCATGAGCGTCAACCACCTTGCGACGGTACCTCCCGAAGCACGGGACCGGGCGCCGTTTTCCGCCTTTGCATTTCTCAGCAACGATGAGCTGGATCATCGGCTGGTGTTGTTTGAAGTGCCGGGTGCCGCGGTCGACCCCGACCGGTACCGGCACACGGGACTGCAGCATGTTGCTTTCGAATGCGCCACCTTGGACGACCTACTAGGCACGTATGTCCGGCTAAAGAACTTAGGAGTTTCGCCGGTGTGGGCCGCCGACCATGGCGTGGGCATCTCGCTCTATTACGAGGATCCTGACCAGAACAGAGTCGAGATCAACGCGAGCAATTACAGCGATGCCTGGACCGCTACCGAGCACCTAAGAGTTTCGCGCGGAATGATGATGGCGCATGTGGATCCCGAAAAGATGATCGCGGCACGCAGGGTGGGAGCGTCGGCTTGGGAATTGCACGAGCGCGCCGTCGCCGGAGAGTTTTCTCCGGCCCGGCCGCACAATCCGAGCACACACCCGTAAGATATTTGGACTCAGAGCGCCAGAATGCACCCGCAGTTCCAATCGCGTTCACGACGTGGTTCAGGGCGCCGATTTCGTCCGTTTGTCTCCCGCCTCGCGCACGTAATCGGACCTACCGGCGCCCTGAGATGGGGAATCAAGAATCGCGTGTGGACACTTCGTTGCTCGGGATAGGATCATGGAGCCTAAGCCTCCTTAACCAAAACGAGGATTTAACAACGAGGTTATTGGCGTAACATCCCCATTACACTTATTGACGTTCGTGGGACAATGAGCGGCATCGCCTTATCGCCGAATTAGCAATAATTAGAACCTTGTCAGATCAGACAAAGAAAACCGAGCGCTCTGTATGGACCCGTCGCGATTTCGTGCGCGCCGGTCTCCTCACGGCCGGTGCCGCGGCTCTGGGTGCACACGCGCATGCGGGCACGCTGCCTGCTGTCACTGCCGCTGGCCCGGCTTACGACCTTGACGATCTGGCCCGCAACGTTCGTGGGCGGTTGCTCCGAGGGAATTCGACTGGTTATGACGACGCGAGGAGAGTCTGGAATCTAGCCTACGATCGCCGCCCCCTCGCGATGGTACGCGCCGCGGACGTCGATGACGTACGACGCTGCGTGGAGTTCGCACGCAAGTACACGGTTCCGATCGCCATCCGCGGCGGCGGTCATAGCTATGCCGGCTACGGCGTGGCTGACGGCGCGATCCAGATAGACCTCGCGACATTCACCAGTGTCACCGTCGATCGCCAACGCCGCGTCGCGTCGGTCGGCGGGGGCACCCGGATCAGGGACCTCCTCAAAGCTACGCTGGCGGAGGGTCTCTACACGCCTATGGGGAGTTGCGGTTCGGTCGGCGTTGCGGGGCTCGCACTTGCAGGCGGGGATACACGCGGGAGGGGGCTATACGGCACGGCCTGCGACAACCTGATCGGCGCGCAGCTGGTCACCGCTGATGGCGATGTGCGTCAACTCGGGCCCGACAAGAACGAGGATCTGTACTGGGCAATCCGCGGCGGCGGCGGGAACTTCGGCGTCGTTACACGACTGGACTTCCGGCTGCACCCCGTCGTGCCGCTACACTCGGCGGCGTTCAACATCGGATGGCGCGACATCGCAGGTGCCTTAAGCGCATTTGGCGATCTTGTACTTCTCGCCCCTGACGAGGCGCGCGCCGCGTTTACTGTGGACCCACAGTCCGGCGCGTCGGTGAGCTGCGGATATTTCGGCGATGCCGCGTCTGCAGCCGCCTACCTCGAGAAGTGGAAGGCAGCCTTCCGCCCATCGGAGGCGCGGATGTCCACTTCAACTCCCGATCCTGAAGGCGAGGTCTGGGCGGCAACGTGCCTGGCCGTAGACGGTGCGTTCCTCGAAGACCTTAGCAGTGGCGTCGTAGACGTGCTTTCGCGCGCAGCGGTCGAGGGTCGGGGC
>Ga0335069_10001161_pt1 | contig 42489 bp, 24 predicted proteins | sample Lox_Sample_11_FD_206714 | JGI IMG/M metagenome (GOLD analysis project Ga0335069, IMG submission 206714) | Soil microbial communities from Loxahatchee National Wildlife Refuge, Florida, United States - Lox_Sample_1.1 | ecosystem: Environmental > Terrestrial > Soil > Wetlands | place: USA...
CTTTGGTGGCGCCAACTATCTCGATTACCTGGGGCCGCAGATCGAGCATTACAACTCCAGCCAGATTGCAGCGCTGAATACCTACGTGAATAATCCGTTCTACGGAATTATCACGAACCCAACGAGTGGCCTCTCGGCGCAGACGTATCCGGCCTATCAATTCCAGTTGCCTTATCCGCAATTCACAGGCGTCAGCATGGAGGACGCTCCATGGGCGAACTCGATCTACAACGCATTACAGTTGAAGGCCGAGAAGCGCTTTTCGCACGGTCTGCAATTCCTGGTGACCTACGTCTGGTCGAAATCCATTGATGAGTCTTCCGCAACCGGAGGTGCGGTGACGTGGCTGGGCAGCAGCACACACCTGCAAGACCCCAATAACCGCGATCTCGAACGGAGCTTGTCTCAGTTTGATATTCCGTCCGTGCTGCAGCTCAGCTACACATACGAATTGCCCATCGGGAAGGGCAAGCCGCTATTGGGGAACGCTAATGCCGTCGTAAATGCGGTGGTGGGCGGGTGGCAGACGAATGGGATTTGGCGGTTCACCGATGGACGGCCGGAAGGCCTGGGCCTCTCGGGCGGGCAAAGTTTGCCTACTTACGGTGGACAGCAGCCCAACCTAACGGCAACGCTCCAATGCGCCAGTTCGAATATCCTGAACCAGTACTTCGCCAATCCCGATGCGGTTAGTGTTCCAGCGCCTTTCACCTTGGGAACAGCGGCGCGCACGGTAGCAGGCTGCCGCCAGCCAGGGCAAGCGAACGTAAATTTGGCGCTCTTTAAGGAGTTTTACATTCCTCAGTTGCGTGAAGGCGCCAAACTCCAGTTGCGCGTGGAGACGTTCAACGCGTTTAACCATCCGCAGTTTGCCGGACCCAATACCACGGTCAACGGCGGAAGCTTCGGCGTGATCACAAGCACGAATAACGGGCCCAGAGAAGTTCAGGTGGCGTTGAAGTTCTATTGGTGACCCAGTCACCCGGATTCCGGCTCCGCTAACGTCGAGCGAGCGTGGGCCCCGCCCACGCCGATCGATGAGCTCTTCTATGGCGCCGGCGATCCTTCGATGCGGTCGAGTTCCGTCTTTGCCGCGTGGAAGGTTGGATCCGCTTTGAGGGCCGCGCGCAGTTCGCGAGCAGCTTCCTCTGTTTTCCGCTCCTTCTTAGAAACGAGCGCAAGATTGTAGTAAGCGAAGGCAAATCGCGGCTCGATCTTTATCGCCTGTTCGAGTTCGGCGCGCGCCTGTTGGAGATCGCCGCGCCGCAGGAACACGCTACCCAGTGTATTGTGTGCCTCGGCGGAACTGGGATCGGTGTGAAGAGCGGACGTCAATGCGGCCTGCGCCCCGGACCAATCCCCGTTCATGGCGGCGAGAACGCCAAGATTGTAGTGCGCCGCGTAGCTTTCCGGGTCGATCGACAGCAAGTGTTCGAGCCGGGCGCGCGCTGCGGAGTAATCCCTGGTCTCCAAATAGATCTGCGCTAGCAGCTCCTCGGCCCGCGTGTACCATGGCTCGAGGGCCAACGCAGCCTGGAGTTCCCTTGTGGCCGGATCCATGCGGCGAAGCCGGAAGTAGCTCACCGCGAGATCGAAATGCGCTTGTGCGCTCAGCGGCGTGCTTTCCAGGGCCCGCCGGAATTCCTGCGCGGCTTTCGCATAGTCGCCCGCCTGCTGATCATTCAAACCCAAGCTGATGCGGATGTCGACGACATCCGGCAGTTTCTCAATTAGCGTTGACAGCAATCTGCTCGATTCCGCCAGCCGTCCTGCGGAGGCCATGGCCAGGGCTTGTCCATACCGCTCGAAGTCGATGATTCGATCCTTCGGATCGATGTGGGAAGCCAACCGACTCGACGCGGTTGACCCGCTTAGATAGCCGAGTGAGCGCAGCGCGCTCGCTGCCTCAGGCGATGGTGCGCGCGACTGGGCAGCGGGCGCCGTAGAGACCAGCGACGCTATCCTGCCGCGCATGGCAGTGGCTCTCGCCGTCTGCGAACCATAGAGATTTCGCGATTCCAGAGGATCGGCGGACAGATCGTAGAGCTCGGGTGTCGGCGCGTCAATGTACTTGTAATGACCCGCGCGCAGGGAGCGAAGCGGCGCGCATCCGAAGTGGTTTCTCGCATACAGGCTTTCGGAGAACAGCTCTCGATCGCTCGCCCCGGTGGCGTTCAGGCTTCGGCCTTGTGTAGATGCGGGTTGCGGCAGTCCAATCACATCGAGAATCGTAGGAGCAACGTCGAGCAAACTCGCCGGTTCATCCACCTGCTTCCGCGAAGCCGGCCGTTGCGCTTCGGGCCAATGGATGATCAGGGGAACATGCAACGTGCTCTCGTAAAGGAAATAACCGTGCGTGGTTTCGCCGTGTTCCCCCAAACCTTCGCCATGATCCGAGGTAAAAACGATCAAGGATTTTTTGAGAAGCCCGCGCCGCTCCAGGTAAGCGAGAAAATTTCCGACGACTCCATCGACATAGGCCAGCTCCGCACGGTAGCCTGCATCGCCGCGGCGTGGAGCGCCTGACGGCAGATTGTACGGAGTATGCAGGTCGTAAACGTGAAGGAACAGGAAAAACGGCGAGTTTCCATTTTGATCGAGCCAGCGCATGGCAGCCGCGGCTACCTGAGCGCCCGGCCGTTTGAGATCGCCGGCGTCCATGACCGTTTTTCTGTGAAGATCGAACGGGCTGTCATACACATCAAAGCCGCGGCTCAAACCAAAGCGGCGATCGAGGACGAAGCCGCCAACGAATGCGGCCGTGCGGTAACCGGCGGCTTTCAAGACGGTCGCTAACGTGTCGCCGGTGCCAAATGGAATTCCGTTGTCTTCTACGCCGTTGACAAACGGGTACGTGGAGGTGAGCATGGCCACGTGGGAGGGTAGTGTCAAAGGAACCACGGCGCTGACCTGGGAAAAGAGCGTTCCGTTTTGCGCCAGTGAATCGATATGAGATGTGACATCGCGGCCCTGGCGGTAACAGGTCAGGTAATCCGCACGCAGTGTGTCAACAGAGATGAGAATGACCGGCGGGCGGGGCTCCCCTTTGACATAGGCGCAAACGCAGAAGACGACAGCCAGTTGCCCAAGGCGTGACAAGGTACTCCTCTTTTTAGCACGGAGCCCGAGCGTCAGGCGATTGGCGCCGATATGCTAGAATCCGCCAACTGGAATGAAAGAGCAGTTCCCGCATCAGAGCCGGATGGTCATGTGCCGTGCATCCATTCTTATTCTTCTGCCGTGCCTATTTTTGGGCAAACCGGCGAGAACTGCCCCGCCGTCCGCCATGTTCGCTGCCCAACAATCGATCGAAAATCTAGCAGGCCGCGCTGAGCAGTTGGAGCAGGAGGGCAAGTTGGAAGATGCGGAATCGGTCTATCGAGAGATTTTGAAGATCGATCCGCGGTCCGTCGCCGCCCTCAATCGGTTGGGCGCGATCGAGGTCCAGCATGGGCGATTCTCTGAGGGCATCCGGTTCTACCGGCGGGCGCTCGAGATTAGCCCCTCCGAGTTCGTTACCAACCTAAACTTGGGTATCGCTTACATCAAGAAGCAGGATTTCGGCAGCGCGGTTGGGCCGCTCGATCGCGCCGCGCGTTCCGCGCCCGAGAGCTTTCAGGCGCACGAGTTGCTTGCCGGCGCTTTGGTCGGCCAGAACCAGTTCTTGCGTGCAATACCGGAACTCGATAAGGCCCGCGCGCTCAATCCGACTGACCTTCCGACGCTTTATCTTCTGCAGCGCAGTTACCTGGAGACGAAGCAATATGAGAAGGCGCTGGCCGCCTTTGAGCGGCTGCAAGCGTTGGATCCGGACTCTCCCTGGGTCCGCATCCTGCGCGGGCAGGCGGAAGATGGCTTGGGAAATTATCCCAAGGCAATCGAAGAATTCGAAGCTGCCAGAGCACAGTTGCCTCGCGATGCCACGGTTCGTTTCTCGCTCGGCTTCATGTATTGGAAGATCCGCCGTTTAGCCGATGCGGAGAAGGAGCTCGATCAAGCGCTGCAGCTTGATCCGGCGTTCGACGAAGCCAAGTACTATCTTGCGGACACCTACATTTTGGAGGAAAGGCCGGCGGCTGCCCTTCCCCTGCTCGATCATCTGGTGCGTCGAGACCCCACGAATGCCCGTGCTCTCGCGGATCAAGGCAAGGCCCTGGAGCAATTGAATCGCAACGCCGAATCCGCGCTAGCCTACGAAGCCTGCTTGCGCGCAGACCCCGGCCGGGCCGACGCGCATTATCGGCTGGCTCGCGTTTATAAGAAATTGAACAGGCTGGGAGACGAGCGCCGGGAGTTGGCAACCGCGAAAAGCCTGCAGCAAAAAAAGCGCGACGCGCAGGAGACCCTAATGCAGGCTACCGGCACGCGAGGCGATCCTACGCGACAGAGGGAATCGGTATTTCCGATGCCGGGCTCGAAAAACCAGAACGCGCAATAAATGATTCCGCCCGCAGTTTGCAGAAAAATAGGCAAATCACTTGACATCCACTCCCAGTTGACATATTTTCTAACGAACTGTGTCGGCCGGCTTCGTGTGACAGACCGACGCTTCATAAGGTGAACATGATTGCTCAATCGGCTTTGGTTCGAGAAGGGTCGTGTATTCGTACATTGTTTTTGAGGGTGGCGTTACCGGTGATCGTGCTGCTGGCGTGGAGTGTGCCATCTGGTTTGTCACAACAGGTGAGTGCGACACTATTCGGCACCGTCACGGATCCAGCGGGCGCCGTAATTCCGGACGCAACGGTGACCGCCTTGAACCCGGCAAACGGCCGCAGCCTCTCGACCACCACGCATAACGATGGCAGCTATATCATCCCGTACCTCGAGCCCGCCGACTACACCATAACGGTGGAAAAGACGGGGTTCGATAAATCGGAGAAGACCGGCGTGACGCTGGTTGTGAATCAAAAATCCCGTCTCGATATTCAACTCAACGTGGGGACCGTCGCAACCACGATTGAAGCCACCGGGATCGCGCCGATGGTGGAAACCGGAACGGCCTCGATCGGTATGACCGTGGACGAGCAGCAGGTCACGGAATTGCCGCTCAACACGCGTCGTTTCGGCAGCCTGCCTCTTTTGATGGCAGGTACCGTGCCCGACCGCGGAGGATTCTCCAGCAACATCTTCGGCTCTCCATTCAGCGAGGTCACTTTCGCGTCAAACGGGTTGCGCGGCTCCGGCAATAATGTCCTGATCGATGGCGTGGATTCGAAAAACATGTTCACGGGCGGATTTTCCATCCAGCCATCGCCCGACGCCGTGCAGGAGTTCAAGGTGCAGACGCAGTCGTTTTCTGCGGAATTCGGCAAGAATGGCGGCTCAACCATCAACCTGACCACCAAGTCAGGCACCAACGAATTCCACGGGAGCGCCTTCGAGTTCCTGCGCAACAACAACATGGACGCGCGGAACTTCTTTTCGGCGGAACGTCCCTCATATCAGCGCAACCAATACGGCGGATACATCGGTGGGCCGATCCGCAAAAACAAGACGTTCTTCTTTGGCGGATACGAAGCATTGCGGGAACGAAAAGGGCTTACCTACTCCGGCCAGGTTCCAACTACGGCGATGCTGAACGGGGACTTCTCGGCGCTTCTCAGTCAGCCCGATCCGAATACCGGCAAGGCGCCCTATCTGATCATCGATCCTTTGAGCTGCTCGAACCCTCCGTTCGGCGCCAGTTGCCAGCCCTTTGCCGGGAATATCATTCCGGCCAATCGAATCAACCCCGTATCGAAATTGATCATCCCGTACTTCCCGCAACCCGATATCTCCGGTGCGACCGACGTGGGCGAAAACAACTACGTGACTAACCCAAAGCGCAGCCGGAACGACAACCAATTTAGCGGCCGCGTAGATCACAGCTTTAACGAAAAGGACAACCTCTACGTCCGCTACATGCTTGCTCAATCGATCACGTTGACTCCCGAGCAGGCCTACACCGCACTGCCGGGCTTCGGGGACCGGATCCGCTTTCGAGGGCAGAACGTCGCGCTGAGTTGGACTCATACGATCAGCCCCACCATGCTCAACGAGGTGCGCATCGGATTCTCCCGCAACATGGATATTGGTACCTGTGTGTCGTGCCCCCGTAAACCCGGATTTGTGGAGAGTTTCGGCATTCAGGGTCTGACGGCGCTGTCGCCGGCGGATGAAGGTTTCCCGTACTTCGGGTTCGGCCAGGGATATTTCGGCATCGGAGATTCGAACTACCGCCCGGTGGAATCGAACGATATGGTGGAGAAATACGAAGATACCCTGACCATCACCAAGGGTAAGCACACCATCGCCATGGGCACCGACCTCCAGCCCTATCAGGCCTTGCGTAACCAGGCGCCATTTTCTCCGCACGGCCAGTTCAGTTTCGGAAACAATTACAGCAACTTCACCATTTCCGATTTCCTGTTGGGTTACCCCTCGAGCGCGGGCCGCAGTATCGACAAAGCCGTCACCAACCAGGATGGGATGTTCATCAATTTCTTCGTGCAGGATGACTATCGCGTCAGTCAAAAACTGACTATTAACATGGGCCTGCGCTATGAGCATCACCAGTTGCCGATTGACCGGAGGGACGTCGGCGCTAGCTTGGTTCCCATTCCGGGCGCACCGCTCTTTACTCCAGGCAACGCGGTCCTCGTGCTGGCCGGCTATGACCAGGCGGCGAAGTATTGCAACCTGCCGCAGTACATCATGAACGCCGGAACGCCCCAGCAATATAACCTCGTTGCGTGCCCGGACGAGATGAAGAAGTTGGGATTCACGGGGCGCGCCGCACGCTCGCTCTGGCTGGGCGACAATTTCAACTGGGCGCCGCGATTCGGCTTCGCCTATCGACCCTTCAGCTCGGATCGCCTTGTCATACGTAGCGGCTACGGCATATTTTTTGACCTGGCTGAGTTCAATGAGTTTCACTACGGGTTCAACAATCCGATTCAGGCGCCCGACCAGTTCAGCAACTTCCAGGCCAACAGCACGCCGACGCCGCTGCAATCCGCCTTCATTGGGGGCAGTACGCCGCCTTTGAGCCAATCGTTCATTTCCATTAATCCCGACTCCCATCTTCGCCAGCCCTACATTCACGAGTGGTCATTCAGCCTCGAGAGCCAGTTAACGAACAGCATCGCGCTGGAAGCCCGGTACGTCGGGACGTCGGCCATTGACCTGGGCCATTTCCATTTCTTCGGTAATCAAGCGTATCCGGGACCGGGTGACATCCAGCCCCGCAGGCCTTACCCGGACTTTGGCTTTACCGGCCAGATGAGCTCCGGAGCCAATGCCAACTACAACGGGCTTCAGGTTCAAATGACCAAAAGGATGACGAACGGCTTGCAGTTCCTCGCGGGCTATACCTTCGCCAAGAACATTTCCAACAACGAAGGCGAGGAAGGCGGCTATTCCGACGGAGGCGCTCCGCTGGGACAGAACGACAATAACCAGGCCGAAGAACGCGGTCTTACGGTAAACGATGTGCGTCACCGCTTCACCTTCAGCAGCCTGTACCAACTGCCGTTCGGAAACGGCAGGCGCTGGCTTAGCCGCACCAACCCAGTGGTCAACGGTCTTTTAGGCGGGTGGGAGTTGACAGCCCTGACGAGCTTCCAGACGGGCTTTCCGATCACTCCGCAATCCGGGATTGATTCTGGCAACGTGGGTACCGGCAATTGGCGGCCCGACCGCGTTTGCAACGGTAACCTGCCGGGCGGTCAGCGAACCGTGGCAGACTGGTTCGACACAAACTGCTTTACCAACGCGTTCCTCATCGCTGACAACAATGCCGGCATCTTCCGGTTCGGGAATTCCGGCCGCAGCGTCTTGACGGGACCTGGCATTCAAAACTTTGATCTCGCGCTACTCAAGGACTTCCGCATCACCGAGTCAAAGAAGTTGCAATTCAGAGCCGAGGCCTTTAACGCGCTCAACCACGCCAATTTCAGTGCCGACGGTGTGATCACTCACGTCAACGACTCGCGCTTCGGAGAGGTAACCGCCGCGTCGGAGCCCAGAGACGTACAGATCGCGCTGAAGTTTCTGTTCTAGGCAGCTGCTAACCCGCCACGGTCATGACGCCGTTGCTCCTTAAATGTGCGATGGCAAGGGTATTCGAGTTGAAGTAGGGCTGGTTGATCGGATAAGATTCCCAATCGGGCGGAGCTTTGGACCCCGATACCAACATGACACGGCGTGACTTTGCGGAGTGGTCGGTCGCGGCGGCGGTCGGGACCACGAGTGCGGTGGCAGTCGGTTCGCAGACGGCGTACGCGGCTGACGCGGCGGAGTTGCGGTCCGAATTGCTCTTCGACCTTGTCTTCACAGCGATGGCGCCAAATGAGATCGGTCCGGAGCGAACCGTGGTTGGCGTTGCCGGCGGCACTTTCGAAGGGCCCAAGCTCAAAGGCAAGGTGATTGGCCCATCGGGCGATTGGCTCGTCCAGCGGCGCGACGGATCGAAACTGATCGACGTTCGGGCGCTGCTGGAAACGGACGATGGTCAACACATCTATATGGCGTGCCGCGGGATCGCCTACACACCTCCGAGCGGGACTTTCCGCTCCCGGATCGTGCCGATGTTCGAGACAGGCGCCGCCAAGTATGCATGGTTGAACAACGTCGTTGCGGTAGGCGTCTATAATCCGGCAGCCGGAAAAATCGCTTACCGCGTATACGAAATCCTGTAGTTTGCTTCGGCTGACTGGTGCTGGTTTACCAGGCCGCGCTGCTCCTCGATGGTCACGCTTTGGTCGGCTGGAATGTCTTTGACCGTGTCGGTGGCGCCGCTTGGCCAGCCCACCTCGATCTCGTCGATCCTGGCTGCGCTGCCCGTACCGAAGTGCAGGCGTAGATCATTCTGGGACAGGTAACTGCCGCCGCTCCGGACCTCCTGAATTTGCCGGCGCCCCATCGCGACGACTGCCACCCGCGCGCCGATACCATCGCGATTGGATTTCGTTCCGACCGTTCGAATGGATATCCAGTGGTTCCGGCTCTCGCTCTCGTTGTGCAACAGGGTGGGCGGATCGTTCTGGTTGTTGACGACAATGTCAATCTTGCCGTCGTTGTGGAGATCGCCGAATGCGGCGCCACGCGCCGACCGCCGCACTTCAAATCCTGTTCCCGCTGTAGATGTCACATCTTCGAATTGGCCGTTGCCGGAGTTGTGAAAAAGAAGGTTTCGTTGCCGATAGGGTGACTCGGCATGATGGTGGGATTCGAGTTCCGGATATACGTGGCCGTTAGCGATGAAAATATCGGGCCAGCCATCGTTGTCGTAATCCAAAAAACCGCCACCCCAACAGAGGTATTTCAAATAAAAACCAAGCCGGGCATCGAACGTCCGGAAGCTAAAGTTACCACCCCGTTCATTCCGGTACAGGTCAGGCACGTCGTCCTCAAAATTAGTTTTGAAGATGTCGAGCCAACCGTCGCCGTCGTAGTCGGCCGCCGAAACACCCATACCTGCCTGCTCGCGCCCGTCTTCGTCGTACGCTACACCGGCCTGCACTCCTCGTTCCGTAAAGGTCCCGTTTCCGTTATTACGGAAGAGCAAGCTCGGCGTGGTGTCGCAGGCCTCATAAATATCCGGCCAGCCGCGATTCTCGAAATCGGCAGTTAGCACACCCAAGCCGTAACACTTTGCCGCCTTGGTGATTCCGGCGGAATCGGACACATCCATGAACTTGCCATCCCCCAGGTTCCGGTAAAGATGCGACTGTGCCGCGGGTAAGCCCCGGGGCCCACAGAAGACCGCGACACCTTTGTAGACACAGTTGGGCGCAGAGCCGGGGAGCCCGGCCGACGAGTTAGTGATATCCACATAGCTCGCGACAAACAGATCGAGTACTCCATCGCGGTCGTAATCCACGAATGCACAGCCGGTGCTGTAGTTTCGTCGCAACTCATTCAGGCCGGTCTTCCCCGTCACGTCGGAGAAGGTACCATCGCCGTTATTGCGATACAGAATGTTCTGTCTGCCGTAGTAAGTGACGAACAAGTCGTCGAAGCCGTCGTTGTCGAAATCGCCAACGCAAACGCCCTGGCCCCAGCCGGAACTTGCAAGACCGGACTTTGCAGTTACATCCGCAAAAGTCCCATCGCCGTTATTGTGGAATAGATGATTGGTAGGCTCTGCCCCCGAGGCGATGGCTCCGATCCTGCTCCCGTTAACCAAGAAAATGTCAGGGTAGCCGTCGCGGTCGAAGTCGATCAGTGCCACGCCGCTTCCCGTGCTTTCGAAGATATACTTCTTGGCGTCGGTTCCACCATTGGTCAATCGGATACCGATTCCCGCCTTCTCGGCAACATCCGTAAACCTGACGGGCTGTGCCGACATCGACGGTGTTCCCGACAACGTTCGTTTCGTCCAAACGCAGACGGCGAACATCAGCACTACCAGGGTGCACCGCAGCTTTCGCGACATTCCCGCCTATTGTACAAAGGTGAACACGGAAATCTTCGGCTGCGCAGCCGAAGGCGTTGCGATTCCTCACTCTAGGGTTACTGGCAGGCTAAAATATACAAGTCATGAGTCGCGTGACGGGCGTCGTCTTGCTGTACGCGGTGCTCGCAGCATTTCCTGTTTCTGCTCAGAAATCGACGAGCCCGCCAATTCCGCCGGATAAATTTCGCGCAGAACTCGACACGCTCGTGCGCGGGCACGAATATACACGCGCAGACGACCTGGTACGGCGCCAATTGGAGAACCTGGGGGAGCCCGCCGCTACGTACTTCGAAACCGGCAAAGTCTATTTCGAGCACGAGGATTGGCAGCGCTCCAGCACGTTTCTGGAAAAGTCCTTACAAGCTAATGGCGCCAATGATGCCGCACACCGGTTCCTTGGTCTCGACTATCGCGCCCTTCATCGTCCCGAAGAAGCCGAAGTCCAGCTTCTGGAAGCTGCGAAACAACGTCCGTCGGACCGGCTGAATGCCTATTTCGCGGGGCACCAGTTGCTTCTCAACGGAAAATCGGAAGCCGCCTTGCCGTACTTGTATAGCGCGCTCGACTCAAAGGCGCTGGCGTCTCAAGCCTTGCAGGCATTGGCGCTCGCGCAGGCGCGCCTTGGCAACTACGGACTGGCGGAAGCTTATTATCACAAGGCGATCGAATCGCCTGAGACTTCCGATGAGGACCGGTACGCGTCGCTATTGAACCTGAGCGTTCTCCTGCTGCTTGGGCATGAAACCGAGCGCCTGGAACAGGGATTGAGTTACGCTCAGCGGGCCCAGCAGTTACGCCTAGACTCGCCGGAAGCTCATTTCCTCGCTGGCAAGGCGTTGTTCAAACTCGGACGCGTCCAGCAAGCGGTTCCCGAACTGGTGCGCGCGGCGAAGTTGGATGTCAAAGACCGCAGGCCGCATTTCATACTGGCGAGCATTTATGATCAACTCGGTCAGCACGATCTCGCCGAAATTGAGCGCCAGGAACTCGATCGAATCCGGGGCGCCGATGAACTCGGCGGAATGGGCACGGATGGCCCGCTGCCAGTGAATCACTAACGGCCATGCTATCGTGAGCCTTCGTCGAGTAAGATGACACTGTCATTTGAAGACTCAACGATTGTCCCCCGTGCGAAGAACTGTGCCTAAACTCTCAGCGCTCACCGGCTTATTCTGCGCCATCGCGGGTGTCCTATGTCCTGCCCACGCCGCGGTGTTTCCGAAACCAAGACAGATCGAGGCGCCGGAAGGACGCCTGCGGCTGCATGAAACGGTTCCGATTTTGCTGCCCAGCGTGCCTTCCTCGGACGACCTGTTTCTCGCCGGGCTGCTGATCGCCGAGTTGAGTGATCGCTATGGCCTCGCGCTAAATACGAAGATGGTGCCGTCGCTACCAGCCGAAGGGCCTTTCATCTTGCTTGGGTCGGTTGCGAATCCATTGGTGCGGCAATTTCTAAACGCGGAGGCCCCGCCTGCGCATAGCGAGGGGTACACGCTCCAAGTCACAGATCGGGCGGTGGTGGCTGCCGGCACGGATGCGAGCGGCGCGTTTTATGGCTTCCAATCACTGCGACAGTTGATCGAACGCGGCGCCGATGGGATCGCCGTTCGCAGCGCGACGATTCGGGATTGGCCGTTACTGCCCTTTCGCGGCATAAAGCTTTACCTGCCGGGGCACGACAACATCGAGTTCTGCCGGCGTTTTATTCGCGACTTCATGGCACTGTACAAATACAACAAGCTGTTCATCGAGATGAATGCCGCCATGCCCTTCGAACGCCATCCGGAATTAAACGCGGGCTGGATCGACTTCGGCAAGGACATGAAATACACGCGGCGGGAGCGATCTCCTGGCCCCGGGCGCCAGCTTCAGGACTCGGCCAATGCAGACACCGCCGACGGCGAGGTACTCGAGAAGCAGGAAGTCTCGGATCTGGTGGCATACGCTCGACGCTTTCACATCGATGTCATTCCAGAGATCCCGTCCCTCACTCACAGCTATTACTTGCTGGCGCGCCATCGCGAACTGGCGGAAATTCCGGACGCGGAATGGCCCGATACATACTGTCCTTCCGAACCACGCGTGTACAAGCTGTTGTTCGACGTTTTGGATGAGTACATCGACGTAATGAAGCCTGCGATGATCCTCATCGGCCATGACGAGTGGCGCATGCCGCTCGGGGTTTGCTCCCGGTGCAAGGGCAAGAATTCAGCGGACCTCTATGCCGCCGATGTGAATCGCATTCATGCATATCTTCGTTCCAAGGGCGTGACGACGGCGATGTACGGGGATCATCTCATCGAGAGGCTGCGCGGTAAGAAGACCAGGCATGTGGAGAACAGCAGCGGCGCGCCCTACGATACCCCGGGCGGACTCTCCCCCGAGCAGGTGAGGGAACTTATTCCAAAAGATATCCTGATCGTCAATTGGTTTTGGGACAGCCGGGGCAACGAGGATCTTGATGAGAACGGCCTCGGAAGAAGAAATGAAACCGATCTCTCGGAATGGGGATTCCGTCAGGTATTTGGGAACTTCGAGGCACGCATGCCCGATTTCGATCGGCGCACGGCGGTTCCGGGCATCATCGGCGCCGCACCCTCTTCCTGGGCGGCGACCAACGAATTGAACTTCGGCAAGGACATGATGTTCGACTTTTTGGGAAGCGCGAATCTGCTATGGTCGACCGACCGCCCGGACATGGCTCAATTGGCGCTGATGGTACAGGAGAGGCTTCCTGAAATTAGAAGCCGTCTCAGTGCCGAGCCGCTGCCGAGCCGCGACTGCCCGGTCGTGCCAGTGGCAATGACGGCGGCGGAGCACGTAAAGATCGGGGCAGACGCGAGCAGCCTCATCTTCCATCATTCCTGCAAGAAACATGCGCGCAACCGGGCAGCGTGGAGCGCGACCTGGAATTTTGCCGACACGGCCGAGCTTTTGGGCTGGTACGACGTCGAGTACATGGACGGTTTCGTTCAGACGGTTCCCGTACGCTACGGCATCAACGTGCTGGAAAGCGACTGGCTGCAGACGGCAGCGCCGCGGAGCGTGGCGTACCAGGCGACCATCGAACCACGAGGTGATGGCATGTCGGATTTCGGATTCGAATGGATCAACCCTCGTTTGGGAATCTCCATTCGCGAAGTGCGGCTGCACTCTATATCTTCCGAAAATCCGATAACGCTCTCAGTGCTCAGCATGGTTCCAAAGCGGCCGGCCCCCGAACCGAAGCCATTACGCCTGTCGCCATAGCAGTGCATTTTGTCCAGATTGATGAGCACGCAGATTTGTTTCACAGCAAAAGAGAACTGTGAGATACTGCTCAAACCCACGTCGGGACATAAACTCATGCTGAAGACACTTGCAACGCTCGCAGCCATGTGCGCCGGGTGTGCCGTCGCGCAAACATACCAGCCCAACTGGGAATCGCTCGATAAGCGGCCGGTCCCATCCTGGTTTACCGACGCCAAGTTTGGCATTTTCATCCATTGGGGCGTGTATTCGGTTCCGGCGTACGCACCGGTGATTCCCGGCAAACTTGCCTATGCCGAGTGGTATTGGCATGCGATTACCGAAGGCCGGAAGCCGAATGCCGGACCGGTCGACGCCGGCAGCTGGGAAATGCACAAAAAGCTGTACGGCGGGGACTACGACTACGCGAATTTCGCCCCGCAGTTCCGGGCCGAGCTCTTCGACCCCGCGCATTGGGCCGATGTCTTCGCACGGTCGGGCGCGAAATACGTTGCGCTCACATCCAAGCACCACGAAGGCTTCGCACTTTGGCCAAGTCAAGAAGCATCTAAAACCTGGGGACGACCGTGGAACTCGGTTGAACAAGGTCCGCACCGCGACCTGCTGGGCGATCTCACCAACGCCGTGCGCGCGAAGGGCTTGACGATGGGCATTTACTACTCGCTCTACGAGTGGTACAACCCGCTCTATCTGACCGACAAACCGCGCTACGTGGCGCAACACATGATGCCGCAGTTCAAGGATGTCGTAACGCATTACAAGCCCGCGATCATTTTCAGCGATGGCGAGTGGGAAATGACATCGGAACAGTGGCGCAGTCCGGAGTTGCTGGCGTGGCTGTATAACGAGTCGCCGGTAAAAGATGAGATCGTGGTTGACGATCGGTGGGGGAGCGACACGCGCCACAAGCACGGCGGCTATTGGACCACCGAGTACACGCCGGGTATGGCTGAGACCTCCCACGCTTGGGAAGAGAGCCGCGGCATGGGATTCAGCTACGGCTACAACCGGGCCGAGCGAGTTGAACATTACCACTCCGGGCGCGAACTCGTGCTGATGCTCGTTGACATCGTCAGCCGCGGCGGCAACTTGCTGCTCGATATCGGTCCGAGGGCGGATGGCGACATACCCCCGATCATGGAGGAGCGCCTGCTGCAAATGGGTGATTGGCTCAAGGTGAACGGCGACGCGATTTACGGCACACGCCCATGGACACATGCCAAGCAGTGGAGCGTTGGTGAGCAGCCCAAAATAGGCTACAACCAGGAGTTTGAAGCGTCTTACGACTTTTCGAAACTCGTTGCCCCGCCGCGCGATGGCAAAGCTTCGATCGACGCTTTCTTCACGTCGAAGGGAGATAGTATCTACGCGATCCTGACGCGCTGGCCTGGGCGCCAGTTCATGCTGCAGGACTATTCAGGCCGCAAACCAAAAAGCGTCGTTTTGCTGGGCTCGAGCGCGCCGTTACGCTTCAAGTCAACCGGCAACACGGTGACGGTTGATCTACCGGAGTTATCGGAGAGCTTGCTCCATCAGCCCGCCTGGGTACTTAAGTTCACCCGATAATATCCGGCACCCCTGACAAGGTGCCGCGCCGGAGGCCTTGAGTCGTGCGAGTATACTGACCCTCTATGCTCTTCGCCCGACCTCACACAGCACGACATCTCTCGACCGCGGTTGCGCTCTGCATTTTTTGTCCAACAGTCGCGATACCGCTTAGCGCCCAGAACGGTGCGACGCAGCAGCAGGTGACTAATGCGGAGCGGACCCAGTGGTTCCGGCATGACAAGTTCGGAATGTTCATACATTGGGGCCCTTATTCCTACCTCGCGGGCGAATGGAAGGGCAACCGAGTTCCAGTCGGCACCGAAGCCGAGTGGATCATGCAACGGTTTAACATACCCGTGGCGGAATATCGCCAAATGGCCCACAATCTCAATCCGACGCAATTCAACGCCGAAGAATGGGTCACCCTTGCCAAGTCAACCGGCATGAAATACCTGGTGATCACCGCCAAACATCACGACGGCTTCGCCATGTATCACTCGCAGGTTTCGACATACAACATCGTGGATTGGACGCCGTTCCATCGTGACCCGGTAGGGGAACTCTCTGACGCCTGCCGGAGAAACGGCATTCGGTTCTGTATTTACTACTCGCACCGTGAAGATTGGGATGATCCGGACGGTTATGGCAATAACTGGGATTATGACCGCTTGAAAAAGAACTTCAATCGCTATTTGGAGGAGAAATCCAAACCTCAGTTACGCGAGTTACTGTCTAACTACGGACCTTTGGGACTCGTCTGGTTTGACCGCGGCATGGATACGCCAGAGCATACGCGCGAGTTCGTCGAGATCGTGCGTACGCTGCAACCCAAGTGCCTGATCAATGGACGGGTTGGCAGCTATGGCGAAGACCTAATGGGCGATTACCAGGACATGAATGACAATGGGATGCCCACCGGCGGGCTGCAAGAGTATTGGGAGACGCCACAGACTCTCAACACCACGTGGGGCTACAACAAGTTTGACCAACAATGGAAAACTCCCGGCGATGTTGTACGCCGCATGGTAGAGATTGTCGGCAAAGGAGGAAATTATCTCCTGAACATCGGGCCAATGGCCGATGGCGCGATCCCTTCGCCCAGTGTTGCAACGCTTCGCCGAGTTGGTGCGTGGATGCAGTCGAATGCTGAAAGCATCTACGGCACGTCTGCGAGTCCGCTGCCGGAGCAGCCCTGGGGACGCAGCACGGTGAAAGGCGACAAAGTGTACCTTCACGTTTTCAGTTGGCCGGGCGATGGGCTCCTTCCGGTGCCGGGTTTGAAGAACGTATTCATTGGCGCCTATGCGTTGACCGATCCATCCCACAAGCTCGGCGTCCATCGCACGAATGGCACGAATGTGATCGCACTGCCTGCCAAACCGCTTGACGATCTCGATACCGTGATCGTGCTCCAACTCGACGGATCACCTCAAGTGGATCCGCCGACAATCACGCAGGGGAGCGATGCGTCGTTTGAGCTCGATTACATCTCTGCCGTTACTGCCGGCAAAGCGGTGAAGCGCTTCAACCGTGAGGGCAAGTTCCACATTGCCAAATGGACGAATCCAAACGATTCCATCACCTGGCACCTGCTGGTAAGCCAGGTGGGTGAATATCACGTGAGCATCCGCTACTCCGCGCGCCAGGAATCAAAGGACGCCAAATTTGTGGTGGATGCCGGCGGCCAATCCGTCTCCGGTATTGTCGTGGCGACGGGCGAGGGCTACCAGTACCAGAGTTTTGATTTAGGGAAAATCCGGTTTTCCAAGGCCGGCCGGTACACGGTGCAAATCAAGCCATCGGCGTCCTACGAGCACAACCTGATGTACTTCCAGTCGCTAGAACTGGTGCCGGAAGGCCCACGCATGGTTGAGTGAGGTTGAAGCTACCTCGTCTTGAGGGCTATCACCGTTACGTTCGGGTCTGGAGCCTCGGCCGATAGTTGTATCTCAAGCCGATCCCCGTTTTGCGTAAATGGCAATGCCTTACCGCCGGACAGAAGTGTTGCCGCCACGACGCGTGGTTCGAGACCTTCTAAGTGGAAAGGACCTCCATGCCAATCGAAGACGTGGAGGTAAACGGTGCTCCCTTTTTGGGTCGTCCTTGCGTTGACGAGTCCCTGCACAGGCCCGTACGTTGTGCCGTAGATTGCTTCGCCGTTCATCTGGAGCCAAGCGCCGATTCCGCGCAGGCGTTCTTCGAACTCGGGCTGGATGGTTCCGTCCGGCATCGGACCAACGTTCAGCAGGAAGTTGCCGCCCTTGCTGGCCACGTCTACCAGGGTTCGGATCAATTCGCCTGTCGACTTGAATTTCCTGTCGTTCTTGTCGTACGCCCAAGTGTCGTTGATTGTCATGCACGTTTCCCAAAGCCGGAAATCGTTCGCGGCGGGGACGCCGGAAGAGGTGCTCTTGTCCTCTGAATCGGTCCCTCCCATGTGCGGCGTTTTTCGGGTCGGGATGAACTTGGGCGTGAATTGTTCCGGAGTGTCATAGTCGCCCGGAATGCCAATGCGATTATTGATCAGCGCGGCAGGCTGGAGGTGATGGATCAGGTCTTGAAAGCGCCGGCCATTGTACTTTGCCTGATGGTCCAAGCCGTCGAACCAGAAAAGAGCCACGTCGCCGTAGTGTGTCAATAACTCGGTGAGCTGGAGTTCCATGTAGTCGAGATATGTGGGCCATTCCGGCCGCGTTGGTTCGCCGCGCCAATTGACGCTCGCCGGCTTCGAGGTGTCGCGGTAGTCCGGATGGTTCATGTCCGGTGGCGAATAATAAAACCCGAGCGGCATGCCCTCTGCCTTTGCGGCGGCTGCCAACTCACCCACGATGTCACGCTTGAATGGCGTGTTCGTAACCTTGTAGTCGGTGAAGGACGAGTCGAACATACAGAAGCCGTCATGGTGCTTGGTGGTGAACACCATGTAGCGCTGGCCTGCCGTCTTAGCAAGGCGCACCCAGGCTCGTGGATCGAACTTTACAGGGTTGAACTGTTGCGGCAACGCGCGATATGCGCTCTCAGTGATATTCCATTGTGGTTCCGGCTCCATGATCGGCCAGGATGCTTCGACGCTCGCCACAGAGTACGGTCCCCAGTGGACGAACATACCGAACTTGGCATCGCGATACCACTTTGTCCTGTCGGCTTGGGAATCGGCGCTTCGGGCGGTGGTAGCGATCGATAACACAATCGCCACGACCGCCAGAGTGTACTTAACGATCTTCATTCGATGCTCCTTGTTCCGCCATTCACCGCCGGTATCCCAGTTCCGCGCCACCGCTGACCGGCAGGATACAACCAGTAATGAAGCGCGCTCTTTCGGAAAGCAGAAATACCGCCGCATCCGCGATGACCCCCGGCTGCGGGCAATACCCGAGGGCGTGAATATTATCAAGATACTGTTCTATGGCGCGCGGGTCCGGCTGTTCGCTGGCCCACTCGCGCAGCATGGGCGTCCAAACACCGGCCGGACAAATCGCATTCACCCGAATGCCCTGCGGCGCATAATCCAGAGCCATCGCTTTCGTGAGCGAAATCATTGCGCCTTTGGTCGAGACGTAAGCCGCGTGGTTCGCCTGGCCGATCAGGCCCACCATGCTCGCAGTGTTGAGAATGGACCCGTGCCGCGCCGCGAGGAATGGGAAGGCGTACCGCGTAGTCCAGTAGACGCTCTTGAGGTTCACTTCTTGTAGCCGGTCCCATACCTCTTCCGTGGTCTCGTGCAGCGGCTTGGATGGACTGCTCAAACCGGCGTTGTTGTGCACGGCATCGAGCCCGCTGAAATGGCGAACTGCGGATTTCACGGCTCGCTCGACGGAAACGCCATCGGATACGTCACACTCAGCCACCAGCCCTTCGAGGGCGAGCTCGCTTGCTGTCCGGTTCGCCTTCTCGACATCAACGTCGGCAATCGCGACACGCGCGCCCTCGCGAGCATACGCCAGCGCACACTCGCGGCCAATGCCATCGGCGGCTCCGGTTACTAAAATGACTTTGCCGGCCAGCAGTCCTTCCGCCATTTGCGCTTCAATCCGTGTGGAAGACCTCTTCCATCACTGCCCACCACTCACCTTGGCGGCGCGTTTCTAGCGGCTGTTGCATGGGGTCGGTGATGGTCCACCATTCGCGGGTTTTTGGGTCCGCGGCCATCTTTGCCATGTCGGCCTGATAATCGTCGCCGTGATACTCGTAGTAGGCGAACAAGTAATCATCCTTCAGGTAAATCGAGTAATTGCGAATGTTGCACCTTCGAATTGTCTCGAGCACTTCCGGCCACACGTGAGCGTGGTAGTGTTTGTACTTTTCGATCGCCTCTGGCTTGATGCGAATTACGGAACCGTATCGTTGCAAGGTTGCACCCTCATCGTGATGTTTGCAAAGAAGCGATTCTACGGCTAAGCTGTGGTTCGCCACAACACCCGAGGAACAAATGCCTGCGCATTTCATTGAATCTGTTCAAACACTCGATGTCCGCGTACCCCTGCCCGACGGCGCTGGAAGCGACGCCGTGCACTCTGAATCCGAATACGCTTTCGCAGTAACACTGTTGCAAAGTGGCAACCTGTGCGGTACCGGGCTGGTCCTGACCATGGGTGCGGGTAATGAAATCGTCTGCCGGGCGATTGAACTCCTGGCAGCACCGCTCGTAGGAAGCGAAATCGAAGCCTTGATGGCGGACTTCGGCGCCGTTTCCCGCAAGCTGGCGGACCACCCTCAATTGCGCTGGCTGGGACCGCACAAAGGTGTGGTCCATCTTGCCCTTGCTTCGATAACAAATGCCTGCTTCGACCTCTGGGCGAAAGCGCGCGGTGTACCCTTGTGGCGCCTGCTGCTGGATTTGACTCCTGCCGAAATCGTCCAATTATTGGACCTCAGCTATCTGGAAGATGTCCTGCCGCAACAGTCGGCCGTACGGATCATAGAGGAAGAGTTGCCGTCGCGTTCCGCGCGTGAACAAATCCTGAAGCTCGGATATCCGGGCTACGACACCTCTGTGGGCTGGTTCGGTTATGACGACCGGAAGGTCAAAGATCTTGCCCGGCGCGCTCTAGACCAGGGCTTCCGGGCATTCAAGCTGAAAGTGGGCTCCAGGGACGCAGATCGAGACGTTCGTAGAGCCAACATGCTGCGCGAGTTGGTTGGGGCGGAATCGCTGGTGATGCTGGACGTTAACCAGCAATGGACCTTGCCGCAAGCCGTCCGGATGTGCCGCGCACTTCGCTCGATGTCGCCATATTGGATCGAGGAACCAACGCATCCCGACGACATTCACGCACATCAAGCGCTTGCCGCCGAGATCGCGCCCATGCGGATCGCGTTAGGCGAGCACGTGCCGAACCGGGTGATGTTCAAGAATTTCATGCAAGCACAAGCCATGCATTTCGTGCAGGCCGATTGCACGCGGCTGGCGGGCATTTCCGAATTCCTGACGGTCAGCCTGCTTGCGCGGAAGTTCGAGCTCCCCGTGGTTCCGCATGTCGGCGATATGGGACAGATTCATCAACACCTGGTCTTGTTCAATCACGTCGCGATGGGGCATGACGCTTTGTTTCTTGAATACATCCCACATGTGCGCGATCGCTTCGTGCGTCCCGCAGTGGTCGAAGACGGAGTTTACAGGACTCCACAGGTGCCGGGCTGCTCCTGCGACATGATCGGGATCACGCCAAAACAGTCTTGACCACGTTACCGGCCACGTCGGTGAGCCGGAAATGCCGTCCCTGAAATTTATAAGTAAGGCGCTTGTGATCGATACCCAGGCAATCCAGAATCGTGGCTTGCAAGTCGAAGATGTCCACCGGGTCTTTAGTGATGTTGTAGCAGTAATCGTCGGTCTCCCCGAGCGTGATTCCTGGTTTAATGCCGCCGCCGGCCAGCCACATGGTGAAGCAGCGCGGATGGTGGTCGCGGCCGTAATCGGTAGGAGTGAGCCGTCCCTGGCAATACACGGTTCGCCCGAATTCGCCGCCCCAAATGACCAGCGTCTCATCGAGCATCCCGCGCTCCTTCAAATCCTGAATCAGGGCGGCAGAGGCCTGGTCCACCTCTTTGCAGCGCTTGGGCAAATCTTTGGGTAGATTGCCATGATGGTCCCAGTCGCGGTGGAACAACTGGATGAAGCGCACACCGCGCTCCGCGAGGCGCCGCGCCAGCAGGCAATTCGCGGCAAATGTGCCGGGCGTCTTCGCATCCTCGCCATAGAGCTCGAAGATGTGCGGCGGCTCCTTGGCGAGATCGGTCAACTCCGGCACGGACGTTTGCATGCGAAATGCCATCTCGTACTGGGCAATGCGTGTACTGATTTCGGGGTCGCCGAAGTTGTCGAGGTTGATCTGGTCCAATTTGTCTAGCGCGTTCAGAAACCGGCGGCGGTCGTCCGCATTGAAGCCCTCGGGGTTGGAAAGGTACAGCACCGGATCGCCCACCGAACGGAACTTGACACCCTGATAGCGGCTAGGCAGAAAACCGCTGCCCCACAAGCGATCGTAGAGAGGCTGTCCGCCGGTTCCCTTCCCTGGCGAAATCATAACGACGAATGCGGGCAGATCCTCGGTTTGCGATCCGATGCCATAGGCCAGCCATGCCCCGATGCTCGGCCGCCCGGCGATTTGCGATCCGGTCTGAATGAACGTCACCGCCGGATCGTGGTTGATCGCATCGGTGTGCAGGCTTTTGATAAACGTAAGCTGATCGGCAATTTTTGCGGTGTATGGAAGAAGTTCGCTGACCCAGGCTCCCGAATTTCCATGCTGGGCAAATGCAAACTTCGAGGGAACAAGTGGAAAGCTGGACTGCGTGGCCGACATACCGGTCAGCCGCTGGCCTTTGCGTACCGATTCCGGCAGATCCTGGCCTTGAAATTCCTTAAGCCGCGGCTTGTAGTCGAACAACTCCATTTGCGACGGGCCGCCCGACTGGAAAAGATAGATCACGCGCTTCGCCTTGGGCGCGAAATGCGGCAAACCAGGTAGCCCGCCGTAAGTCTTCACACCCGTGGCAGTGTCGGCCTGCATATCCTGGCCGAACAAGCTCGCAAGCGCTGCCATGCCGATTCCCTGGGCCGTCCGGCCAAAGAAATGACGGCGCGTCAGCGACAGGCCGGTATCATCGATTGACTCCATGTCGTCACTCCTCATTGCTTGGTCACGGTTTCATCGAGATTGAGAATCAAACTCGCGACGCTCGAATAGGCGGCGAGTTCACGCAAATCGAGCTTCTTTCGCACCGGCGAATCGCCATAGCTTACGAATTCTTTGGCGGAATCGCGATCCTCGCGATACCTGGTTTCAAAGCCCGACAGAGTATCGGCGACGATCTGCAATTCCTCAGGCTTCGGCGGCCGCGAGAGCACCAGCTCATAAGCAAACTGGATGCGCTGGCCCACATCGTTGCCGCCTTCCGTCATCATGCGTTCCGCAAGTTTCCGCGCCGCCTCGATAAATGTCACGTCATTCATCAGATCGAGCGCCTGAAGCGGCGTATTGGTGCGGGTCTCGCGCACGGTGCAAGTCTCCCGATTCGGAGAATCGAAGTTGACCATGAACGGCGGGGCCACGGTGCGCTTCCAATATGTGTAAAGGCTGCGGCGATAAAGTCCGTCGCCTTTGTCCCGTTTGTAACCGTCGCCGCCAGCCAGTTCCTGCCAAAGTCCCGCCGGCTGGTAGGGCTTCACGGACGGGCCGCCGACTTTTTCCACCAACAATCCCGATACCGCGAGCGCCTGGTCGCGGATCATCTCAGGGCCGAGCCGAAATCGCGGACCGCGCGCGAACAGACGGTTTTCCGGATCTCTCTGCACGAGTTCCGGACTGACACGTGAAGTTTCGCGATAGGTCGCACTCATCACGATTGTCTTTTGCATCGCCTTCACGTTCCAGCCGCTATCCATGAATTCCGTCGCCAGCCAGTCGAGCAGTTCGAGATGCGTGGGCCATTCTCCCTGCGATCCGAAATCCTGGACGGTCTTCACGAGCCCTGTGCCGAAATACATTTGCCAGAACCGGTTCACCGTCACGCGCGCCGGCAGAGGGTTCGCGCGGTCCACCAGCCATTCAGCCAATCCGAGCCGGTTGTTCGGCAAACCAGGCCGCATGGGAGGCAGAACCGCCGGCACACCAGGCATCACGCGCTCGCCGTGATTGTCATAAGCGCCGCGCTTCAGGACGAACGCCTCCCGCGGCGGGCCTTCCACCATCACCATCACCGTGGGAATCGAGTCCCAGTACTGCTGCCGTTCCTTGCGGGCGGCCGCCAATTCCTCTCGCGCGCGCCGGATATCTTTCGGGGCGGCGCTGTCCAGAAACGCGAAGCGCAGCTTGTCCGCTTGCGCCTTGGTCCGCGCCTCCGGCGCAATGCCGGCGATTTGGTGGATCGATTGCCGCAGTGGAATGATCGCTGCCTGCTCGGGTGTCAGCGCCGTTCGATACACTCGCACATCATCGATCGCCCCCTGGAATCTCAGCCCACCACCCGCACCGATGCGCAGCGGCAGCTTGAAATCCATCGGCCAAGTGAGCTCATCGAACAAAACGTTTAACTTCTGCTCCTCGCCGTTCAGGTAGATGTGGACTCCGGCCGCTTTCCGTTTGCCGTCGTAAGTGACCAGCACGTGCTGCCACTCCTTGAGCTTTACAGGGTTCACCGTCTCGACGCGCAAACCGATATCGGTCCACCGGAAGATCACTTGCAGCCGGATCTTGCCGTCGATGAGATAGAGGCCGTGGCCTTGGCCCTCGAAATAATCCTCGTAGTGGGAAAGAATGGCGCCCTTGTTGGATTCCGGCTTGATCCACGCGCCGAAACTGAAAGGCTGCAGATAGTCGAAATTCGCGACCGCGCCATCAGATTCCAGAAATCGCTTGCCATCGAACTGCCGCGCTTTCCCTGCCGGGCCGTCGACCACCGGCAAGTCGCAATCCGCCTCGTCCTTGGCGCATCCGCCCACTTCGACGGACGAACCTTTTCCGGCAAGCGGCGAGTGAAAGGTCAGCCCTTCGGTAACCGTCCAGTCAGGAGATTTCGAACGCACCACCTTGCGCTCCCATTTTTGCTGGGCATTCGAAACCTTCGGCGCAAGCGATTGCCACCGCGCTTCGGCCTCTTTCACGTTCCCATCGAGTCCGTCCAGATGATGCTGCTGGTCGGCGGTCGGCGCCTTGATGTACGGCTCTTCGTTGCCGAAGTTGTAAACCAGGCCTTTCTCGGGAACATTGTTGAAATATGCGAAGAGCTGGTAGTACTCCTTCTGCTTGATGGGATCGTACTTGTGATCATGGCATCGCGCGCACCCCACCGTCAGCCCCAGCCATACCGTCGACGTCGTTTCGGAGCGGTCCGCGACATACTCGACGCGAAACTCCTCGGGCACAATGCCGCCTTCTGCGGTCGTCCTGTGGTTGCGATGGAACGCCGTCGCGATCCGGTCATCCAGTGTCGCGTTCGGAAGCAGATCACCAGCGAGTTGCTTCACCGTAAACTGATCGAAGGGCATGTTGCGATTGAACGCGTCAATCACCCAGTCCCGCCACCGCCACATTTCCCGCACGCCATCGGTCTGATATCCGTTGGTATCTCCGTAACGCGCGGCTTCCATCCATCGAAACGCCATACGCTCGGCGTAGCGCGGCGAAGCCAATAATCGATCGACCACCTTCTCGTACGCATCCGTCGATGTGTCGTTGAGAAATGTCTGCACTTCCGCAGGCGTAGGCGGTAAACCGGTAAGATCGAGCGACACCCGGCGGATCAAAGTGCGTCTGTCGGCCTCCGGGGAATGCGGCAAACCTTCCTGCTCCAATCGCGCGAGCACGAAAGCGTCGACCGCATTACGCACCCAATTCTTTTCGCGAACTTCCGGCAGTGCCGGCCGCTTGGGCGGGATGAACGCCCAGTGCTGCTCCCACCGCGCACCCTGTTCGATCCATCGGCGAAACAAGTCGATTTCGCGATCCGAGAGCTTCTCACGCCCCATGTAGGCGGGCGGCATCCGCGTCGCGGTATCGGTCGAGGTGATGCGCCGGTAGACTTCGCTATTCGATGGATCGCCGGGCACAATGGCCATGCGCCCTTTTGCTAACTCGATCTTCGCGCCGCTCTCGACATCAAACCGGAGCTTGGTTTTTCGGTTCGCGGCGTCAGGACCGTGGCAGGTGTAACATTTGTCAGAAAGAATCGGGCGGATGTCGCGGTTAAACTCGACGGCTCGGCCCGCCGCCACCGCCAGCGGAACGCCGCATACCACCAAGGCAATCACAAAACGTAGGTGCATCGCCCTTTTTTTCCGTCCGGATTAGTTCCGGATTCCTTCGATGCTACCGCAAATCGGGATTGCCGGCGCAAAGTGGCATAATGCCTTCCATAAAGATGAGAGGCTTCCGGCCATGCATGCTAGTGCTCGCGCCTTTGCTGGCCTTGCCATCGCGAAGCCAAGACCTGGACACCGCCTTGCTGCGGGAACGATCAGTACGGGAGCAATCCACGATCATTGATCAGGTCAGCGATCCTAAAGAACGCCGCGCATTCCTAAGGCTCTACGAAGCGCATGATCCCCAGAAGCGCAAGTCCATGGCGAAAGCATTTCTCGCCGATTATCCTCAGTCGTGGCTGCTGTCACAGGCGTACGAGATCGCATCCAAAGCCTGCATGGACCTCCAGGATTACGACGAAGCCATCCAATTCGGAACGCAATCGCTTCGGTTGCTGCCAGAGAATCCGCTGCTGCTTGTTCCGCTGGCTAACGTGCAGCTGCAAAAAGGTCAACTTGCCGGGGCCAAGACAAATGCAGCGGCAGCGCTCGAGTATCTCAATCAATTCGATCGCCCTGCCGCGGTCCCAGCCTCCAAGTGGCCCACCGTGCGTTCGCAGTTGCTCTCCTCCGCATATTACGTATTGGGCCGCGTCGAGATGGCCGCGGCTCTCGGGAACAGCGGCGCGGAAAAGCAGAATGGCCTTGGTCGTGCCGAGTCATTTCTGCGGCAGGCACATGCGTTGAATGCGCAAGATGCGGGAATCGGTTACCTGCTGGGCCTGACGGCAATGTCGTTGGGGAAGCCGCGCGTCGCCGCATTCTATTTCGCGAAGATCTCGCACACGTCCGGTCCGTTCCAGGCGAAGGCGCTGGACAATCTCCGTCGCATCTACGCCGCGGATCCCCCATCATCGAGCTCGTTCGAGAAATTCCTCGAGTCGAGCGAGCGCGAAGATGCTTTAGCGCAGGCCCCGGCAACTTCGGCCACCGACACGTCTGCGACAGACCATGCAGGCGCTTACGCCGGGAGCCAGTCCTGTCAGCCGTGTCATGCCGCGATCTACACATCATGGCGAGAAACGGGAATGGCCCGCATGTTGCGACGCTATGCGCCGGAGAACGTGATCGGTGACTTCCGCGTCCACAATCAATTCAGCGATTCTGACGGAACGCTGATCGCCCGCATGATCACCGACCGCGACAAGCGCTATTTCATGATTCGGAATGCAGGCGGCAATTGGGAAACATATTCGGTGGATTATACGATCGGCTCGAAGTGGCAGCAGGCCTATGCCACCAGACTCCCGACCGGAGACATCCACGTATTTCCGATTCAATACAGCGCCCTAACTGGCAAGTGGGTCAATTACTGGAAGATCATCGATCCTGCAGGCTCGCCGCGCACGGAGGTGACCGGATTTAGCCGATTGAGCCCCGCTACCAGTTACCAGCTCAACTGTGCGCCGTGCCACACAAGCCATCTACACCTCAACCGGCCCGGCTCCTCGCAGGGCCACGATTTTGAATTCAACGAGGGCGGAATCAATTGCGAAATGTGCCATGGGCCCGGCCAGCAGCATATCCAGGTCATGAGTTCGGGCGAAGCGCGCCCCGCAAGCACCACGGCAGGTCTCGTGGATTTTCACGCAATTTCGGCCGGCAGGTATGTGTCCATCTGTGGCCAATGCCACGCGCAGTCTGCCCTGCGCCAGCCAGGCCCGGATGGTGAAATGAATTATCCATCCCTAGGTACGGATTTCCCGCCGGTCTATCTGAGCCGCCCCTATTCCGAAATCGCGCGGCGCGCGTTCTACAAAGATGGCCGGTTTCGCGAAACCACGTTCATCGTGGAGGCGTTTCGGCGCTCCGCCTGCTTCCGGAAAGGCCAGGCCCACTGCGGCTACTGCCATCAGCCGCATGCAGCCGATGCTTCGTTCAATCCTGTGTCGCTCAGGTTCGCGGCCGATGCGGACCAGATGTGCTTGCAGTGTCACAGCAAGTTCACGCCGAATCCCATGGCGCATACGCATCATGCGGCTTCATCGGCGGGTAGCCGCTGCGTGGCTTGCCATATGCCCCGCATCATGAACAGCGTTTTATTTAAAGCACGCACGCATCAGATTGACGATATTCCCCGCGCGGAGATGACCGAACGGTTTGGTCAGCAAGAGAGCCCCAACGCCTGCCTTCTCTGCCATGCGGACAAAGACACACAGTGGGCCGCGATAAGATTGCAGGCTTGGTGAAGATCGTTTTAATCACGCTGCTGAGCGCGGCATCAGTTCTCAGCGCACAAGACTCCACGTATCTGAACGCGAAGCCGGGCGTCAGCTACGTCGGGTCGCGAGTGTGCGCCAGCTGCCACACCGACATCTACCAGCGTTATACCGCCTCGGCGATGGGGCGGTCGATGGACCGCGCCTCAAATTCCCAGCAATTGGATGGCGTGAACTTCACGGCTTCTGTCTTCGCCGAAAAACTGAATCGGCACTATGAAATCTATCGCCAGGGGCATGATGTTTTTCAAACGGATTCCGAGTTAGATGCCACTGGGCGGGAAGTCTTCCGAACGAGTCACAAACTGGAGTACGTCATCGGTTCGGGCGTCAACGGGTACACGTACATCGTGCAGCGCGGGGACTATCTGTTCCAAGCGCCGCTGTCGTATTACTCGCGCCAGCACGCATGGGATTTATCGCCGGGCTACGAATCCGCCGATTATGGGTTCAACCGGCCCGTAGCCGCCGCCTGCATCTACTGTCACAGCGGCCAGCCGCAGCCGGTCCCTTACCGCGAGGGAAAGTTCGCGAATCCGCCATTTCGGGAGCTCGCCATTGGCTGCGAAAACTGTCATGGACCGGGGGCTCTTCACGTGGCGCAGCAATCGCAGCGCAAATCAGCCGCTCCAAACCGGGACCACACCATCATCAATCCCGCCAAACTGCCGGCTCGACTTGCGGAAGACATCTGCATGAACTGTCACCAGGGCGGAGACACAAAAGTCCTATTGCCCGGCCGGAGCTACGCCGATTTTCGCCCTGGTACTCCGCTGCGTGAGACACTCGCTATTCTCCGCGTGCCACCCAAGCGCGGCGATCCGCACGAGAACGATTTGTTAGAGCACCATTTTTCCATGCAACTGAGCAAGTGCTTCCTGGCCAGTAACGGCCGCCTGACTTGTCTCACTTGCCATCGAATTCATTCCATGCCACAGCCGGACCAAGCCGGAGCGTTTTACCGCAGTCGCTGCCTGAGTTGCCACACTGAGTCAGCCTGTAAGTTGACGAAGGCGGAGCGCCGCCAGAATGACGACCGCTGCACCGATTGCCATATGCCCAAGCGAGACGTCCGCCTGATTGCCCACTCCGCGCTCACCAATCATCGCATCGTCGCCCGCGCCGGCGAGGCGCTCCCCGAGGCGGCATTCCATCAGACAACTCCTGATCTGCCTGATCTTGTTTATCTCAATCGTTCCGCCACTACCGATCGGGCATCTCTGCCTCCTGTGGTGCTGCTGCAAGCATACGGTGAGCTGATGGACCGGTATCCGGATTACCGGACCCAATACTTCGCAGTGCTGGATAATCTAAGCAAGACCGCGCCCGACCAGCCGCTGGTGCAGGCCGCACTGGGTCGTAAGGCTCTCATTGGCAACGAAACCACTGACTCGGCGGTCGAACACCTGACTCACGCCATTCAACTCGGATTTACCGCCCCCACGGTGTATCAGGATCTGGCCGAGGCGCTGGTGCGGTCCGGCCGCGAGGCGGAAGCCGTCGATACTCTTCGGCGGGGCATCGACGTCGCGCCTTTCACACCCGTTCTCTATAAGCTTTTAGCTTTGCGCCTGATCAACCTGAAGCGGTATCCTGAGGCCCAAAAAGCCCTGGAGCGTTATGTGGAGCTTTTTCCGGAGGATGATTTCGTGCGGGGACTGCTCCTCAAGGTGACGCATAGTTCTCACGCTCCGTAATCGGTCTCCGGTCGTTTCCATCCTGGTCAAACCCCACGAGCCTGTGTTACGTTCGTTCAACAGATTTATGCCGCCACGCATGAAGGATCTCGCACGTGATCTCAATGTGTCCGTCGTAACCGTGTCGAAGGCCCTCCGAGACCAGAGCGATATTAGCGCCGCTACAAAAAAGCGCATTCTCAAGCGGGCTCGCGAGCTGAATTATCAGCCGAATTGGATTGCCCGCAGCCTCGTCAGCGGGCGGACTCATACGATCGGACTCGTGGTTCCCGATTTGATGTATTCCTTTTTTGCAGAGGTAGCGAAGGGTCTTTCGGAAAAGCTCCGGCCGTCCCGCTATCAGGTCGTGATTTCCATCTCCGAGGAAAACCCAAGGCTGGAATGCGAGGAGATCGATTTGCTGCTCGCGCGCCGCGTGGATGGTCTGGTTCTCGCCTCGGCTCAGCCGCCAACTTCGGCGGGGTTGTTCCGGCAGATCGAGGAGCGGAAAGTACCGTACGTGCTCATTGATCGTAAGATCCTTGGCGTCCAGGCCAATTACGTCGGCGTTGACGATGAAAAAGTCGGAGAGATGGCGACGGAACATTTGATCGCATGCGGGTGCCATGCGATTGCTCACATATCCGGCCCCAGAATCGCGACAGCCGTCGGCCGGCTCAACGGCTACCGCAAAGCGCTGGCGCGGCATAATCGCCCGGCGCCATCGGGCCTGGTCGTCCGGGGTGGCTCCGCCGATAACGGCGGTTACAGCGCCATGTGCCGTCTTCTAGCCGCGAGCCAGCGTCCCGACGGTGTGTTTTGTTTCAACGATCCCGTAGCGGCCGGCGCGGTCAAAGCGGTCCTGGAAGCCGGCCTCAGGGTTCCGCAGGACATCGCCTTAGTCGGCGTCGGCAACGTGCATTACTCGGACCAACTCCGGGTTCCCTTGAGCACGGTCGATCAAAGCAGCGCACAGGTGGGCCGAAATGCCGCCGAACTCCTGTTACGCCTCATTGAGAAGCGGACTCGCGGCGTCCGGGCTATCCTGCTGCCACCACAACTCATCGTGCGCGACTCCAGCCTTCGCAACGGTGCCATTCGCGGTTCCGCTCGAGACTGACGCAAGCCTGAAAATCAAGCACTTACCAGACCCATCGCGAGACCGACGGCTTAAGCGCTTACGTAACCGCTTAAGCCAACCAAAGCCGCTACCGCCCCCCGGCCGAACAATTAACTGAAACATACTATTTTTTCGTTGACACAAGCCGAAAACGGTGACATATTCTCCAGAACAACCGGAACGTCTCGACCTCTGAAGGAGGGAGCCATGTTCGCTGCTCGGCCGTTGGATGATCGTTCGAGTACCCTTGGTGGTGCTTTTCCTGGGCAACTACTGCGTTTGGTCTCGTTGCTCGCCCTAGGTTTCGTTTTCTTCCCGCCGCGAGCCTCTGCTCAACTTTCGACGGCATCTGTAACGGGCGTCGTTCACGATACCAGCGGAAGTATTATTCCGCAGGTCAAGATCACCCTGCGGAACGTGGATACAACCGTCGAACACATCGCCCAATCCAATAATGCCGGCAACTATGTGTTCCTGAGTATTACGCCAGGACAATACACTCTGCAGGCCGAAGCGCAAGGGTTTGAGATCTCGAAGACTGCTGCTTTCACCCTAGCCGTCAACCAAACCGCTACCTTCGACCTGACCATGCAGGTCGGTACCGTACAGCAGAGCCTGACTGTGGAAACATATGGCGAACTGGTTCAATCGGCGACTTCGGAGTTAGGCGCAGTCGTCGCTGAGAAGCAAGTGAACGACTTGCCGTTGAACGGCCGCAACTTCACCCAATTACTTTCCTTGACTCCCGGTGTGGCCCCCGTCAGCGTGTCTCAAAATGCGGGCGGGTTCGGGAACGTGTTAAGCGGAAGCGCGTTCGAGTTCCCCGCCATCAACGGCCAGACCAACCGGAGCAATTTCTTTCTCACCGACGGCATCGACAACCAGGGCTCCTTCCAAAGCACGTATACCGTCGCACCCATCATCGACCAGATCTCTGAGTTCAAGGTAAACTCGCACGATGATCAAGCCGAATTCGGCGGCGTCCTCGGAGGCGTGATCAACGTGGTGACCAAATCGGGCACCAACCAGTTGCATGGGAGCGCTTGGGAGTATCTGCGTAATAACGACTTAGACGCACGAAACACATTTCTTGCTGCGGTTACTCCCTACCGGCAGAACCAATTTGGTGTAGCGGCCGGCGGGCCGGTCTGGATTCCCAAACTGTATAACGGCAAAAACAAGACGTTCTTCTACGGCGCCTATGAAGGCACGCGGTTTTCGCAAGCGTCTGATAACTATCTGCATTTGCCGACGGATGCCGAACTGAGCGGGAATTTGGCCGGTGAAAACCAGGCATTCAATCCTTTCACCACAGCGCCGGATCCCGCCAACCCGGGCAGCTTCACGCGCCAGCCGTTCCCCGGCAATCAGATTCCGGCCAGTCTGATTGATACCACCCTCGTAAACTTCATCAAGCAGATCCGGCCAACGCTCTATAACACTGGTGTCGGCGTGAACAATGCGATTGACACCACTCCGTATATTCAGACGCAAAATGAGTTTTCTGCGCGCATTGATCAGACCCTGGGTTCCAAGGACTTTATCTGGTTTCGTTACAGCGGGCTGTACTACAACACGACGGCCAGCGGCGGCCTGCCAGGCTTCACCAGCGACTCTAATTACCCCGCCCAAAACTACGGCGCTAGTTGGGTCCACACGTTCAGCCCCAGCCTCGTACTGCAAGCCCAGTTTGGGCGCTCCCATCAGGAAAATAACGGCGAAACCGTTGCACCAGGCATCTCTGCATCCACGGTTGCCGGTTTGGGGTTCGCTCCCAGCTTCGGCGGTAATTTCATTGCAACGAAACAGCTTTTGCCTTCCGTGGGCATTACCGGTTTCAGCAATGTTATTCCCGGCACCAGCGATACCCTCGATCCCAACTTCACCAACATCTGGGAATACAAAGCCAATGTTTCTAAAATCATTGGCACGCACACTCTACGCTGGGGTGGCGAACTGAGCAGCAACACGTTCGAGTCCCTCTATGCCAGCGCCAACGTAGGTTTCGCCCTTCAGCAAACCAGCAACCCGGAGAACTCGGCGCAGCCTGGCAATGCCATCGCATCGCTGCTGCTGGATGTTCCGGACAATGCCGGCCGCCGCAACGTTCACGAAACTACGCGGTGGGGCGGCGTACTAGGTGTTTATTTCCAGGACTCGTGGAAAGCCACCTCGCGCCTAACGATCAACGCGGGCCTTCGTTACGACCGCACTTTCCAGCCTCCGTACGGCACCAATGCCACCATCGGTCAGAACGGCGGCATTGAGACTGGCGAAGATAACTTTAACAACGGCACCTACGTCATTCAGAAGTTACCCCCGGCCTGCAGCGTGCGCGGCTACGCTCCCTGCATCCCGGGCGATGGCACGCTACCCGCACATGTCGTGGTTTCCCCGAACGGCAAGATCTACCACGACACCACCACCAACTTCGGCCCGCGCCTCGGCTTGGCTTTCCGGGCAACCGACACCATGGCCGTGCGCGCTGGTTTTGGAATTTTCTATGACAATTGGGCGGCCGTTACGCAAACAGCCCAGAACTATGAGGGTGACTGGCCGGATACCGGACAGCAACTGGCCAACAACCTGAATCTGCCTGTGCCCGGTAAGACGGCACCCCAGGTAAAGGGAGAGAATCCCTTTGCCACGTCTGGATTCTTTCCGGCTCCCACGCCGTTCAATCAGGTGCAATGGATGATGGATCCTTACGCCAAGAATCCTTATTCCATGCAATGGAATTTCGGCGTCGCCAAGCAGTTGAACCATAGCACAACTGTATCCGCGGATTATGTGGGCTCCGGCAGCCGCCGCTTAGATGTCGGGGGCTATTACAACACCGCACTCACTCCGGGACCGGGCAATCCGCAGGATCGTGCGCTTTATCCCTACATAGGTCCTACCTTCTACGATCGCAGCGTAGGCCGCGGCAACTACAACGCCCTTCAGTTCTTGTATGACAAGCGATTCTCCGGTGGGCTCGCCTATCAGGTTTCCTACACCTGGTCGAAGGTAATCGATACCGGCTCGGACGGATGGTACGGCGTCGAAGGTTGGTCAGTACAAAACCCATACACCTATAACAACGACCGCAGTGTTGCCGGTTACGATTTGACGCATACCCTCAGTATGAACGTCGTGTATGACGTACCCATAGGCACAGGTAGACGGTTCGCCACCAATAACAAGGTAATGGATTACGTCATCGGCGGCTGGCAGGTGAATACCATCTTCCAGGCGCATTCCGGCCTCCCTTACAGCATTACGGCCGACGGCGACATCGCGAATACGGGCGATACGGGTTACGAGCGAGCAGAACTCGTAGGGAATCCAAACCTCTCGAACCGGTCGGCTCAGGAGTGGTTCAATACGGCTGCGTTTGCCATCCCGGCGACTTACACGTACGGCAACTCGGGCCGGAACATACTCAGGGGTCCGGCGTTCTGGAACGTGGATGCGTCCTTGTTCCGGCGCTTCCCGTTTATGGAGGGTAAAGCCTTCGAGTTCCGCGCCGAAGCCTTTAACATGCCGAACACCGTCATTCTGGGTCAACCCGGAAACGATCTCACGGGATCTAATTTCGGCGTCATCACCAGCACCTACGGAGGCGCCAACGGATACGGCTCCCGGATTATTCAACTCGGATTGAAGCTGACATACTAAGGTACTGTTGCGTTCAACTCGACCGTCCGGCTGCCTGCGCCGCTCAGTACCGGGTACACTGTAGTCTATGCGCAGGATTCGAGTAGCTGCGCTTTCCCTGTTCCTCACGGCTTGGCGCTGCACGACGTTTGCTCAGGTGCCCGCCGAATGCCGCGGCCCTGGTGAAATTGAGCGGGCTCTCGCAAAGCAGCCATCCGCCGAAGCGTTTAACGCTTTGGGAGCTTGGTTTGCGCAGCACGATCATACGGCATGCGCGATTCCGGCGTTTCGCTCCGCCATACGCCTGCAACCCAGTGACTGGCAGGGTCACTTCAATCTAGCCTTGGCATTGATGAATGGACGGCAGTTCAAAGAGGCTACGGTTGAGTTGCAGCAAGCCGATAAACTTAGCCCTGGTCGTGCCCCCGTCCACACGGCACTCGGCATGGCATTGCAGGAGACCGGACAATCTGCCGCCGCGGAGGCCGAGCTAAAAACCGCGCTTGCATTGGATCCGAAATCCGTCCGTGCGCTGGATCGACTGGCGCAGATTCTGACCAATCAAAAGCGTTACGCGGCAGCCATTCGCTATTTGAAGCAAGCCATTGTCCTCGATGCGAAGGATCCCAACCTCCAGATTGCTTTGGCTTTGAACTACTCAGAGAACGGCAATGCCGCCGCTGCGATTGAGACCCTGGTGAAGCTCGCAAAGGACGAACCCGGCTCGGCGCTGGTGCATTTCAATCTCGCCACGGTCTATGCGCGCGAGAAGTCATTTCGGGAAGCAGCCGACGAATATCGCGAATCCTTGCGCCTGGATCCTGGTAACGACATTGCCCGCCTGTCGCTGGTAAAGACTCTGGTGGATTTGGGCGAATTCGATGAGGGTTTGCCGCTGGTTCAGGATTACACCCGCCGTAAACCCGCGGACTTCGAGGGGCATTATCTGTTCGGAGCTGTTTGCCGCGGCCTGGGACAATACGAGACCGCCGAGTCGGAATTGAAGCGCGCCGTTCAAATGAACCCGAATCACTACGATGTCCGCTACAATCTGGGCTTCGTGCTGGCGAAGGAGAAAAAGTTTGACGAAGCTTTGCCGCAACTGCAAAAGGCCCTGGAACTGCATCCGGATTCGTCTGAGGCCCGCTTCCAACTCGCTAACGTACTGCGCGGTCTCAAGCAGGCCGACGCCGCCCGCGCGGAGCTCAAGCAATTTGAAACGGAGAAGCAGCAGGGAGTGCAAGAGAATCAGGCCGCGGTCAAAGCCGCGGATGCGAACCGGCGTCTCGAGGAAGGTGATGCGCAGGGTGCCGTGCAGTCGTATCAAGATGCCCTGAAGTTCGAGCCGACGAACGCCAAAATCTATTACAACCTGGCGCTGGCTTTGGATAAAACCGGAGATCGCGACGCCGAACGCCAGGCTCTCGAGCATTCCATTCAACTGGATTCCCAACTGGCCTTGCCGCAGAACCAGCTTGGCTTACTTGACCTTCAGGACGGCCGCCTGGCTCCTGCCGAAACGCGGTTGAAAAAGGCGCTGGCGCTCGATCCACAATATGCCGAGGCGAAGAACAATCTCGGTGTGCTCTACGGCCAACAGGGCAGAAACCGCGAAGCGGAAACGCTGTTTCGCGGCGCCGTGGAGGACAATCCGCAATATGCGCAGGCTTTCGTCAATCTCGGGTTGATCCTGGCCGGCGAGAACCGATTCGCCGAAGCCGAAAAGGAAATCCAGAGCGCAGTCCGCGTCTCGTCCGAAAACACAGCTGCACTAACCGCCCTCGGCATGGTCCAGACGCGGCTCGGCAAAACGCAAGAGGCCATCCAGCATTTCCGAAAAGTCGTGGAGTTGACACCGAACGACGCGGAGGCGCACCTGAACCTGGGCATCGCGCTCGCGGACCATCTGGATCTGGAGGGCGCCCTGGCGTCATTCTCCGAGGCCGTCCGCCTCAAGCCCGATTCCGCCACCGCGCACTACAACAAAGGACGAGCGCTATTCGATCTTCGCCGCAACGAAGAAGCTGAAGCCGAGCTCCAAGCTTCGATTCGCCTGGATTCCGCGAATGCTCCCGCACTCTACCTGATGGCCGTGGCCGAGAAACAATTGGGCAACACCCCGCATTCAGCGGAACTTCTGCGTCAGGCTCTAGCCATCGATCCGCGGAATGCAGACGCCCATTACATGCTCGGGCAAGACTTGTTCAAGCTCGGCGAGCAATCCAACGCCATCAACGAGTGGCAAAAGACGGTGGAACTCGATCCCGAACACGCCGAGGCGCTTTACAATCTCGCTCGTCATTTGAGCCAAACGGATCCAGAGAAAGCCAAACAGTTCCAAGCCCGGTTCGTCGAACTGCAACGCAAGCGCCGCATCACGGAACGCGCCGATACGCTGGGCAACTTCGCTCTCGCCGCGGCCGGCGCGCGCGACTGGAACGAAGCCGTAGCTCAGCTCGAAGAAGCCCTGCATGTCTGCGGGAACTGCCAATCGAAAAGCGACTTGCATAAGGACCTTGGCTTGATCTACTGCCGATCCGGGAATTTGGATAAAGGCGAGCGGGAGCTGCGCATCGCTTATAGCCTCAAGCCGGATGATCCCGATGTAAAGAAGTCCCTGGATCTGGTTGCGGAACTGAAAGGCGCGAAGACTCGCGGCGAAACGATCCATTAAGGAGCTAGTGATGTCCAACGGCGGAATCACCAGACGAAGCTATTTGACCCGATTAGGTGCCGGGGCCGCGGCTACGGCCGCCCTCACTGGCGCGGGTTGCAAGAAAGAAGAGGAAAAAGCGGCGGTCTCCGCAGAGAAGCCGGCCGAGACTCCACCACCCGATCACGAGCGCCGAATGCAATGGTGGCGCCAGGCCAGGTTCGGGATGTTCATTCATTGGGGCCTCTACAGCGTCCTGGGCCGCCACGAGTGGGCCATGGAACTCGAAGGCATTCCGGTGGCGGAATACGAGCAACTCGCCAAACAGTTCAAGCCCAAACCCAACGCTGCGCGCGACTGGGCCCGGCTCGCCAAAAAGGCTGGCATGAAGTATATGGTGATGACCTCCAAGCACCATGAAGGCTTTTGCCATTTCGACACAAAGCTCACCAACTACTGCTCCCCGCAGCAGGGTCCTGGCCGCGATCTGGCGAAAGAGTACCTGGATGCCGCGCGGGCCGAAGGCTTGCATTGCGGCTTCTATTATTCGCTGATGGATTGGCATCATCCGGATGGTGCACGTTGCGCCACCGACGAGCAGGCACGGCGGCGATTCGTCGACTACATTCACGGCCAAATCCGCGAGCTCTGCACCAACTACGGAAAAATCGACGTTCTTTGGTACGACGTCGATTGGCCGCTCGATGCCAACGGTTGGGAATCGAAAAAAATGAATGACATGGTGCTTCAACTCCAGCCGGACATCATCGTCAATAATCGAAACGGACTGGCCGGAGATTTCGGGACACCAGAGCAAGAAATCGTTGCGGAGAAAGCCGGTCGCGATTGGGAAGCCTGCATGACGATGAACGATAGCTGGGGCTACCACAAGGCTGACGACGATTGGAAAAGCCCGAAAACGGTGGTGCGCAATCTGATTGAGTGCGCTCGCGACGGCGGAAACTACCTGCTCAACATCGGACCGAAGCCGGATGGGTCGATTCCAGAAGAATCAGTCCGCGTACTGACCGCGGTGGGCGAGTGGATGGACAAGAACGGCAGCACCATCTATGAAGCCGAGCGGTGCCAAGTGAGACACTCGGCCTTCGCGGACTTCACCCGCAAGGGCAACACCCTCTACATTCACGCTTACTTCTGGCCGGGTGAAACGGTTTCTATCGGTGGTCTTCAAACCAAAGTGAAATCCGCAAAGCTGCTCGCCACCGGCAAGCCGGTGAACTTCAAGCAGGAGGAATTCCGCGTGCAATTCACCGGATTGCCGGCGGCGGCGCCGGACAACCCGGCTACCGTAATCGCGGTGGAATGCGAAGGCGAGCCCACGCAGGATATGGAGAACATCCGCAAGAACCGGCCGCGGCGGCAGGTGGGAGTCTGATAACACTGATTCTCAGCGTGGACCGGATCTTCAACGCTTCAACGCGGAACAAGTCCTAGAGCCGCGCCGCGACTGACTTGGTCTCGGTGTAGTGCTCCATTACTTCCTTACCCATCTCGCGGCCCCAGCCGGATTGCTTGTACCCGCCGAAGGGCCACGCGGGATCGCCGTAATTGTGCGTGTTGATGCAGATCGTTCCAGCCTTGATCTTGCGGGCCATCAGATGCGCGACTTTCAAGTTTCGCGTCCATACGCTGGCTTGCAGCCCGTACTCGGTATCGTTAGCGAACTTGGCGACGGAGTCGAGATCCTCGTCGTCAAACGACTGCACGCACACAACGGGTCCAAAGATCTCTTCTCGCACCACGCGCATGTCGCGATTGGTTTTCGCGAGCACCGTCGGCTCGACGAAATAGCCATGTCCATTACCCGTTTTACCGCCAACCACGACTTCCGCCCCTTCCCCGCGGCCTGACTGTATGTAGCTTGTAACCCGCTGGTGTTGTTCTTTTGAAACCAGAGGCCCCAGATTAACCGTGGGATCCAGACCGTGGCCCACTTTGAGTTTCCCTGCCTCCTCCACCACTCCGCTCACAATCCGGTCGTATACGGACTTGTGCGCAAACAGCCGCGAGCCCGCCGTACAGCATTGTCCCTGGTTGTAGAAAATGGCCGCCGCGGTCCCGGCTATCGCCAGGTCAAGATCGGCATCCGGAAAAACGATCGCGGGTGATTTGCCGCCCAGCTCCAGTGAAACACGCTTCAGATTTCCTGCCGATGCTTTGACGATCAGTTTCCCAACCTCGGTGGAACCCGTGAACGCGACCTTGTCTACGTCCGGGTGCTCGGCGAGGGCGGCGCCGGCCGTTTCTCCGAATCCCGTCACGATGTTGACGACGCCGTCCGGCACACCGGCTTCCTGAACCAGCTCGCCCAGCCGCAGTGCAGTGAGCGGAGTCTGCTCAGCCGGCTTCAGCACAATGGTGCAGCCGGCAGCCAGGGCAGGTGCGAGTTTCCATGCCGCCATCATGAGTGGGAAATTCCACGGAATGATCTGACCAACCACCCCAACCGGCTCGCGCAGAGTATAAGCGTGCCAGTTTCCGGGACTCGAAACCTGAATCGTCTCACCGTTCAGGCGTGTGGCCCATCCAGCCATGTAGTGAAACATGTCGATCGAGCCTTGAACGTCCCCTTTGCGTGCGTTGGTTACGGGCTTTCCGTTATCCAGAGCCTCGAGCTCTGCGAGTTCATCACGGTACCGCTCGAGAAGGTCTCCCAGACCCCACACGATCTTCGACCGTTCTCCCGGCGAAATGCGCGACCAAGGGCCGGTTTCAAAAGCACGCCGCGCCGCTGCAACCGCCAAATCAATATCCGCCTTGTCACCCGCCGGCACATGAGCGATCGTCTCCTCCGTTGCCGGGTCTTCCACCGGAAACGTCTTGCCGCTTTTGGCTGCCACCCACTTCCCGTCAATCAGCAGCTTGTGCTCTTTTTGCAGAAACTTCGCAGCGGCCGAACTAAGGGCCGGTTTCTCAATCGCAACGGTCATGCCGAGTCTCCTATCAAGGCGTTGATTTGATTGCAGAGATATTCTATCGAATCCGGCCGCGCTTCCAGCGTCCTTAACTGAAAGTAAACGCAAAAACCTAGACGCCCGGCGGATAAGGAACCGCGCGATCCGCTCCGCGGCATGGACCAAGCGTCTTGATACCGGCCAACCGGCCGCCTGAGCCATCTGCCAGGGCCTAGCGCCTGATGCCGGCTTCGGCGCTTTGCAGGTCCAAACCGATGCGCTCGCCGTTGATCAGGATGAATCCGGAGTTGATCACTTGCTGGCCGGTGCAATCAAACTCTTCGTAGCACCGCAGAGATGGAAAGTTGAAGATGTACTCGACCGCGATGCCGCCTTCGGCCTTGTCCGCAGCGCGGACGATGGTGCTGAAGTCCATGCCATCGAAGCCGCTGTCACTGTTGAAATAGGCCACGGCGGGGCGGATGAGATGGGCGATGTGCTCGTCGAAAGCCAACGCGGCAGCTTGGTAGCGCGATCCAGCATAGTTTTCCTGCAGTTGAGTGGTGAGAGAAAGCTGCAGGTAGACCCCCTTGTGGAAGCTGATGAACGAAGGAGGTGCGTAACCCACAAAATGTGCAGCGCCAGCGAGGTCGTGAACCAGTTTGTCCAGGGTCGGTTGCTGCGCCGCCTGCAGGGATTTCAAGGCGTCCGGCGAGGCGTCGCGAGCGGTAACCCTCGGTGCAGCTCCTGGCGTAGCGGCTGGAGCGGGCGCGGAAATGGGCGGCTGGGCTGGGGCGCGCGGGCGGGCAGGTGCCTCGGCTTCCACCACGGATTGCGACGTCTCACCGGGCCATAGCCACGCGGGCTGTTTGTTGACGAAGATCGAGGCCTCGCGCAAGGCTGCCTTCTGTTCCTCCTCGCCTGTGGCGGCGATCAGGCGGGCGGCGGCTGCCTTGCCGATAGCCAACACCACGTTCTCGGGATTCTCGGTGCTAACCCCCAACATCTTCTTACTCACGTGGTGGGAGATCTCGAGTGCATACCCCTCCACAACAGGCTCGTCGGCAAATTGTGGAACTTCCACTTGGAGAATCGGCAGCATTACGTCCTGAAAAGTGCGCCGTGCCCGCTCCTCTTTGTTCATCCGCTCAGCGGAATACGAAGCGTAATAGTTGCCGGTGATCTGAATGACGGTCTTCTGCTCGAACTTCGCGAACTGTACAGAGCGCTGGTCGCTGCGTTGTTGCTCCTGCTCGTCGAGATCAATCACGCGGCTGAAGTAAAAGCGATAGGGGAAGGTGTGCGCGGCGACGGCGACGGCTACCGCCTTCAACTCGGCCAGATGCTTTTGCTGCAGATCCCGAAGTGCCGGGTCCAGAATTTCGGGAGGTGCGACCACTTGTGCCACAGCCCCGATGGCACCGAGAAACACGCCCAGCGCAAGGTTAGTTCTTCGCATAGTTCAGCCCTTTCGAGCGACACGGAGGATCGGCGACGGCGCAAATGTAGGCGACCAGCGCGTCGATGTCGCTCTTGGCCAAAGTGAAGCCAAAGGGCGGCATCTCGGGCGAATGGTTGAAGGTGGCCCCACCGTGCGTGATGAGGGATGCCAGTTCGGATTCTCGCATTGTATTTACTTTGTTGCCGTCCGTGAAGGCAGGGGCGTCGGCCTTCAGATTGTCGTGATTCGAGACGCGCTCCGGAATGGAATCCGGATCATGACACCGGGCACAATAATGCTCGCTTAACTCGCGGCCAAGAATCTGCTGATAGCCGAGAGCGATTTCCTGAAGTCGCACCTCGACGTTCTTGCCCACCTTATCTTGGGTGATGGCCACGACTTGCCACTCTCCTGGAACTCCGCCGAGTGTGATTGCCGCACTGAACTGACCGTCCGGGCCGGTCAAGCCCTGGGCGGGTTGCGCAGTGGCGCCGCCGGTGGTGCGGATCCAGACGGGCGCTGCGGCAACAGGCGAACCCTGCGCGTCATCGACCTGTACTACTACGGGCTGCTCCAGGGTGGAGCCAACACCGGCCACCTGTTTGCCGCCTGAGACCTCAGCAATAGCTGCGCCGAATGCCTTCGTCGCTGGTCTGCCCGGTGCCGGCCGTTTGCAACCGCTCCATGGAATCAGCGCCAGGATCGCGCAAAGGAAAGAGACGCGCGTCATTTTCCAACCGCAGTCTGATTCTGCTTCTTCAGGAAAGCCGTCAGCGCACGCGCCTCATTGTCGTTCATTTGGCGGTTCGGCTCAATGGTCCCCGGACGCAGAGCTTGCGGGTCCTTCAACCAGCGAAAGATCCACGCGGCGGTAAGCCGGGCGCCCGCGTGCGTCAAAGTGGGGCCGATATAACCTCTGTCGTGATGCGGATCGACGATGTGACAGGACTGGCAAGCGTACTTGGAGTAGAACAACTGCTTGCCCTCCTGCACTTCGGCCGATTGGAACCCGGCCGCATCTAAATCTTCGGAATTGAACGCGGGAGTCTGATAGACGGTGACGATGTAGTCAGCGATCGTTTCCGCCTCAGAAACGGTGACGTTGAAGCGCGGCATGCGGCGAACGAGCGCGGGGCGGAGCGTGTTGGGATGCTTCATAAAGTTGATGAGCCATTTGTGCTGGACAGCGCTGCCTTCGAGGGTTAGGTCCGGCGCCACGTCACCGCCACGCCCGTTGATGGTGTGGCAACGGAGGCAGCTCATGTCGGCCATAAGGCGGCCGGCC
>Ga0335069_10001162_pt1 | contig 42465 bp, 25 predicted proteins | sample Lox_Sample_11_FD_206714 | JGI IMG/M metagenome (GOLD analysis project Ga0335069, IMG submission 206714) | Soil microbial communities from Loxahatchee National Wildlife Refuge, Florida, United States - Lox_Sample_1.1 | ecosystem: Environmental > Terrestrial > Soil > Wetlands | place: USA...
CCCGCACTAGGCCCCGGGCTGCAAGAGAGTCTGAGGGTCGCCGCGCAAAAGCTGTCGAAGAAAGTCACCCCCGCACTCATTAAGGAGTCGGAAGACGAAATCAAGCGGGGACTGGAAGAGTGGGGCGGGAAGACGGCAGAATACTTTCGCCAGCGTGCCGGCGAGGTGAAGGAAATCCTGATGATGCTCGCGCACGCGGCGGAGTCCGTGGCCGAACGCGATGAACGCCACGCCAACCAGTTCGGCGAATTCACAAAACGCCTGGAGGGGATGGCCAAGCTGGAAGACCTGCCGCAGATCCGCGCCGCTCTCGCGCGGGGAGCCCGGGAACTGAAGAATTGTGTGGACAAGATGGAGCAGGACAGCCGTGACTCCGTGGCCACGTTGCGAACGCAGGTTTCGACCTATCAGGCAAAACTCGAAGAGGCCGAACTGCGCGCGTCCCGCGATCCTTTGACGGGACTGGACAATCGCCATGGGGTCGAGACAAAGACCGAACGGCGCATCACGGAGGGACGCCCCTTCTGCGTTGTCGTGCTCGACCTGAACGGCTTCAAACAGGTCAATGATACGTATGGGCATTTGGCGGGGGACAATTTGTTGAAGCAGTTTGGCACAGAATTGCGTTCGGCATCGCGTTCTACGGATGTGGTCGGACGCTGGGGCGGCGATGAGTTCGTTCTGGTGCTGGATTGCGGTTTCGCAGACGCGCAGAAACATCTCGAACGCATGCGGAAATGGGTGTTCGGCGAATATACGATGCAAGTGGGTTCCGACGCTGCCAAGGTCAGCTTGGACGCCTCCCTCGGGCTGGTGGAATGGAAGCCCCAGGAAACCTTGAGTCAAGTCCTGGGACGCGCCGACGCTGCCATGTATCAACAGAAGACCGTCGCGCACCAGGTGGCCCCACCGGAGGGTTAACAAAAGACGGTGAGCACGTGGCACGCCCGCCCTGCCACCGCGACCGCGTTTGCCGACCTGTGAACCGCAGTCCGGATGAACAGCCCAACCCCGGAGGAGTCTCGGCGGCAACCGCAAATTGCAGCGGTCTATAACGTCTGGGGTTTCCACATTCGCCATCAAGGTTAAGCGGCCGCGGCGTTGCTTCGGCTCCGCCGACTGCTCCGGGGAAAGGTCCCCCTGTCGCGCCCACCGCTCTCCTTTCTCTCTCCTCGCCGGCGAGGCTAGTCTGGATTTCTCGCCGGGTTTGGGAAGAGCAACGCTGCAGCCCGATGCCGTTCACTTTGGCAAGGCCACAGACTTTGTTCGTTCCCGCGGGCGCTGCCCGCTATGGGGCGCGGTAGTAGCAACTGCCACTTTCGGTCGTGTGCGTCCCCCCCGGCCGCGGTGAGAATGGCAAAACGGTGCCTATGGCTACCGCAATCCAGGGCGCTGCGCACAGGGAGATTCTGCGCGACTGAACAGTATTGGGCGGAAGCCCTGCCCTTCCACCGACATCCAAGAGTCGTGAGAAATCCAGACTAGGTCTCGCCGGGCTCCTACCCGGGGCTTGCGCGACACCGTCTCATCCAGGTCTAGCGGCAAGGACTCTTCCTCGCGCGGCCGGCGCTTCCAGCACCACCGTAATCCGCCAGTCGAGGCGGGCGAAGATCGCCGGGGCGGACGGCGTCCGCACGGCTGTAAGGGCGAATGGCATTCGCCCCAAGGCGAGCGGCGCTTGCCTCTACCTGCCAGACAGCAGCCTGCCCGTCAGCGACGGACTTGGGGCACCGCACGCTGGACCACGGATAGCCCTCAATGTAGAGGCGGAGCCTCCCCCCACGAAAAGGTGAAACGCATTGCCGCCATGAAAAGGCGGAGCCTTTTCACGGAGCAGTGGGCGGAGCCCTGCGTGCGCCACTCTGGCACAACCGCCGTGGCATGGCTTCCGGAAATGTAGAGACTCCAGAGGGCGGACGGCGTCCGCCCTGCGGCCGAGCACCGCTCGGCCCGGAACGTGCACTTTCATGCGGGAGGGGCTTGCCGTACCCGAGGGCCCCCAGGGGGCCCTACAGAATCCGCTCCGGAATCGCATCCATCCCAAGAGCAACGACTGAGACGTCCTCGCCCCCCGTCGGCGAGTCGAGAAACGACGTTAAGTGGCTTTATTTTCATTAACATCGTAGGGTGCGGCGCGCAAGTTCCTTATTTTTCATCAACATCGTAGCTATTGCCAACATGTCGCTTTTTAAGTCGCTTCTTTTCATCAACATCGTAGGAGTTACCGAATGTTTTTTTTCGCGGCCGCGGGCGTCGCGGAAGACTTTGCCCTTTGTCTTCAATAGCTTACAGCTCAGTAATCTTGCCCGAATTGGTTGTAAGTGCCCGCGTTTCATAAACATCGTAGGGTAGCCGCAAGCGGGGCGTAAGCGTCTCGCCCGCCGCGCTCCGGCAAAACGATCCCAGCGTATATCATTATGGTAAATATGTCAAGACTAATAATGTGTACCGTAAAGGTACGATCCCAGCGCCCCTTTCCGCGCTTCGGGATTCTGTGTCTTGTCCGGGACTTGAACCCGAACCCGCGCCGTCCAGAGTCGCTCGCTTAGGCCGGTGAAAGGCGGCTTCACACAGAGGGCACGGAGCCGATCAACAGGGGAGACACCGCAGCCTCGGGGCACAGAGTGCACAGAAAGCGAAAACGTCTCCGTGTTCTCTGTGCCCTGCCTCGGTGGCCTCTGTGTGAAACCGTTTCGCGTCCTCCCTCGCCCGAGCATGTCATGAATGATCCGGGCGAAGGGGTTGAATTCGACCCCTTCCAGGTCGTCCAAAAGCTTGAGGCTGGCGCAGGGCGAAGCCCTGCGATGCACTGACCCGACGCAACGAGTGCCACGGCCAAAACGCACGGCTCTGCCGTGCGCCAGTCCAGCAACTGCCCCTACGGCTGTTGACCTTCGTGCTCTTCGGGCATGGCGGCGCGGACGGCACTTGTCCCGGCTGTTGGGGGCGAATAGCATTCAGTCCTGTCCAAATTATCGCGACACCAGGAATTATGATGATGCGTTCGCTCGCCCCCTTGGGGGAGAGGGTGGCCGACGGAGGAGGTAGGGCGCACCACGCTTTGCTTGTCGGGGGCGTGAGGGGCTCGTCGGTGCCACGGAACTCGCCACAGCGCAGAGGGTGCGCGGGTGAACCCCCTCACCCGTCTCGCCCCGGCTGGTGAAAGCGCCGGCGGCGATCCACCCTCTCCCCCAAGGGGGCGAGGGCAGGGAAAATCAAATGCGCATGTTCGGAAACGAGGTTGGGTGGTTCGCCTGCTATACCGGAGCGATACGTCCGCCGCATAACCAGCGGCGACGCCGACGATCCCGCCTTTTTGAGGCGCCGCTAATTTGGACAAGCCTAAATAGCATTCGCCCTAGGGCGCACGGCCGTGCGCCCCTACACGCCGGCGGGCCACACTGTTCCCTGTTCCTTGCGCCGTGCACCTCGCCCCAACCTCCCTGGCAACGTCCTGTCCGTTATCAATAGACTAGGACACCACACGCTGGGCCGCTGATAGCCCTCAATGTGGGGCGAAGTCCCCTTCCAAGACGAGGTGAAGCGCCTCACCCGCATGAAAAGGCGGAGCCTCTTCACCGAGCAGTGAGCAGAGCCCCACAAGCCTTTTGCTCAAGCCCGGAAGGGACCACTCGATTCTGGCGCCGTTCCGCCCAATGGGCGTCCTCGTCACGAGTTCCTGATGGCCTCAAGTGCAATCCCTGCGGCACCTCGGACATAGTCATTTTCGTCCGTGAGCAGTGGAGTGAGGCCGGCGACAGCGGCATTGCCAAGTTCCCCGAGGGCGGCTAGCGCAGCAGTCTTCAGGGGGCCATACCACATGTCAACATAATGATCAGAGTACTTTCCAACTTCCCTTTCAAGATCTTGAGCGTACTTGTAAGCTACCGCCAAATGCCGGCTGACACGAGCGTCTCCCGAACGCCCCAGATTCTGCAAGAAACCATGGAGAACCTGTGCATGGCATTTCTTCAGGCCATCAAGCCAACGGCTGGCTCTTTGCCACTCGTACTCGGCAAATTCCAAGCTTTTGCGATTCTCCGTGTCGGGTGCAGGCATGTGCTTTTGCCCATAATACTTATCGGAGCATTTGCCTTCGCGAATGCTGGCGGCTTGGATTTCGAAAGCCCCATGCATGTCCGGCACCATATCCGCCCATTTGCCCTCGCTTACCTGCTTCAGTGCCAGCGCTGCACTTGCGCAAATCACGTCCGGCTCGAGCATGAGCTTCCCGATCAATCGTTCGATGGCTGACGAGTCGCCCCCCAGCCCAAACGCTTCCGCGCTCCGGCACCGCATCTCCCGGTCGGCGTAATCGAGACCCGCCAAAAGGGCCGGAAGCGCCTCTGATGCATTGAAAGGGCTGGCCTCCCCCAGCTCCGCCGCCTTGACGATATCGCTTATGATGGTGTTTAGTGCCCATTTGCGAACATCCTCTTTCCAGGCCGGCACAGCCATTTGGCACAGCAGAGACCGTTCGCCGAGTTTCTCAAAAGCGGATTGGGAATTTGCCAATTCCGCCTCCATCGCCACCTTGACAATCAACTCGCGATCGGTGAGTCGGGCCAGCGCCATCTCCCCCCCCTTTCCTGGAGCTTTCGGCCAGAATTGCGATTTCTGCAAATTTCTCCTGACCTGAAATTTTCGACAACGCCTCTTGCGTGATCGAGTCGATATTCGACTTGGCTGCCGCGACCATGAGAGCTTTTTCGTCAGTGATGCGTTCAAACGCGGCGGTTCGGATGTGCATTTCTTCGGCACTGACCGCAATTTGGGCGAGGCAGAAGGGATCTTTCACTTTTTCGAGGGCAGACCGGCGAACGCTGTCATGCTCCCCTTCGGTCGCGACAGCGCCCAGAAGACGGTCTTCGCATAGGGCAGGCACCACCTTTAGGCCCCAGTCTGCATTACTGCAGTGTTGGACCTCAAAAAGGAAGTTGTATCCCAGCGTGGCCGCAAATGACGCTGCCGTGTTGCGAATGGACGGGTCAGAGTGTTCGCGGGCAACTCGCCTGACAATTTCATAGGCTTCGATTCTGCCCTCAAGGTTCTGCCGCGTTCCATCGAAGAGCTTCGCTGGGTTATTGTCGCGTAGCTTTCCAAGGTCATAGACGCGTTCAAGTGCAACGGACCGTACTGTCGCATCGGCGTCGTCCATGATGACACCGGCAAGTGTTGTCAGTGTTTCGTATGTATTAGTCCCCGAAAATACCTCGGCGGCACGTCGCCGTATTCGCGATTCCGGCGAGGTACGGAGGAATTCAAGACAAGCTTTGGTTTCAAGCCGACCTAAAGCGGCTTCGAGAACATCATCGTCCGGATCGCTGAGCCCCAGGGAAGTAAAAACAGAAGTGTTCTTTATCCCCCATAGGGCACGGATCCGCGTGTTCTTGTACGGAGAGGATCGAAGCACCCTTATGAGCAGGTCTTCGTTCGTTATCTTCTCATTCGAATGCAAGCTCTTCGGTTGTAGGTGGTTGGAAGGAAATGCCTGATTCCTTGATGGAGCGTTTGACACGGCGGATTCGCTGCGCCATGGGCGCTTCCGGCACAAGAAAAGCACAGGCAAGTTCCGCTCCGGTCAAGACGCCTCCCGCCGGCACCGGATCCCGCAGCCGCGAGTCACAGACTGTACAGAGGGAGTCTCGGAAACCTCTCGGTGCTCTGTGTGCACTGACTCTGCGGCCTCCGTGTGAAACTAAAGTCGTGTCCCGACACGGATCACATGAGGTTTTGCAGCAGCTTCTGCCCGTCGCGCCTACCAACTAACCGCAACGATCGAATACGTCTTAAGGGGAACGGCAAACACTATGCCGCGTGGAGTACCGGTCGCCGCTAACTGCTGTGGGCCCGCCGAGTCCGGAGAATACACCACGCCCGCCTTCACGTTCTTGCACTCGGGCAGCCGGATCGTGACCTGAATCGGATCTGAGGATGTTTCCTTTGACGAACGATAGTTGACCAGGTGCACTATCAGGCGCTGCTTCTCAGGCTGCTCGACCACGTTGGAGGCGACGTAATCCGGCCCCGCGATCTCGACCGGCATCCGGTCACGGGCGGCCCAACGTACCGACTCGGCAATGTCGGCGGCGTTCCGCGGCGCTCTCCAAAATCGCGCGTCCACGGGAAAGAAGCTATCGAACTGGGGCCGTGACCCGTCAAAGTCGATGCTCGGAAGATAGACGACTCTGCCCGCCATGAATTCGCTGCGCGACGGATCGCCGGCAGCGGTAGCCGCAGTAACCCGTTCCTCGTAGGGGCGCGCCGGAATCTGGGAATCGGTCATCCCATGTAGTCCCGGCACTGTGCGCAGCCTCCTCCACTGATCGTACAGGCCCGCCGTCCCAGTCGCGACGAGTCCTCCGCCCGCCGCGACGAAGTTGCGGATGGATTCAAGCTGAACGTCACTCAGGCACTCCGTGTCGGGAAGCACCAGCACACGGTATTTGGCCAGGTTCGCAAGGTGTTCGTCGAAGATCAGATCAAACGGGATGTGAGCCTGAATCAACGCTTGCTCCACCAGGATGGTGCTGAGCTGGACGCGCGGCTGGTCATAGGTGATGGAAGGATAGGACCGCAGGACGGCCACACTGGCCACGTCGCGCGTGCCCACGAACAGCTCGCGATTCTCCCGGTAGAAATCGATGTAGTGCTTCGTCACTGGCGCCAGCGGATAACTCCCCGTGAAACCCAGGGTCTGGTTAAACGCCAAGCTCTCTGCCATGGAAAGCGGGTCACCGGCGATATACGTCATCAAAATGTTGTGGTATGCCCGAGCGAGTTTGTAACTGCGAATGCGGCTCAGCAGGCGTCCATCGGAGTAACCAGGCACCGGGTCGGTTTCAGTCCAGAAGGCGTCGGTCCACTTGAGAACGCGCGAGTGGTCGATGGCAGCTTCCCAGGCGCGATTGCCACCCGTGATGCCGTGCGGGTTCACCTCGATGGCAACATTGGGATTCATCGACTTCGCGTAGAGCGACATCTGCCGCAGTGCGTCGGCCATCACCTGGCAACGGTAGTCGATCCATTCCTGAATGACCGGATCGAAGATCACTTTCAAGGCACCGGGAGGGTTGGATTCGTTCCACGCCGGGGGATTTACGTAGTCAACGTTCTCAAAGCCAAACCTCTCGCGCCTCTCACCGGGAGAGTACTTCTCGCGCAGGAATTTCCGGAATCCCAACACGCACATGCGGTCGTGGCATGATTCGGGCTCGGGGTTAAGGTCGAAATTGTCGAAGTGGATGAAGTCCGTCTTCACCTCTTCCACGGCATAGCGCACGATCTTCTTCAGATAATCGAGATACTCCTGGTTCGCAAAGCACGGCCGGTAACGAAACGACTGTTGAAAACCGTAGCGGAGCAGAATGGGGTGGCCGTCCGCATCCCGCTGGATCCAGTTTTGCGCACGCGGCTCTTCGGCAAAAAAGGTTTCGTACATCATGCTGTCCCACTGAATGTACGTGTCCACCTTGAGTCCTAGCCGGTGGGCAATCTCCGCCACGCGCTTGGTTTCTTCCATCTCCGGCTTCTCGGCCGCCATGCCGAAACCTTTGTACAGGTGGGTGTGGTAGACTTCCACGCCCGCGGCCTTCAACTGGCGCAGGGTTTCCTCGCTCTGCGCCTTTTCTATCTGCTGCTGTGCGTCCAGGCGTTGGCCTCCGCGCCGGACGACAAAAAGATAAGTCTCGTGGGTGCCACCCGCATCGATCAGGCCCTGATCGAGCCACTGGGGATGCGACATCTCAGCCGCAAGGGCACTGGACACGAAGACAAGCACAAGGAAGAACTTCATAAACAAGACCCCTTTAGACGCAAGCGCATGATCTTCCAATCTTCGCAAACCCTTCACCGTGCACCGCCGTCATGCAGCCACTGTCGGAGGGCCCCCCCATCCAACGATTGGGCCGGAGCGTACCGGATCCAGTCTCCGCCCACGGCCGCGGTCACTTGGCGGAATCGCGCTACGAGGGCTTCCGCACCCGGCGTACTCGCATCGCGCGCCTGGCAGAAGAGCACTTTGCGCGGAGCCACTAGCGCCACAAGGTCCGGCACATCCACGCTAAGCAACGCGGACGGTATCACCGACCCAAGATCGATTTCGTACTCCGGTGTTTTCAAAATCCCTTTAAGTTGGGCGTCGTTCCAACCCGGTGACAGGTCGTTTCCCTGGGGCACCATAGGCCGCATTTGCGAAATGAAACTGTGGAAGTATCCCGCCATCACCACCGACCGGATGCGCATATCCGCTGCGGCGGCAAGGAGTACACTGAGCGCGTCATCACCGAGCCCGACGACCGCCAAGCCCTCGCGAGTCAATTCCCGGCGAGTGCCCACGTAGTCCACGGCGCGCCTAAGGTCAAACGCGCGACGGCCCGGAAGAGGCTGGCCGAACTCCACCTGGTTTGCGACCAGGCGGAAGTTGGTGTCCCACTCGGGACTCATGTGGCCGAGTGTCTCACCTCTGCCGCGCAGGTCGACGGCCAGCACCGCTCGGCCGCTCTCTAGCAACGGCTGCACCAAGTCCGACTGCGCCACCGCTTGCTTTCCCCGGGAATCCGCGATGATGACAGTCCTGGCAGGCGCTGTGCCCGGCGGCCGCCAAAGCAGACCGAGAATCGGTTCGCCGTCTTCACTGACGAAGGAGATCTTCTCCAGCACGCCACCCGTGACCGGCACAGCCTTCCCGGCGCTTGGCGCAAGGTAATGAGGCAGAACTTCCGGGGGAGCGGTTAGCGCGCTCACCCACTGTGCGTCTGCTGCGCGTTTCTTCTCGGAGGTCGCGACAGGCATCTTGGCGATTCTCTTCATCGCCTCCTGCCGCGCCAGTTGGATCACGGTCGGCGAATGCGCCATGAGCGTGCCTGCCGGATCGCATCGGAGCCGGGCATCCCTCTCGTCGAGCGGACGAACGTCTCCTTCCGCGATCGGCTCGCCGGTTCCCTCACCGAGCAGGTGCGCCGCCATCCATCCGTACATGGTTTCCCGATAGGGACGCGAGTAGGCATGCGGCTGGCCAGCTAACTCCGTGAAACGCGCCTCGCTGGCATGGCCGATCAAAGCGTAGATCGCCTCGGTGTTGTGCCCGGCGCGCCGGGCACCGCTAATCGGAAAGATCCCATCATGGTCACCTTGCAGCATCATCAAGGCCCGCGGAGCAATCAGCCCGGCAATCTCAAACCACTCCATGCCGCGGAACATTCCCGGCAGATGTGTGCACGTGCAATGCGTGCCGCCGTATTTGAGCCAGTTGTTGAACTCAAACACAAAGCCGACCACGACAGCGGCGCGAACGCGATCATCCAGCGCCGACGTGAAGAGCGTATTCAGGCCGCCGCCGGAGTTGCCGGTGACTCCGATGCGCTGCGGGTCCACGTCGGGCTGCGTCAGCAGGTAATCGATGGCACGCATGCTGTCCCAAACCATCCACCCGGCGATGGTCTGGCCCAGAGGCAGCAGTGCGTAACCGGCCTCGTGATGGATGTTGCCGGAGATGTTTCGTTCGCCCTGACCGATGGGATCATAAGTAAGCACCACAAAGCCCATGCGCGCAAGCTTGATACAACGAGCCTGCACGTCGCTGGCGCTCTTCCCGGCACTCAGATAGTGTCCGATCGGGCAAAGAACCGCGGCGCGTTTGCCCGCAGTGGCGGCTTTCGGACGATACACGTTGGCCGTCACGAGGAATCCCGGGCGGCTTTCGAAGATCACGTTCTCAAGCGTGTAGTCGCCCAGGTCGTGACGCGCCGTCGTCCGGGCATGGAGCGGTGAACGTTCCGGCAAGACTTCCAAACCAATTGCCTTGCGGAAGGCGAGTTCCACTTCAGGCCGGCGGCGCCGCCACGTATCTAGGTCGCGAGGAACCTGCCACCGCAACACATACTCGGCGGCATCGCCCAGCGACTTGATCAGTGCAGGCGAATTGGGAACGGTATTCGAGAGGTCCCAGACCGGTTCGTCGGGCGCTACGTTCCACCGGCCATCCTCTGCGCCGGCCTGGGCAAGCAACGGCAGGGCCGCGCCGACAATTGCCAATAATCCGATCAGCCCTTTGCCCCGCATCTATCCTCCGCAATCACTTTGCACTCGCCGCCGTTCGGAAACTGAAGACACTTCCCCACTCGCCGATGTCCCCGCGGCCGTTGCGCGCCCGCACCTTCCAGTAGTAGGTCATCGCCGGATTCAGAAAGCTGGACGGAACCTTCCATTCCGTCTTCTCGGACCCCACGTTCTGGTGAAGCGTCGTCGCGAGAGGCCACCGGCAATCCGGCCGCAGACTCACCATCACCTGGTAATCGACCACCTTGGCCGTACCCTCCGGTTCTTCCGGAGGCTCCCATCGCAAAAGTGGTGTGAGCGATGTGACTTCTTCACCGTTGCCGGGGCTCACGGGCGCTGTGACCCTGCGCGGCAATCGCCCGCTGGCCCTTTCCTTCCACCGGTAAGTGATACGGACCCGTGCGTCCGACTGCTGGCGGAAACGAATCGTGTTGGTTCCCAAGGACAACGCCGGCAGGCTCTCGGGCGCCACCTGCAAATCCGTCTCGGAGCGGAAAGCGTCCAGACCGCTCTGCGCCGCAGGCTTGTTATCCGAATTCGCGCCAAAGCCGAAGCCAATCGAGTAGCCGTAATTGGAATGCGATCTTAGAAGTTTCGAATCGAGATCCACGGTGACCTTTTGGGCGCCGGTGCCCCACCGGTATTCATAAAGGTCACCGGAACCCCAGCCAGGCTCTCCGAAGAAGATGGCGGCGCGATCAAGGTCAGAACTGCCTCCCTTAACCAGCGTGCAGCTAAAACGGCCGCCCACGATGGGATAAGGACTCTCAACCGGAATGGCAAACTTGGCGGGGTTAGGGTAGAGCGAATTCTGGAGGTCGCCGGCATGAATCGCCGGGCTCTTTCCATCCTGCGCCTGCGTGGCGATGTTCGGAAAGTGATGCTCCGGCAGCCACAGATAGGGTCTGATATCGATCTTCGTCAGGTCCGGCTCCCAGATAAGCTGCCCGTTGGCGTAGATCTGCGGGGCTTCCGCGCGCGCGTCGCGTCCTTCAAACTTGCCCAGCCGGGGAGTCCACCAACGCACCAGCTTTTCACCGGGCTTAAGCGTCATCGCCATGGTGTAGTCTTTGGCGATCTCCCCGTCGTAGCTGTGCTCTTCGTAGTTATCTTTGTACGAAGTGATGTAATGGACAAACTCCGCGTTGCGCTCCGGCGTGTCCGGACCTATGAACCAAGGCTCCATCTCACGCGGGTGAATGGTGCGCCGGATCAGCCACTCGTCGTGTTCCAGGCTTGCCAAACTGGCAATGGTACGGTTGTCGCGGTCGAGGTAGAAGACTTTGACGTTGCCGTCGAGCTCGTGCCAAGCGCCGTTGTAATAGGCTTCCGAGACGGTGTGGCCGGCAAGTTCCTGCACCCGCCCCTTCACGCCCGCCGCCGCCCACAGGCATTTCATCCATGCCGCCACGTGACCACAGATGCCGTAGCCGTAGCCATTCAGAGCCCGCACGGGATGCAGTGCCGAGTCATCGTCGTGCGGGGATCGCTGGTAAGTGCGATAGCGGATCCACCACCAGATGGCGAGCGCCTTCTCCTCGTCGGTGCGGCAGTCGCGCGTGATCTCAGCAGCCAGGGACTTGATATCGTACCAATCGTATAGCCCGTTCACCGAAAGACGGGGATTGACGACGGGCGTGTCGCCCACGTTCTCGATGGTGATTTCGAAATTTTCGGGGTCCATCGTGCCGCCCACGTTGATGACGTATTGGGCCTCGGGCTTATCGACCACGATGGAGAACTCTTTGGCGCCTTCCTGCGCCGCTGCGGTCGAGGCGAATAACCCAAAACCAAGAACCACGTGTAGGAGTTTGTTCATATCTGCTCGTCCCGAGGGGTAAGACGCCGCGGGCTGCATGTTGCGCTATCTCCCAGCCGTCCGGGTCAAGTGATCCTTCCCATCTGTCAGCCACTCGAGGTTAAAGCGGACAAAGTCGAGCCGCTCGTCGTACTCGACGATTCCGTCTCGACTGCCGCCGGTTTCGTACACGAGCCCGATGGTTCCATCCGGGAAAGCCGTCAGACTGGAATACGCACCCGGCCCTTTCCGTATAAGCTTGGAGATGGGCCACGTCTTGCCCTCGTCGTAACTCAGGCGTACGGTCAGGTCGAATCGGTATTTGGGGTCGGCGGGGTTCGCGAACAGCAAACGGTTTTGGGTATAGCCATCGTCCTTCCGTGTGTACCGGACAAGGCTTGCTTGGCAGCCACCCCACAGTTCGGAATCAGTCAGTGCGGGATCTTTCCACGGCGCGCCCCAGGTCCTGCCGTCGTCCTTGCTGATGAACACCGTGCGGTTGGGGCTACCACGCAGATTGAACAGCCACGAACCGTCGGTCAGCTCTGCAACTTGAGCCTCATTCGGCGGGCCGCCGATCTCTCCTCCCGCCTGCCAGGTCTTCCCGTGATCGTCGCTGAAGATTACGCCCGCATAGGTCGGCGCCACCAACGCACCGTGCCGCGTCTCGATCCCAATGCCCGGCCCGAGCGCAATTCGACCCACGCTGGGTGTGAGGTCAATGGGCTCGGACCAGGACGCGCCTTCGTCGCTACTCCTCAGCAGCAAGGTCTGTACGTCACCACGCCCAGCGTCTTCGGCTTTCCCAAAGTGGAGGTAGCGGTTGATCAGCAGGAATATCTCGCCCGTGCTCTCGTCAATGATCGGCACCGGGTTCATGAACGCCTCGGTCCCCTTCGAGGCAAGGATGACCTGCATCGGCTCCCAAGTCAGGTTGTGCGCCTTAGAGCGTCCTATCGAAGCAGGTCCGGGCGAATGCGGCAGGCGGAGCTGCCACGCTCCGGAATTGCCGAGGCTCCGTTTGGAAACAAGATGCGTGGGAGAACCGTCCTGGTCATTGTCCTTTCGCCCCTCCGCGAAAACCAGGACCGTGCCCTTCCGCGTACAGACCACAGCAGGAATTCTGTACGTGTTGATTCCATCCTGCCCCCCTACGAACACCTCTGTTTCCTGAAACAGGGGATCCGAGGCGAGCGCGGTGCACGCCGGCATGCACAGAATCAATGCCATTGATAGGCGCCATATCATGCGCACGTTCATGGCCTCCAATTGAGGGTTATAGAACATAGTGACGACTAGCGCTGTAGCGGCGGTCTGCGACCGCCGTCTTTTCGGCGCTCATAGAGCGCCGCTACAATGACTACCCCCAGCAAGTTCGGTCCGCGAGGCGCGGATACACCACAGCGCGCACGCCGCCCTGCGCCATCTCGCTCAGGGTGTCGCGCGAAGAGTGCACTTTCCGTCTTTCAGTCCTGGCGAGGAAACTGTCACCGTGACGTCGCCCTCTGCGGTCTTCGACATCACGTTGATCGCCGCCATGCCCCACACGGCGTCGAGAACCGGCGTCCCAAGCAGCCTGCCCGGTCCCTCCACGCGGAATGTGAGCCAAGGCATGGCGCTCGGAACCGTCACACCGTCTCTATCCGCGATCGCCGCCACAATGCGTACCGTGTCCCGGCCATCCGCGGCCATCCGCTCACGGTCCGGCTGGAGAATAACCTGGAAGGGTTCGCCCGCGGTCTTACGCTCGTCGGCATACTGCTTGCCGTTTTTGATGCCGACAGCGCGCAGCGTCCCGGCCCTGTAAGGAATGTTCCGCCAGACGAACGGACCGTGCCGCAGATGGGTTCCGGCCGGCAGGCTGGGCCACTCCTCCCACAACCCGTAGCTTTTCCATTCGGCCAGCAGGGTCTCCGTTGATTCGGGCTTCCGCCTGCCCAGCGATTTCCCATTCAGGAAAAGCTCGACTTCATCGCAGGTGGAGTAAACACGAATCATCTTCGGCTTCCCTTCCTGCCCGGACCAAGTCCAGTGCCCCACGATATGCACGAAGGGGTCTTCCGTCCACTGCGCTTTCAGGAACCAGTAACTGGCTTTGGGTATGCGCCACAGGTCGCTTAAGCCGCGATAATCTCCGCCGTTGAAGTGGGTTCCCCAGGGCCGCAGTTCGGGCGGGCCATAGTAATCGAAGATGCCTTTCGTCCCGGTGCAGGCGGCACAGCCCGCGTCGAACATCTCCCACTTGGCAGACGCCATCCACGGCATCGCTTCGAACTTGATCCAGCTTGCTTCCTGTACGATGGCGCCGGTCAGTTCCGAGGGCACGGTTTCACGGCGATACTCGGAGACAATACCCACGCCGTTCTCCGTATGGTTCCTTCCTCCCGGCTCGACGATCAGTCCGCGCTCGTTCTTGAAGGCGCCCCATTCATTCCAGAGCCACTTCCAATCGGGATGCTCGGCCGACATCTTCTGGAAGTTGTAAAAGGCGTTGTTAGTGGGATCTCGTACGTCGGTGAGCGTGGGATTCACGCGTCCGGCGGTCCAACGCGTGGGGTCCAGCGCGTGCGCTTTCTCGACCATTTCCCGCTGATCCTGGATGTAGGGATATCCGGTATTGTCGTCGGCGATGCCCCAAATGATCACCGAAGGGTGATTGCGATCGCGGCGGATCATCTCCTCCATCGCCGCGAGGCAATTGTCGATGTATTGGCGCGTGTAACGGGAGTCTCCCTGCTCGGTCATGGGAGCAGGCTGGTAGTCGTAGATCTTGATGTTGGGGATCTCTTCCCATACGAGCAGGCCAAGCTCGTCGGCAGCTTTCAGGATGCTTTTGTCCTGGATGTAGTGCGCCGTCCGGATCATGTTGGCGCCGAGGTCTTTGATGATCTCCATGTCGCGGCGGCTGATGGCGTCGGGCAGGGCGTCGCCCAGGTAACCGTAATCCTGCCGCCGATCGACGCCGTGGATGTTAATGAACTCACCGTTGATTGTGTAACCTTTGCCCGGCACGTAGCCCATCACCCGGATGCCGAACGGGGTGGAGAGTTCATCGGCGAGGTTCCCGTCCCGGTACACCCGGCTGCGCAGCGCGTAGAGATTAGGATGGTCGGGGCTCCACAGTTCCGCGCCAGTGACGGCCAGCGCGGTCGGCTCCAGTTGCACGGTGGCATTCGCAGCAACCTGGTTCTCTTGTTCGACGGCAGCAACCACTTTGCCGCTGGGCGAGATCACTTCGGAGGTGACCTTGACGTTTGCAGGCGAGCCCAGCGAATTTCTTACCTCGGTCGTGACGCGTACGGTGGACTCGGCCTTAGTGACCGCCGGGGTGGTGATAGAAACGCCTCCGTCGGGAATCAAAACCGGGCCCGTGATGTGCAGCCAGACATCACGATATACGCCGCCATAAATCGCGATATTGGTCTCATTGGCCGGCGGTATGTCAGGGCTGTTGGTGTCGTCCACGCACAAAGCGAGCAGGTTCTCCTCGCCGGTCCTCACGAGATCAGTAACATCCAGCACGAAACCGGTGTAGCCACCCACGTGTTCGCCAGCCGGGCGGCCGTTCACCCACACCTTCGCCACCTGCATGGCCCCTTCGAATTCCAGGAAGGCACGCTGGCCGCCCGAAAGAGTAGGAACCCGGAACGACCTCCGGTACCATCCCATCCCACGCCAATGCTGCAACGCCACCCACGGAAGGTGGGCCGTCTGGTCCCAGGAGTGAGGAAGGAAAACCTCCGACCACTGTGAATCGTCGTAGCCCGTTTTCCATGCGTCACGGAATTGCCATTCCACGGCAGAGCCGGGATTGACTTGGCGCGCAAAACGCCAGCCTTCATTGAGGCTCACTGTTTGACGCAGCGTCTGGGCCGGCAGTAGAGCAGAGGAGAGGAAGAAAATCAGAGCGAGTCGCGAAATGTAGTTCATAGGTGACCCTGAAGAAGACGGCGGCGGACCAGGGTCCGCCGCCGTTGATTGGGGGTGACACGTCGTCATCAGAATTCCAAGCGCGCTCCCAGCATGATTTGCCTCATGCCCGAATTACCACCGCCACTTGAACCCAGACTGCCGGTGGTGTCGAGACTGGTGATCATACCCACCGTGGATGAGTCTATAGCGGTGTCCGGCGCACCAAGGTTCGCATGATTGAAGGCGTTCATCATCGACGCCTTGAAGACCAGGTTTACGTTCTCATGAATAGGCACCTTCTTGATGAGCCCAAAATCCAGGTTGACGAGGCCGGGACCCTCGATGACGGCCGGCGGAGCGTTGCCGAACTTGCCCACCGCCGTATTGGGAGCAAAGGCACTGGCATCGAACCATTTGTTCGCCGTGGGGTTGTTGATCTTCGGGTTACCCACACGGTTGACGGTGAGGCGCGTGCTGTTCTCGCGTGCGTACCCGTAGTCAGTGCAGCTCCAGCACTGCACATCATTGTAATAGCCACTGCGCATCGTCAGAATATAAGAGGTCTGCCACCCGCCCACAACCTTCTGCAGTGCGGAGGGAAGACTCGAGCCGAAGCGCTGGCCTTTGCCCACCGGCAGGTCCCACACTCCGCTGCCCACAAAGCGGTTGGTGGCAAGGCCACCGTCGTTGCCGCGGTCGTACCTGCGATCCCAAGAGTACGAGGGGTAGCCGTACAGATCGCTATCTCCCGCCCACTCTCCCCAAGCCCGGTACGCCACGTCTTCCGTCAGCAACGTATGCGTGTAGCTCAGGTTAAACGTCAGGCCCCTACCATACCGCCGCTGGAACTCAAACTCCATCAGGTTGCCGAATTCCGACCCACCGTTCACACCGTATCCGACAGAGTAGTAGTTAGGGAAGGCCGCTGCCGAGTAGTCATATTCGGCCGTGCGGTTGCAGTTACCGGCCGTGACGGAGCAGATGTGGGGCGAATTCAGATCGGGGTAGTAAATGGTCTCAATCGTGTGGTGCCCCCGATAACTCACCCGCGCCACCGTATTTTCTCCGAACTGCTTTTCCACAGTCAGGTTGTATTGCTGGGTCAACGGCGTGCGCAGGTAGTTTTTGTTCGACCCGATGGTTAGCCCCCCCGCAGTGGGCGCGACGTAGTTGTCAGGGTTGCCGGCCTCCGAGTAAGGGTTGGGCAGCGCGAATAGGAACGAAGCGGCGGTGCCGGAAACCGGAGGCGTCATCAGGTTGGTGAACTGTTCGTTGACATTGAACGGTCCCCCTGCGTAGTTGTCCATCATGATCGAGCTCACCAGAGGCGTGAAGAACAGCCCGCCGCCGCCTCGAACCACGATCTGGTGTGACAACTGGTATGCGAAAGACAGGCGCGGGCCAAAATCGTGGCTGGTCGAGACCAGTGACCGTCCTGTGGACCAGCCGGCCTGCGACGCCGTTTCAATCGGGAACGCCGAAGGCCACGCCGGATTCACCAGCCGGAGGGATTTTGTGGAGGGCACCACCAAACTCCCGTTCGCCGGGTTAAAGGCGTAGCGCATGTCATTCTGATCGACGGGACCAGGCGTATGCTCCCAGCGCAGGCCGGCACTCACCGTCAGCCTGGGTGTGATTCTCCACTCATCCTGGATATAGGCGGCGTAAGTACCGTAATGCACGATGACGTTCGGCCCCTGGATGGGGAGTTCGCTCGTGCTGGGAAGGCCCAGCAGGAAGCTCGCGTAATCGAAGCCGCTGTTGGGATCGATGTTGCTGAACGTCTGGATAGTATTGGTCGTGCCAAAGGGGCCGAAGCTGGTGGTGCCAAAATAGTCGTTCTGCCCCAGGACCTTGTCAACAAAATAGCGGCGGTACGAGACACCGGTTTTGATCACGTGCCGGCCGTGGCTCCAGGTGACGTTGTCAAGGTACTCCATGGTGTTCATCGCCCAACCACTGTTGGCGAAGCCACTCAAGGTCTGGAAGTTATCGAAAGTCACCCCCGGGAAACCGTGCGTGTTGCTGAGGGAACTCACATTCGGGATTTCAAGGCCCAAATCCTGCGCGACCGTGCCTCCGAGATAATTGGAGTAGAGGTTGGAAAAGTCGCGGCTGAATCCGATCCGGGCCTGGTTCACGAGCGTGGGCGTAAAGGAATGTGTCTCAGCAATATACGCATTGGTCGTGTTCCGATTCTGCACGAACTCAAATCCCGGCAAATCCTGAGAGTTGCCATTCTCGTTCTGGTGACGAAACTGCCAGCGTCCGGTGATCATATCCTTGCCGTTGCGGAGGTTCTGGTCCACGCGTACGGTGGGATAGTAATGAGGATGGGCGTTGGGGAAACGGCCAATGTAGTTGTTTTGCCAATCGTACCCGCCCGCGTTGTAGTTGGGCATCGGAATGTAACTTTGGTACTTGGACGATACCGAATTGAACCGGTCAGGGGAAATGAGGTTCCCCGAGAAGGCACTAAAGGTCTGGGTTGCGGCGTCCCAAGTCGTGGGGTCGTAAATAACCCGCGGCGCAGGATTCCCATCGCTATCTTTCAAATCCAACAGCGAGGAGAAATCTCCGTTGCGGAAGGCCGCATCCGGCACGGAAGTCTGAGAAACGTACCCGCCGGGCTGCAAGAACTCCTCCCAGGTGAAGAAGAAGAAGGTCCGGTTCCTGCCATCATAGAGGTGTGGAATCAGCACCGGCCCGCCGAGGGAGCCACCGAAGTACTGGCGGTACGGACCATGCCCCTTGGTGTGAGAGAAGTAGCCGTCCGCGTCCAAGGAATGGTTGTTTGTGTCCCAAAAGGCGCTGCCATGAAAGGCGTTGGTGCCGGAGCGCGTGGAGATCGAGACGTTGGCGACATCGCCAAATTCAGCGGAAGGAGTCGCAGTCACCTCAGTAATATCCTGAATCGAGTCCATCGACATCCCCAGCATGGGACCGCTCCAAGCGCCCCAGGCCGGAGCCATGGCACTGACACCATCCACCGCGTAGAAACCGAAGCTGCTGCGCTGCCCTGCTAGGTACCCGCCATCCTGATTGGCGGAGTCCAGATAACGAAAGTTCGTCGCGCTTTTCTGCATCGGCAGGGCCGCGATGTCGGTGCGGGTCACTACCGCCCCGAGCTCGGCGTTTTCGGTGTTGAGCGCGGCAGCCGTGGCCGTAACCTCCACCCTCGAGGACACTTGGCCGACCTCCAGCGCCGCGTCGAAACGGACGGTTGCCTGCGTGCCTACGGTGACCTCATTGCTCACCACTTCCCGAAATCCGGTCTTCGTGAGACCTATCTTGTAGATTCCAGTGGGAACATTGTCAAACACGTAGTTCCCTGTGGAGTTGGTCACGGTGTCGCGCCGGACACCGGTCTGCGTGTTGGTCAGCACGACTTTAACATCCGGGACCACCGCACCGGTCGTGTCGGTCACCAGCCCAACGACGGAGCCCAGGAACATCTGTCCCATCAGGGCCGTTGCGCCCGAGGCGTAGAGAATGAAGAGGGCCGCCAACAGAATTCGGGCCCTGCGACCGCTCGTATCAGATATTTGACGCATGTGTCTGTCCTTCCTTTCCAGTACCTGGGTGACACTTTTTGCTGGATCCTTTCTTCGCATACAAACGCTCCTTACTTCCCGAACAAGCGGCATGTCAGACTTCGGTCCGTCAAAGTCTGCTTCCCGCTCTGGGATTCTCGAATCCAGGATCCCGACGCTCAGCTTTCATAATGGTGAGTTCACGGTAGTCACTGACACCATGGTATGCAAGCGTTTCACCGTTACCTAACGTGTGAGCACGGCATCCAGCCCCCCCCGAACCGCCCGCGGGCTGCGCGATAACGCCGCGCTAACGTTACGAACCGGCATTCAAATGCAGAGACCAGCCGGCAATCGCTTGACACGACCAGACTCAGGCGCGGTATAGTTCGGCTGGTACCCATCTGGACAAAGGCACACGGAGGGCAGAACGGAAGGGCAAGCTGGCGAGTCCGCTACCGGTTTTCGAGCCGCAGGGGACGGTCCGGTACCCCCAAATGTCGCTCGTGCTGAACTGGACCGCGTACTCGGTAGCTTGAGCTTTCGCTATTCCGAAAGACTTCGGCGCTTTCTCAAATTCGTGGCCGACCAGCAGTTGGCCGGCAATACCGACCAAATCAAAGAATCCGTGCTCGCGATGGAAATATTCGATCGCGACGCAGCCTACGATTCCCGCGTAGACTCCATTGTTCGTGTGGAGGCACGCCGCCTCCGGGAGAAACTGACCGCCTACTATGCCAGCGAGGGACGGACCAACCCTGTCATCATCGAGCTCCCCAAGGGTGGCTACGTGCCCACTTTCAGTCTCCGCCGCCCATCTGGACCCGGCGGTGATCGCACGCCGGCGACCACTAAGACCCTCAAAGGGTGGCACTTCCCGCTCAGAACCCCGGTCGTCGCTGGCGTATGTGTGCTGATCGCAGTCGCGGTGACTCTTTGGCTCCGCCCCCACACCAGCGGACCCACCCTGCCTCTGCGGAGCCTCTCCTCCGATGTCGGCCTCACCTTTGAGCCGTCTATCTCAAGGGATGGCAAATTAGTGGCCTATTCTTCGGACCGCGCCGGTGGTGGAGATCTGGATATCTGGGTACAGCAGGCGGCCGGCGGAAGTCCGCTGCGGCTCACCAACAACCCCGGGGACGATGTTGAGCCGGATTTCTCTCCTGACGGTGCGACGATCGCCTACCGTGCGGAAGGCGCCGTGGATGGAATCTTCCTCGTACCTGCGCTCGGCGGCGCCTCCACGTTGCTGGCGCGGGGCGGCTACCGGCCGCGCTTTTCACCGGACGGCACTCACATCGCGTATTGGACCGGCGAGCGGATGTTCCGCGCCGCCAAAATCTTCATCGTGCCGATGTCCGGCGGCAACCCCATCCCGTTTGCTGTCGATTTCCCCTACGCCGCCTATCCCGTGTGGTCGCCCGACGGCCGCTACCTCGCCTTCGTCGGCTGCAGGGGACCACTGGTAAGGGAGGAGTCCAACGCGGACGATTGGGATTGGTGGGTGGCCCCCGTCACGGGCGGCCCCGCAACGCGACTTGCCGCCCGCCGGATCTTCGAGCAGCAGGGACTGCGCCAGCCTGAGTCAGGCACTTCGCATCAGCGCATCGTTCCCGATTGTTGGACCGACCGCGGCTACCTTCTCTGTTCCGCGCGCCGGGGAGACCAGACCAACATCTGGAGGCTTCACATACCGCCCGGCACGCTGCAAATCAACGGGCCAGCGGAACAGCTCAGCTTTGGCGCCGGCCGGGAGGACCACCCCAGTGTGGCAACCGACGGGACGCTTGTGTTTTCCGTCCTGACGCACAAGTCGGATGCCTGGGCACTACCCCTTCAGGCCGATACCGCGCAACCACGAGGACCCATCACCCGGTTGACCTCCGGCCAGGGGAACTGCCGTCGTCCGGTGATTTCGCAGCACGGCGATCGTCTGGTATATCTCTCGAACCGCAGCGGCAACGAGGATGTGTGGGGGAAAGACCTGAAGACCGGCGATGCCAAAGCACTGACCGCGACCGCACAGAGTGAAGCCTCGCCGCTCTTGTCGCCGGACGGCTCCGAGGTGGCGTTCGGATACGCTCCGCCGCTGCCCGAGTCAATATGGCTGGTTCCCTTCCAGGGCGGCAGTATGAAGCAGATCTGCTCAGACTGTGGGGAACCGCGCTCTTGGCTTCCAGATGGAAGCGGCGTGCTGTTTCAGAAGCTATCGCAACGCGAATCCCTCATCGGCATACTCGATCGATCAGGGCACATTGTGCCACTCCTTGAGTCCTCTGAAAGTTCGCTTTTCTCACCTTCCGTCTCCCGGGACGGCAAATGGTTGGCACTCATCGTCCGCACCCCTCCCAACGACACGCGAGTCACCGTCGTTCCCCTTCATCACGGTGCCGCGGCCGCCAAGCCGGAATGGATCCCAGTGACAGAATCCGGCCGTTGGGTCAACAAGCCCCGCTGGTCCCCCCACGGCAACATCCTCTATTACGTGTGTGACCGCGACGGTTTTGCCTGCATCTGGGCGAACCGCCTCGACCCGGCCACCAAAGGGCCTGTGGGCCCTCCGAAAGCGGTAATGCATTTCCACACTCGCGGCAGTTCGCTCGACACTTCCTTTGGGTTGGAACTGTCTATTGCGGATGACGAACTCGTGGTCGATATTGGCGAGACGTCGGGAAACATCTGGCTAGCCCCGGCCCCGTGACCTTGAGAAATTGAGTGGAATAACGTGGGTTGCACGCCGTGCGCGCGAGGTCCGTTATCAGGCCGGTTGGCGCAGACCCGGCTTTGTGGGGTTTGCATTTTTCTTTGCCGCACACACCATTCACGATTGCGAGCGTAAGCAAGTGGGCAGACACGTGGGTCTGCCCCTACGCCAAATGCCGGCCAGCCGCATTGCGGCGAGACTGTACGGGTGCGCGGCCGTGCGCCCTTGTGATGTCAGGTACAGCGGACATGCCCTATGCTCCCGTGCGTTGGAGCCCGTGAAGGTGTGTGGAGGGGGATCGCAGACCCCACACGACGGCGTCTGCGCCAGCCAGCGTGGTAGGGTCGGACGGCGTCTTTTTGTAGGGGCAGGGCAGCAAGCCCTGCCCCTCAGGTGTGGTAGCGCAAGCGCAGTTTGCGTTCCTCCACGGTTCGCATCGCCGCATGCGGTATGAGGCTATAGCAAGGGGTGAATGCTTATCAGTTGACGATAAGTTCTGGCGGAGAGGGTGGGATTCGAACCCGTAGCCCATAACCACACGCTGTAACTTATTGAACCTGCGATGCGCCATGAACACCAAAATCGCCAGAATCGCCGAACTGAGGTACATGGAGGGTACACGAAGGCTGCGGTCTAGCCAATGCACGTCCCTGCCAGATGCTGGAAAACGGCCGTGACGAACACGAAGAGGTTAGGCACTGGGCCTTCGAGCGCGCACTGATCCCGGGAGCCGGTGGCTTTGTTCTCCGCGTCATCTACGGCTTCTCGATGTCCCGGTCGCCAGAACGTGAGTGTCCGTTGGCGGTGCACCACCCGTTCAATCCGCTAAACAGCTATCGAGGGCCTCTCCCTCCGCCACGCTGAAACAGAGCCTCTGGAAGAAGTAAGGCGAGTTCAATTCCGCAGCCTATTATGTTGCCTTCTATCACTGCTCCCACACATTTCAGACTCTCACTGCCCGAAATAGAACTGATCCGGACCGGCCTCGATTGCGTCGTCATTGAGCATCGCGCCTGGGAACGTCATGGCCAGGACCCATGTTCGGCCTTTCGCAGGTGCTTCCGTGCGATGGCTATCGACGAGGGTGAGTACAGTCCCGCCGACATGGGGATGATTGTGCAGACCCTGGGTAAGCTCAGGGAAGTCCCGGGCGCCTCCAAGCGCCTGCATATGGATGCCATGGAGTTGGCAGCTTGTATCCTCGGCGCGCGGGTAACCCAACAAAGGGTGCGGCATGGGCATGTGAAGTCGTGGCTGCCGGACCACAAGGCAGCAACTCGCGCTCTGTTGAAGAAGCTGGAGCGACTCCGCAAGCGCGCAAAGCGCCTCTACATTCGAGTCCATGGCCTCGTCGCCTTCCAGGGCGCCCGCCACCGGTGGCAGCGCTTCGTTCCCTTCGTTCGCACCTACTTCTTATTCTGTACCTGTCACCGTCCTCTGCTCCCGGGTTTCCGGGCCCGGCTTATACGCAGGCTCCTGGTGGAGGACTGGATGAAGCGCTTTCGGGAGGATTTCCACCAGCAGAACCTCCCGGTCCCACCCGAGGCAGCTCTCCGCAACGTGGTCCAGCGCGCTCTTCGCATGGGCCGGCGCTACCAGAGGGCCTATGGGCTGCGGTACGCCAGCCAACACCGCGGCCTCTTGCAGCAGCGGATTTGGGACTTCGTGGCCAAGCGCTGCATGAAGCTAAGTACCTAAACGCGGCGGCCAACAGACGTTCCTAGCAAACGGACAGAGGGCTTTGAAACAAAACAGGAGGTAACACCATGGAGGATTCAAACAAGGCAGAAATCCCGACTGCCGATGCTGGATCTGATCTCGCGAGTCTGTGCGCAAACTGGCCAACACTGTCATTGATGGCGCGATCCGAACATTTGCGTGCTCTCACCGGGAAAGGGCATAGCCGGCGCGGCTTAGCCAGGATACTGAAATGTAGCGAATCCCTTGTCCGGCAACTTCTGAAACTGCAAGACCTCAGTGTGCAAGAGAAAGAGGCAGTGGATAAGGGATCGCTAAGCGTAAGGGCGGCACTGCGAAAGCTCCAGGCCGTCAAGATCCCTGACAAACAGCCGCTGGGCAAAGGGACGAGGGAAAACTCAGCCTCCATCGAATCGCTGGTGTGGGCGTTTCGGGGATGGATCCTGGGGCTGAAGCTTCGGCATGAATTGATGCTGCGTAATCTCTTCTTCCGGCTCCAAGGCAAGGGCGGGTGGATTCAGGAGGGTTGGATTTCTGCTGAGGAGGCCCGAAGCTACAAAGGATGCGAAAACATGCCCATCGAGCAGCGGATTGCCTGCAGCCAGCCGCAGCGGGAGATGCCGGACGACCGACGCGAACCAGGCCGTTACCTGTCGTACCTATGTGAATGGTACGGTCGGTGGAGTTTGGGTCTGATACCAGAACAGGAGACTAGACACCAGCTAGTGGATGCGGCAGAGCGTTCCTTCCGGATAGAGGGCTGGAGGATTTGACTTTCCGGCCTTGTCATGCAAGCACGTCGTAGGTGGTTCCCGAGGGAGGGACGGCTGCCCCGGCCCAGAATCGGCTTCCGAGAAAGGTGGCTTACAAAGCCAACTTCGAAATGGAGGCTAGGTCCCGTAGCTTACTCGCAGCTGCGAGCAGGGCAGGATTGTTAGATTACAACAGTCAACGAACCAGCATGTGGTCGGGAGACGCTCCACATTCTAAGCACGTGACCGATCATCCGGAAAGCAAGGGGTGATTTCTGTATCCCTTCTGAATTGAACTTTCCTGGTTGCTGATACTACGATGTCAACCCTCGCTCGGGCGGCTGGCGCAACGTCGTGCTCTGCGCTTGCCAGCCGCAGTCTTGTGGAACATCCACAGCCCAGATTCGAACGTCCGCTCGCGTGGACAGGCGTGGACTTACCCGGCGAACCTGCGGAAGGGAAGATGATCGCCTTACGGGGCAGTCTGCTGTTTACTCTGCTCTGTCACATGTTCCCCCATCGCTTTTGCCCTGCTTACGATAGACGAATATAATGCGGCCGGGTTCGGGCGCGTCTTCGAGATCAAGGTGGAGGTCGCATTCCTTCACAAGGTAATCCCGAGCTTCCTGGGCGCCCGTGCGTGTGTAGGCTTCGCTGTAGATAAAACCGTCGTGCAGTTCGGCCACGCGGTGGCCCTCAAAGAACGCGCCGTGAGAGTCTTTCGCCGTCTCCACCCACCATTCGCCGAAGCTGCCACCAACCCTCCGAATGTGTTCCTTAATGTCCACCACAATCCCACGATGACTGGTAGGCATAGCTCCCTCCTCTCTTTTCTTCATTCCAGCCCGGCAGGTCAACTGGGTGATCCCGGTTATCGCAAACCGCCGGAAGTAACACGACGCATTTTGCCATCATGCCTAGTTTGGCGTGTTACGGCCGCTGCGGCGCCAGCGGCGAGGGCGAGAGTGTGAACGCTCGGTTCCAACCGCTGGAGGAAGTCGAGGCCATGCGTCAAGGAGATCTTCTCATTTTCCAGCTTGACGACGTCGAAGCCCGTGGAGTCGTGCTCATCACCTCGAAGCCGCAGCGCGAACGTGCCCGGCAACTCCTGACATCGGCGATCGAATGAGGTAGGAGCGCGTGCAAGTCCATCTCTCAACTGTGTGGGAGGAAGTTCAACTATGCCTGCGGGTCGAATGACGTCAAAATGGTTCTGGTATTCCATTCTGTGCGTGGTCTGCGGGGGAGGCTGGACGATCCTGGCAAAGCTAGGTTCAAACCGGGTCTCCGCGGAGGCCTCCCAGTTTCTTTTCGCCGGGGGAATGCTGCCCGTCGCTCTGGTTCTCCTGTCGGGGCGACGCTTTAAGATGGAGAAGAACGACAAGGGGATTTTCTACTCCATCGCTAATGGCGTGCTGCCCGCCATAGGGAGCTGGGTGCTGTTTGCAGCCTATCGCACGGGCGGAAACGCCGCAGCGATCACGGTCGTCACCGCCATGTATCTCCTCTTCAGTGTGGCGCTGGCGGTGCTGGTCCTCCGTGAAAGGTTGACGAAATTGCATGCCATCGGATTGGCCTTCGCCGCTGCCGCGTTCGTGATCTTCTCATTCTAGATGCCCGCGCTATGCATATGCCGCCGTGGTTCTGGTTCTCGATGATCGTATTGGTAACCTGGGAAGTGGTGGGACTGCTGCAGAAGCTCTCGACGAATGAAATCTCCGCCGAATCGGCATTGATCTGGCTGGTCGCGGGATTCTTCGTAATGGCGCCGGTTTTCTATCCCGGCAAGGTTCTGTTCACCTATCCCCTGCGAAGCTTGCACTATATTCTGGCCAGCGCCGCGCTGAACGCGGTGGGTGCGTGGGCACTGCTGGCGGCCATGAAAAGCGGGGGTAAGGCGTCGATCGTGGTCCTGCTGACGGCGTTGTATCCCCTGGTGGTCCGGTTGACTGCTCCCCTCATTTTGAGGGAATCCATCACCCTGTTGCAAACCGGCGGAGTCGTGTGAGCGTTCGCCGCCGTGGTGCTACTCGCTACCTAAAGCGAGGCCGAACGCGGGAATCAGGAGGCCTTATGGCGCCCCGATCAGTTCCTGCTTTTGCGACAAGTTGGCATCCGGAATGGCGACCGCAACCCACGGGCTGTCCATTGAATCAACCTTTCCTTGCAAAGTGATTTCCGCACCGCTCGGCACGTCGAGGTTTAGCGGGACCTCTCGCTGCGTCATGGTCAGGTTATCGGTGCGGAAGGCTATCTGATGCGTCCCTTTCCCATGCGCTGTGACGTGGATCGTGACGAGGCCCGCGGCGTCGGTCTTCTGGGTGAGAGAGTAATCGAACTCGCGTCCCGGCACAAGATCAAGGTGGTACGTGCCACTCGGCAAGAGCGTAAGATGTCGCTCCTGGACCTCATACTTGCCTTCGGGAAGCCACGCGCGAAACGTGCCGCTGGCGGTGTCCACGGGCACTTCGACGCTCCCTCCGCCGTTTACTTCCCGGAACTCCAGGCGGCCAGCCTGAGCGCGGCCCGTCACCAGGGCCGGTCCCGAGAGGTCCTGCACGAGATACAGCCACCGTGACACGGCGTGCGACCAGACTTCCTTGTAGTTGTAGCAACTCGCCGCGGGCCAATAGGGCACGTCGCTGTCCTCGCGCGTTTCGACGCCGACCGTTAGCGCTCCGACAATGTCACCGGAAGAGGGCGAGTAGAAAGGCGGGGAGTCGTAGCCTTCGCCATACATAAGGCTCTGGACGAATGGGTTTCGTCCGGCGATCCACTCTAATTGTGTCTGTGCAAGGTCCGCCGCGTTGAGGTCCTGGCGCAGTTCCGCGGCTGTCGACAGTGCCTTGCTCTCCGAAAGGCCCGTGCCGTTGTTCCCGCGCCGCTCCGACCACACGGGGAAGAGCTTCACGTGATAGCCCTTGCCGATCTCGACGCCGTTCAAGACCTGCTGGCGGTAGGACTCGCGGCGATCCGCAGGCACTTGCAGGTACTCGTCATCGCGGTACACCGAAGCAGGAAGCATGCTATAGGGTTCAGTGAACTGCGCCATGGCTTGGAGGAAATATTCGGAGTGGAGCGCCACGGCCGAGTACCATTCCATCCAATCCTTGTCGTCGGGCAAGTCCTGGCAGAGGCGCGCCAGGGCCACCATCGGCCCCTGCTGATGGCCCGGGTGCGAGTAGTGCAGGATGTCCTTTTTCTCGGGGCTGGCATAGAAATAGCCGGTGATGGCTACTTTCCAGTCCTTGTGGACCTTCCGCTCCTGCATGGAAAGCAGCACTTGCGCCAGTTCGCGCGCCTTCGCGGTGTAGTGCGGATCTCCCGTGGCTCTCGCGAGATCAAGCGAGGCGAGAATGCCGGTCGAGAGCACATCGATTTTTCCACCCAGAGAATGCGCACGCGGCTCCTTATCGCTCATGGACGCGACTGCGAATTGCCAGTCCTCACGCGCCATGCGCAGACTATAGGCCGCGAGGTCAGGATCATCGGTTTTGAGCACGCGAGCCGCCAGCGCCTCGGCCGAGGCCGCGACGAAGTCCTCGTAGGGAGTCCGCGTGGCTTGTGCCACGACATCGTCGGTGTCGCCCAACGTGCCGTTGGTCCATGACGACATGGCGGAGCCGGCGATGCGGTAACCGTCTCCAAAATTGGTCTTGAGAATCCAATCCAGGCCCCACTTTGCTTCCTCCACAACCCGCCGGTACAACTCGGGATCCTCATCCCTCAACCTTAGCTTCTCAGCGAGGCTGAACGTGGCGTAGACCGCTTCGCCCGTATTGAAGAGGAGTTGCGAAAGGTCGCCGGCATCGTGCCAGCCGCCGTTGATGATGATGCGCTTGGCCCCGTGAACGCCTTGCCAGTCCATGTGGCAGACGCCGTGCACGCCGGGTATTTCCATGCCGCAGCGCTCAGCGTAAAAGAAGTTGATGGCCTTGAGGATGGCGTCGCGCCAGACGTTGTCACCGATCCGGAAGGGAGGCGTCTCTTCATCGCCGGCCCGGAGCACGTAGGTGCCCGGTGTGCGGATTTCTGAGAAGTCCATGACCTGGAAGCGGCCGATGTTCGTCTGGACGTCGCGCACGGCTTTTGCGAGTACTGTTTCACCCGTGTCCTGCCGCAGCAGGTCGAAGTTGCGCGCGGATAGATTGCTGGCGATGGCGGTCTTCGGCGCGCCAGTCTGGTAGCCGCTGCCGCTGAAAGAGATTTTACCGGGCGCGACGTCCCAGCCTTCGAAATGGTCGGGATCCACGCGCTGGAGCTCCAGGTGATCGATGTCGAAGCTGATGGTGGGCTCAGACTGCGGCTCGCGGCCGTCGTCCAGGTATTCAATGACGACGCTGGTTACCTTGTCCCGGGCGAGATTGGCAATCTCCCAGACGATGTGGTTCCACTTGTGGTTTTCCAGGTTGAACGTGTGAAACCCCTCGCGATCGTACATGGCGGGGACCTTGTAGGCCCCCTCGTTATGCAGGACCACCTGCATCGAGATCGCGTGAAAGCCTCGCAGGTTTGGAAAAACCCAGAAGGAAATGCGGTTGAACCGTGTCCAGTCTTCTCCCGGGAAGCGGCGTATCGCACTGAGCTGGGGACTGGAGTACCCGGAGGAAGGGCTGAGTGTTGCTGCCAAGCGTAGCGACTGGCGACCGTCGATCTCTCGCTCGCGGGTGAAAGTCATCGTGCCGATGCCGCTGTGCGCCCATGTGGACGGGTTTTCCATGTCGTCGAGAAGCCGGGTTTCGAACACCGGCTTCTGCAACCAGCGGTAGGCGGCCGTGTCCGTGAAACGGACCTTCATGGGCATCCGCGGCGCATCATCAGCCGCAAAAGCCGGGAGGACGAGCAGGAAAGCAAGGCTTATTCGTATCACAAACATTGGGCTATCACCTCGATCTCGGATTCTGCCAAAACGTGGTGACGGGCACCCTGGCCACGGGCGAAGGCGGTTGCCATTCACCTTTCCAGCACACCGTAACGGTGCAAGAACTCCTCGATGGCGCGCTGCACCCGGATCGTGTCAGCGTCGGTCCACCGGAAGCGGCCATGCATGCCCCCCGGGACAGTTACGAGCTGATTCGCGACGTGGGCGCTGGCAAGCGCGGCGTGCAGGCGCACCGCGTCACTGTACGGCACGCTCTCATCCGCATCACCGTGGATCGTGAGGATGGGGGGCAGGCCGGCACGCACGTACGTGAGCGGCGAAATACGCTTGGCCGTCTCTTCAGGGTTAGGCACGCCACGCAGCCAGAGCAGTGTCGAAGCCTCCCCCTTGCGAAATGCTTCGGAGACATCCGTGACCCCGTAATAATTGATGATGGCGGCTGGCTTGGGCGGGGCGTCCCACGGGCAATCGCGATCAAAGCCGTCGTCGGGGGTCAGCATTCCGGTCATCAGCGCGAGGTGGCCGCCCGCCGATCCGCCGCTGATCACGATGCGCTTGGGATCAATGCCATATTTATCCGCGTGCTGGGCCACCCAGCGGAACGCGCAGCGGCAGTCCTCAACGGCCGCCGGCGCGGGCGCCACACCGGAAAGGCGATACTGGACGCTGACCACGCGCATGCCGAGCTGCAAGTAGGGCAGGAACCACAGCACGTACTGTTCCTTGCTACCGTTGGCCCAGCCGCCACCGTGAATGTAGAGGACAGTGGGACCCGTAGCGTTGTCGTACCGCACATACAGATCCACCTTAGCCTGGAACGTTCCAACGGTCTTGTAGACTACGTCGCGCTCCACGCGGAAACGCTGTCCAATGAGCGAGGCCCAGTCGCGAGCGGACTCTTGCGCTTGGGCCGGTAGCACCACCGAAACGAGCAGGAAGAGGATTGTTGTACGCATAGTCATCTCCAGCACCGGAACTCGTCACCGCGGTGTCAGCGGCCCATCTAAGTTATGGTGGGTGGCGGCATTTTGGGGCTGCAAGGTGATCGCTTGCTTGAATTCGGCTTCAGCCTGACGCGGGTCTCCTGCTTTTTGATAGGCCGTCCCCAGGGCACGATGCGCAGCCGGCGATTGGGGATTCGCGTCAACCGCCGCGCGCAGGTAACGAATGGCCTCTTGGAACTGCCCCTTGCGCGTGGCCAAAACACCGAGGTTGAAGTTTGCTCCATAATCGTGCGGCGAGACTTTGAGGAGCTGCTGAAACTGTTCTTGCGCTCGCGCATAGTCACCCTTCTTCAGCCAGATAGTCCCCAGTAATTCCCCTGCCGGAGCGTAGGAAGGCGAAAGCTCCAGGGTTCGCTGTAGCTCCTTCAGGGCTTCATCCAATTCATCCACGTGGAAGCAACTTACAGCCAGATAATAGTGAGAAAGGAAATGTTGGGGGTCCCGTGCGAGGACCTGCCTGAAACGATCGATTGCCCCCTTATAGTTGCCGGTCTGAGCTTCCCCGACCGCGCGCCCATAAAGATGATATTCCGCGAGCCGGTCTTTGGGGTCGCAACCGGACGCATCCGGAGCGCCGTGCGGGTAGGCCAATTCCGTATATCCAAGTGAGTTCAGCATGGACTTCGTCTCGACGCTCTGTGCCCCAGTTGGCACAGGTTTGGTTGCGGCAAAGCGCCCTTGCAGTCTCAGTAATTGCTGGCGCAACGCCTGGGCCAGAGAAGCTTCGCGCTGGCAGAGATTCCGCAGTTCGCCGGGGTCGGACTGGAGATCGTACAATTCCGCTTTCGGTGCGTCGATGTACTTATATCGTTCCCGGCGCAGACTGCGGAGCACGCTGCAACCCAGATGATCTCGGGCATACACGGTTTCGCCATATACTTCTCGGGAAGCCGCTCCGTTGTGTGAAGTCAGAAGCCCGAACAAGCTCTGGCCTTGGAACTGGCGGGGTTGAGGGATGCCCAGGAATTGCAGGATGGTGGGCGCGAGGTCTATCAGGCCCACGGGTTGGTCGACGCGGGCCGGGCGAGCGGGCCCTCCCCGTGGCCAGTGGATGATGAGCGGGACCCGCAAGGTGCTTTGATAGATGAAGTACTCGTGTGTTTCCTCGCCGTGCTCACCGAGACCTTCCCCATGGTCCGAAGTGAAGACAATCAGCGCCTTATCTAAGAGACCTGTGCGAGCCAGGTATTCCCAGAACTGGCCGAGCACCTCATCAACGTAACTCAGTTCGAGCTCATATCCGGTCCGGTCGCTATGGTTCCGCGCGGAGGGCTGCAAATAAGGCCTATGCAGATCGTAGAGGTGAAGGAAAAGGAAAAAGGGGTGGCTGGAATTCTCATCCACCCAATGTGTTGCAGCGTCGGCAACTTCCTTGCCAGGGCGCGTGATTGTGTATTGTCTGGCACCTTGTTTTGCATGAACACCGAAGGGGCTGTCGTAGGTCTCGAAGCCCTGATCCAGCCCAAAGCGGCGGTCAAGAGCGAAGCCTCCGATGAACGCACCTGCGTGGTATCCGCGCGATTGGAGGACCGTGGTGAGGGTCAGGGTTCCGGGAGGAACGACTTCTCCGTTCTCTTCGATGCCGTTGAAAAAGGGATATGTGGAAGCCAGCATCGACGTGTGGGAGGGCAATGTGAGCGGGACTTGTGAACTGGCCTGCACGAACAAGGTTCCGCCGCGGGCGATGGCGTCGATATGGGGAGTTGAGGGCTTGCGGCTTCCGTAACAGCCCAGGACGTCAGCGCGAAGCGTGTCGACCGATATCAGGATGACCGGCGGGTGGTCACTGCCATTCTCGGGAGGGGCGGCCGCTGACGGAGAAGGGAAGCTGAGTGCAGAAATCGCCCACAAGACAACGAGGCAGCGGAGCTGACTTTGGGGTCCTCTCAGGCGTAGTGCGGAGAAGAGAGCGTCGGAACCCGGCTCTGAAAGACTTGACATTCCAAACTTGACCGTTCGCGGGAGCTCTCGCGCAGACTGAGCACGTAAGCTGTAATCGGCTGTCATCGCGAGCAAAGGGAAGGGTCGTGGCATTGGAACTTCAAGCAACTACAGAGGTCCTTCGGGGCTGAAGGCCCCACAGGATGACAGCTTACGGGGTTTCGCGCAGGTTCGCTAGAGCCATTCTGCTGAAAAGCCCCTCACCCGGCCGCTTGCGAGGCCGGGTGAGGGGTTACGACTCTTCTACATGAGGCAAGAACCTCGCCGGCGTTTAGAAGTCGAAACGCATGGCAAAGTTGATCTGCCGGCTGGCGCTGGAACCAGGCAGGAAGTTCAAATGGGTGGCGGTGATCGTCGGCGTTTGGTCGGTGATGTCACCGTCGGGATTGGCGAAGTAGGGATGGTTGAATACATCGCTGAACATCGCCTGAAATTGCAGGGTTTTGTTCTCAAGGATCCGGAAATTCTTGAGGAGCCCCAAGTCGAGGTTCCTCAGGCCCGGCCCTTGCAGAATGTTATTCCCGGCATTGCCAAACCTGCCGATATTCGCCGGGTTTGTGCAGAGGGGAGTCGTATCTGGGCAACCCGGCACCTTGAAGGCGGCCGGATTGTACCATTCACTGAGTGTGTGTCCACCCGCGGGCACGGTGCTGACGCCAGCAACCACGTCAGGCCTGCCGCTGAAGTTGTTGGTATTGGATGGGTCGGAGCCGTCGAAACTCGGAGTGTAGAAACCGCCGGATTGGATCTGACCTGCAAATGACACGCGCCACCCCCCCAAGACGCCTTCGGCTATTTTAGGCATGTTGCTCAGGAAGCGTTGCGTCCTGCCGACGGGAAGCGAGTAAACTCCGTCAACGTAGAAGCGATTGATCGGGTTTATCCGGTTGTTCCCCCATTCGGCAGCCAGATCATACTGGTTCTGCGGCGGTCCTCCGTAGACGAAGCTGCCAGGTGCATTCGTCAGATCCCTGGCCCAGGTGTAACCGCTGGTTAAGATGAGATTGCGTCCCGCGGTCTTGCGGGCGGAGAGTTGCAGGGCGTTGTACCGCTCGGCGGCGCCGTTTTCTTCCCACGTTACGCTCTGGAGATTGGGGAATGGCGTGTTGGTATATGAAAATGCAGCCGTGCCCGGTTGTGGTTGGTCGAGGTTGCGGTAGTAGAGCATCTTCACCGTATGGGTCCCGATGTAAGCCGCAGAGAATCCGAAACTGCCAACCTGTCGTTCCACGGTCAAATTCCACTGCTGTGTATACGGTGTTGTGATGTTGGGGTTGACGCCGAAGACATTCTCTGTAGGCTCGATCGTACCGCCGGACGTCAGGAAAGGATACGGAAAACTAAACAGCGGAGTGCCGTCGGTGATGGAGTTGGTGAATGTCTCATTGCCAAAGAATGGGCCTGCGGTAATCTGCTGTCCAACGGCCGCGTATGTGGTGGCGCCAAATACCCCGTATCCAGCGCGGATCACAGTCTTTCCGTCAGAAGTCAATTTGTACGCCACTCCCAGTCTAGGGTAGAAATTGAGTTTCCGAGACTGCAGCAGTGTACTTGCCGGATAGTCCGCCTGCGAGGCTGTAACAATAGCGATGTTTGTAGGGTAGAGTGGACTGACCTGTTTCAGGCCAATATCCGGGACCACAATCGCCCCGGAGGTGGGATCGAAACTGGCGATGCGCCCCATTTTCTCGTAATAGGGGCCCTGGAATTCATACCTCACTCCGTAGTTCACCGTCAGCCTTGGGTTGACTTTCCACTGGTCCTGCGCATACGCGCTCCACATGGTTCCACGCTCATACGGCCGGGGTATCTGGTCAGCCAGCCCGGACTGTGTCGGAAGCCCAAGGAGAAAATCTGCATATCCCGAGCCGGTAAAGTGCCCCGTAAAGTTGAAGGAACCATAGGAGCTATTGCTTTGCCAAATCGAGTCGTTACGATCGCGAATGACGTCGACACCGAATTTCACAGAGTGCGCGCCGCGCGTCCAGCTCAGGTCATCGATGACTTGGAAGGAGGTGTCGGTCGTATGGTAGGGTACCGCAGCACCGGCTGTGCCGCTCACGCCGCTAATCGTTATGCTGGGAATGCCGGCTTGGCCAGTGAGCGTGATGCCTTCCAGTCCCACTTGGCTGATGATATCGCTGCCGATCGCGTCCGGATGACTATACAGGTTGATCCGGGAAAAACCGGTTCGAACCTCGTTCAGGAGGGCCGGACTGAAGGTGTGAGTCCAGGAAAGGACCGTTTGAGTGGCATGGCGGTACGTCGTGTAGTTCCCGAAGGGGGGCAAGACGCCGGAACTATAGCCGTCAATGGGCATACGGCGATAGCTGAACCGCCCAAACACGGCATCGCGCGAACTCAGGTTATAGTCGATGCGGCTGTCGGTGGGGCTGGGCATGTAGCGGCGTCTTTGCGGGAACTGGCCCCGCCAATTGCCCGACAGCAAGGAGGAATCCCCATAATTGGGCAGCGGGTAGAAAAGGGACTGTATCTTCTGCGAGGTTGAATTGATGTAACTCCCGAGTTGGTTGTTTTGGAAGTTGCCGCCGGTGAATGGGTTCGTGAGCTGAGCACTCAGGCTGCTGAAATCGCCGGTGCGCCACGCTGCCAACGGGGTACTGCGCGTGACCACCGTATTCTGTTCCTCGTATCTGCCTTCCACATCGGCAAAGAAGAACAGCTTGTCTTTCTTGATTGCCCCACCCACACTGAGCGCGAAATTGTTGAGAACGCGAGCAGGGACGGTCTTGGAGAAGAAATTGCGAGCATTGAGCGCCTTGCCGTTGTAGTCATAGTAGGCGCTGCCGTGGTACCGGTTTGTGCCGGATTTGGTCGACGTGACGAGATTGGTGGACGTGGCATATTCTGCGGAAGGAGTGCCGGCGATGTAAGTTATTTCCGACACCGACTCGATGCCAGGCTGGATAAACGTTCCGTTGCCAACTCCTGACGGGTCAGCCATCTCCACGATCCCGTCGGTGGAATAGAAAGTATCGCTGTTCAGCGCCCCGTTGGCGTAAATCAAGCCGGAATCATCGCGGGCTATCCCCGGGCTGAAGATCGCGAAATCGTTGTTGGTGCTGTCCTGCCGCGAGTTGATGGGAAGTTGTAGTATTTCCTCCGACACCTTCCGGCTGGTGACGGTGCTGGTTTCCGTATCGATAGTAGTAGTCTGCGCCGTCACCTCAACGTGTGTCGCGGCGGGGCCTACCGTAAGCGTCAGATCAAGATTGAGCACCTGACGGGCGTAGAGCGTAAGGTGGACCTTCTCCTGTGCGGTAAACCCTGTGGCCTCGACCCGCACGCGATAGGTTCCAGTTCCCAGGTCGGGGGCATTGTAAACGCCGTCCGAGGACGTGGTTACCTGGCGCACTGCACCTGTGCCCTCGTTGGTGATGGTCACGTGGACCCCCGGCACTACGCTGCCGCTGGGGTCAGTGACGGTACCGGTGATCGCGCCAAATGTGGTCTGCGCGACCGCCCGTGAGGAACACAAGAACAAGAACATGGAAAGCAGAACTGCTTTTGCAATCAAACAGACTCGTGATCCCTGCATATAAGCTCCTTTGCTGCGCCTAAGGTTCGACACTCTTGCACGGTGGTTTGAAAGGTCCTCGCCATCTCACTGATCAGCGGCGCAAGTCTGTTTCGCGGACAGGGCGACCCCCGACCACCTTTTTCACGGGAGTTTTGCGACCCGACGTGTGCAATATATAATCACGTACATTCACATAGATAATGAAGCCAAGGATTTACCATGCTGCCGGGTGCTTGTCAAGCAGAAAATCGCCAACCCCAGTCTTATCGGCGAGTCGGTCTTCGCTAATAGATTCCCCACAGCTCTTGGTTCTCCTGCACCGATTGCCGTTCCCAACTACGAGGGACCGAGCAACGACTCATTACATTATTATCGTGAACATTACAGTTTGCCACATGCGCGTAGATGTGCTAGAGTTCAGCACGACGACCAAGCCCAGATGCGGTCGGAATCGTGCAGCTCGCACGGCTTGCCCGGTCCACTCGGCTCGGCACGAAAATCTGTGGCGCCGCGACCGAGTTCGGATACAGTGTTGCACCCGGGGTCTAAGTGGGTGAGGGATAGCCCAAATCGGATTGAGCAACCATGTCAGAGAAAGTGTCAGAGGAACGTCAAACTCCGAAGGCTCGCTATCGCGTTGGCACTCTCGAGAAGGCCTTCTCGATATTGCATTTGATTGAGCGCTCGCGAAGCCCACTCAAGATTCACGAGATCGCGGAGGCAACGGGAATAGAGCGTGGTACGGTTTTTCGCGTTCTGTGCACGTTAGAAAGGCACCAGTATGTTGAGCGCCTGCCCGACAAGAAGTACCGTGCGACGTCGCCGCGGAGGCTTACACGCCTGGGATACGCGGGACCCCTATCCGGTACTCCCTTCAGAAGGGACGTCACCGCCGGCATTCAACGCGCTGCCAGTGAGCTTGGTCTGGAACTGTTGATGCTCGACAATACGGAGGATGACCCGGAGGCCAACCTGGAGAATGCTCGCACCCTGATCAATGCGAAGGTGGATCTGGCGATGGAGTTCCAGCCCATCGATTCGATCGCCCATGTGGTGGGTGGTTTGTTCGCCAGTGCGGCCATTCCTTTGATTGCCGTAGAGACGCAAATCCCCGGCGCCGTCTTCTTTGGGGGAAACAACTACGGCGCCGGAGGAATGGCGGGAGAGGCGCTGGCCAAATTCTCGTTAGAAGAATGGAACGGGGAGTTCGACTACCTTTTGCTTATTGAGTCCCCTTCGAGGGGACCCGCCTGCCAGGCGAGGCTGGTCGGGGCCCTCGACGGAGTGCAGAGAATCTTGGGGGCTTTCCCGAAATCGCGCGTCATTCACCTGGATGGCCATGCGAATAAAGATGCTAGCACGGTGGCCGTGGCAAGAGCGTTACGGTCGCTTCCGTCAAACGCGCGGCTGCTGATCTCTGCTTTCAACGATCCTACGGCGGTGGGGGCGCTCCAAGCGCTGCGGGAAGCGGGGCGGGGGAAGTACGCGGCGATAGTCGGCCAGAATGCCACCGCCGAGAGCCGTGAAGAAATATCCCGTGGAGACGGGCCCCTTATTGCTTCTGTAGCCTACTTCCCAGAGCATTACGGGAACAGGCTGATGCGCTTGGCGCTTGCGATTCTGAATCACGAATCGCCGCCTCCCGCCGTTTATACCGAGCACGTCGTTCTCGATTGTCATAATATTCATGTCTACTATCCACAATACGCAGCGCTGGACCGCAAGTTGCCAGCGGGAAATGTTGCCAGTTAAGCCCAGTCGGCCCGCCAATTCCCAACCCTCCAGCACTTATGGAGATGAGAGCCGAAGGGGCCCAGCCCGCACGGGTTAGAATTCCTTTGGGGCTACACGGGCAGCCAGGGAGAGCATGCACAATGAGCAGTTCTAAGAATAGGCAAGCCGCCGCACGTCGCTGCGTCACGCCGCGGGTTCCGCGCCGGAAGCCGCTCACGGCGAACGTGGGGATCTTCGGCGTTGGGCACCACAGCTACTGGGCGCAGTTCGAAGGCTTGCTGGATGAGATGAAAAGGAAGCTGGACGTATTTGCCGGTAAGGTACGGGCAACGGGCGTGAATGTCGTCAACTTCGGCATGGTGGACGAGGCGCGCTCGGCGTACGCGCTGCGAGACCGGTTGCAGAAGGCTTCTCTCGATCTCATCTTCTGCGACATGGTGACCTATGCCACTTCATCTTCTTTCGGCGTGATCGTTCGCGATCTCAATGTCCCGATCGTTCTCGTCGCGCTGCAAGAGCTGAAGGCTCTGGACTACTCGTGTGCGTCCACCTACATGCAGCTCTGCAACGACGACCTTTGCTCGGTGCCGGAATTTACAGGCGTCGCCATCCGCATGGGAAAGAAGCCGCCCGCAGTCATCCTGGGAACCTTGGAAGATGATCCCGTGGCCGACGCGGAAATCGCCGACTGGTGCCGTATTGCCTGTGTTCTGCACGATCTCAAGCGCGCACGCATCGGGCACTTCGGACATGTTCTCGAGAACATGCTCGACATGCAGACCGACCACACGGCGCTCACCTCGGCTTTCGGTTGCCACATTGTCCAGACCGAGGCCGACGATCTGATGCGCCACTTCCGCACCGTTTCTGACGCCGACGTCGAAGCCAAGAAGCGGCAGATTCTGGAGATCTTTGACACGCCCGACCCCAAGTCCGATCCCATCACGCGGAAGCTGACGCCCGAAGACCTCGACATGGCGGCGCGCACCGGCGTGGCGCTCGACCACTTTGTGGATGAAAACGACCTGGACGGCCTTGCCTACTATTACGAGGGCGAGCCGGGAAGCCCCATGCGCCAACTGGTTACGAACCTCATCGTCGGCAACTCGCTGCTGACCGCGGCGGGATTCCCCATGTGCGGCGAGTCTGATCTGAAGACTTGCATCGCCATGCTCATTGAAGACCGGCTCGATATCGGCGGCAGTTTTGCCGAATTCCATCCAGTCGATTTCAACGAGGGCTTCGTGCTGGTCGGGCACGACGGCCCGCACCACCTCAACATCGCCGAGGGCAAGCCCGTGCTGCGCAGCCTGCTGAAGTACCACGGTAAGCCGGGCTTTGGGGCCAGCGTGGAGTTCCGCATCAAAGAAGGCCCCATCAGCATGCTCAGCATCGGCGTCACGGGCAACGGCAAATTCAAGTTCGTTATCGCCGAAGGCGAGAGCGTGCATGGACCCATCCCGCCCACGGGCAACACCAATACGCGTGGCTTTTTTCCACCCGACGTGCGCACGTTTCTGAAGAGCTGGGTTGCCGAAGGTCCCACCCACCACTTTGCGCTGGGCACAGGACACAACGGCCGCCTGATTCGCGAGGTCGGAAAGATCCTGGACCTGGAAACCGCGTTCGTGACTGAGAAATCCGCCTGAACATTCGGAGCAGGGAAGTTTGACTTGCCGGCCAGAGTGGCGGTGCAAATTCGTTGGGAGATTTCCTGGCTCTGCCGGGGTGGCAGCAGGAGTTTGAGAATTCCGGGAGTGAGAGTTTCCTGGGCCCTCGTAGTATCGACAAGACCCCTCACCCCAACTCCCCTCCCCCTCTTCCCTCTCCCCAGGGGAGAGGGAAGAGGGGCAAGAGGTGAAAGGGTGAGGGGTGTTTCGCACGCGCCGGATGGGGCTCGATCTGCGTGATGGAGGGCTGGCCCCTTTTGAGGATCTCCTAATCATAAAGACTCCGGCTTTGCTGGGAGATACCTGCTACTCGGAGATCTGTGACCAAAATCCCCTATTTCCGCTGGTGGATCGCCTCACTCCTTTTCGTGGCCACGGGGCTCAGTTTTCTTGACCGGCAGACGCTTTCCACACTCGCGCCCACCGTTACGCGCGATCTTGGTTTGGACAACGTCGCGTACTCGCACGTGGTTTCGGCCTTCATCCTGAGCTACACCGTGATGTTTACGGTAGGCGGGCGGGTCATCGACCTGCTGGGGCTGCGCGTGGGGTTTGCCATCTCGGCGGGGATTTGGGGACTTGCGAGCCTGCTGCACAGTGTTGCTTACAGCGCGCTCTCGCTGGGCTTCTTCCGGTTTCTGTTGGGGGTGGGAGAAGGCGGATGCTTTCCGGGAGCCACCAAAGCCGCGCTCGAATGGTTTCCGCGCCGGGAGCGGGCCCTGGCCGTAGGTCTGGCAAATGGAGGCTCGGCGTTTGGTGCGGTCGTGGCTCCTCCTCTGGTTCGCCAAAACTCTGGCCGACTGCGAAATCAATAACATAGCTTCGGCCCTGCCGCCACTGTTCTGCTATAACCCCTGGCCATGTTTCGATTCATTGTCTTGTGCCTGGGAACGCTGTTTCGCCTCTTGCGGGCGCGTCGGAGCCTCCTCGAGAATTTCGCGCTACGCCAACAACTCGCCGTGCTGAAGCGTCGGCACCCGAAGCCAAGAATAGGCCTGCTCGACAAGGTCTTCTGGGTTGCCGTCCGTCGGTTCTGGTCAGGATGGAGACAATCGTTGATCGTGGTTGCACCCGAGACTGTAGTCCGGTGGCACCGGGCCGGCTTCCGTCTGTACTGGCGACTGATTTCCGGGGCCAGGGCGCGGGTGGGGAGAAGACAGACGTCGCAGGAAGTTCGGGAATTGATCTTCCGGATGGTTGCTGAGAATCCGACCTGGGGAGCACCGCGGATACATGGAGAACTCCTCATGCTCGGCTTTGATCTCTCCGAGAGAACGATCTCACGCTGGATGAAACGAGCTCCTGGGGATCCCCAACCGGCCCAACGTTGGCTCGCCTTTCTTCGCAATCACCGGGAGGCTATTGTTGCGATGGATTTCTTCGCGGCCCCGACGATCACCTTCGGCGTCCTCTATGGCTTTTTCGTAATCAGCCATGACCGCCGGCGGATCCTGCACTTCAACGTCACGCAGCACCCGACGAGCAGCTGCATCATCCAGCAGCTGCGGGAAGCATCTCCATTCGAGTCGGCGTCCAGATTCCTAATCTTCGACCGAGATTCGAAATACGGATTAGAGGTCCCCATGGCCGTTCGATCCCTGAAGATGAGCCCAGTGCGAACCTCCTTCGAGAGCCCCTGGCAAAACGGTGTTGCGGAGCGTTGGGTCAAAAGTCCCCGACGAGACTTGCGGGATCATGTTATCGCCACGAATGAACGCCATCTGAAACGGCTGCTTTCTGAATACGTCCGTTACTACCACGAGGACTGCACGCATCTTGGACTCCGGAAGGGAACGCCAAACTGTAGAACTCCATCCAGAAGTTCAGGTCGCGTCCTATCTCAGGAGAGACTCGGCGGGTTGCATCATCGTTACGATCGGGCTGCCTGACCCGGACCAACTTTTCAGCCGTCCTTAATATATACACGCTGCAGGCGCGTGCACCCTGGTTCCCCCGCCGAGAGACCTTCGCACTCCTCACCGCAAACCTTGACCGAGTTCAGGCTCCGTTTTCTCGCTGAGACGAGGACGAATCGCGCCAGGTTTCGTCGCGGATGAGGTTTTGGCGAACTACAGGTCGAAAGAACAGGCCATGCGCAGCCGGTTTTCCACGCGCATCGGAAGGGCGCTCACGGCACTGGAGAAACAGGGGGCGGCCGGGCAGTTGAAAGACCGCCATAAAATCGAGCGCGGCCTGGGGAAAATCCAGGCGTGTCATCCACAGGTCGCCGACTTTTACGAAGTGCAGGTCACCGAGAAGGACGGTGCCGTAGCGCTGCAATCGCAAGCCCGCCAGGACCGGCAGAACTAGCAACAGGCCCGCGAGAGTGCCTACCTGCTGCGGAGCAACCTGCCGCCAGGAAACCCGGAAGAATTGTGGAAGAATTACATTCAGCTCACAGAAGGCCAAAGTTAGCCGATTTGGTCTTACGGCCCAAGGGTCTCGGACTACTGCAGAGTTTATGTTCCGACCCAGTGACCGGCAGAAGGGCCAAGTCAGAAGCTCTGAAATGGTCCACTGGGCTGGGCACTTGGACCACCTGCACAAGAGGCATTCGGAAAGGTCTCAGGATGGAGAAGCAGCAGTTGGATGTGGCACTGCTGCCCTGCGACCTCTACGTTGTTCCGCTCGCAGGGCCATTTCACGAAAACGAGACTAAAGTCCGATTACCCTGGTATTCCGCGAGACTCGCCGAGAGACGGTTTCTGACGGTCCACCCCTGCCCTCAAGTGGGGGGGACCGTCTCAAGGGCTGGTCTCCTGTCCCTGAAATACATGAACTAAGCCTAGCGCTCGATCCGCCCACTGGGCAGTCCCAGATTATGCTGCTCGAGGTTCACCGGGATTCCGAAGCTCCCTTCTTGTGAGCTTAGGAGAATCAAAACGAAGAGGTGAACCTTTGTTTTCGTAGGAGCCCGGGACTAGCCCTCCACACGGCCCAAGTGGTGCCCCGCCCGGAAAGAGCGCTACCCAGGAAATGGGGCGACTGAACTTCGCAAGCGAGTCGCCCCCCGTCTTGGCGTCATTGATGAACAGTCCCTTTGATGCTACCGCCGATTAGACAAGGCTAACCCGAGGTTCGGGAGGGAGGACGGCCCATGCGGAAACACTCGATCGATGCCGGGACGGGACAGAAGGTGCGAATTATCCCTTCACGTACTGGTAGTATAGCGGTCTTGCACGGCACGTCCGTTGGTGCCGCAGCCGATCCCCTTCTGTCACACTGTGAGAGGGCTGG
>Ga0335069_10001163_pt1 | contig 42465 bp, 38 predicted proteins | sample Lox_Sample_11_FD_206714 | JGI IMG/M metagenome (GOLD analysis project Ga0335069, IMG submission 206714) | Soil microbial communities from Loxahatchee National Wildlife Refuge, Florida, United States - Lox_Sample_1.1 | ecosystem: Environmental > Terrestrial > Soil > Wetlands | place: USA...
CGCTGATCTGGTCGATCTGCCGCCGGTACGCGCTGGCCGACGCCGACGTCGAGGATGCCTGCCAGAGCGTCTGGCTGCACCTGGTTGACCATCTGGACCGGGTCCGCGATCCCGGCGCGCTCCCGGGCTGGCTGGCCACCACGGCCCGGCGGGAATGCTTCCGGATCCTGCGCACCACGCGGGGGGCGCACGTGACGGAGCCGCTGCCGGACGCCGAGATCATCTCGGACGGGCAGGCTGTCAGGGCCGACGAGGAGCTGCTCGTGGCCGAACAGCACGCCGCGCTGCACGAGGCGTTCATGAGCCTGCCCCCAGGCGGTCAGCGGCTGATGGCCCTGCTGATCGAGGACCCGCCCCTGCCTTACGCCGAGATCAGCGCCAGGCTGGGCATCCCGGTCGGGAGCATCGGCCCGAACCGCCGCCGCTACCTGGACAAACTGCGCCGCCACCCGGCCCTGGCCAGGCTGATCGCCGCCTGAGCGTCAGCCGCAGACGCTGACCGGCTGCGCCCCCGGCGCGTACAGCGCCCAGTCCGCCATGGTCGGCGGCCCGGTATCGGCGCACAGCGCCGCGTAGGGATCGGCGAAAAGCGGCAGCTGCCACGTCTGCACGGTGCCGTCGGCTTCGGCGGCGGCCAGCAGCTTGCCGTCGGGGCTGAACGCCACGCCGTAGACGGCGTACCCGGGGTCGGCCGGGAGGGGCGCGCCGGCGGCCCGCCCGGTGGCCGGGTTCCACAGCCGTACATTGCCGTCCGCGCCGGCCGTGGCCAGCAGCTTGCCGTCGGGGCTGAACGCCACGCCGTAGACGCCGCCCCCGGGGTCGGCCGGGATGCGCGCGCCGACGGCCTGCCCGGTGGCCGGGTTCCACACCCGTACGGTGCCGTCGCTGTAGGCGCTGGCCAGGAACTTGCCGTCCCGGCTGAACGCCACCGCGGTCACCTGGGTCGCAGCGGCCCCCGGGCCGGTATCAGCCCGCAGCGGCAGGCCCACGGCCTGCCAGGTGGCCGGGTTCCACAGGCGCACGGTGCCGTCCGCGTCGGCGGTGGCGAGCAGCTTGCCGCCGGGGCTGAACGCCACCCCGGTGAAACCGTAGATGTCGGCCGGGAGGATGGTGGGGTCGACGGCCCGTCCGGTGGCCGGGTCCCACAGGCGCATGGTGCCGTCCGCGTCCACGGTGGCCAGCAGCTTGCCGTCGGGGCTGAAGGCCACTGCCTTCACCCCCGCTCCCGCGCCGGTGCCGGCGAGGAGGGCCGGGCCCGCGGCCCGTCCGGTGGCCGGGTTCCACAGCCGGACCGTGCCGTCGGCGTCGGCGCTGGCCAGGAGCGTGCCGCCGGGGCTGAACGCCACCTGCATGACGCCGGGCTTGTACCGCACGCCGCGCACGGTGGATACGGGCGCGGTGTTGGCTGCGATGCGAGCGAGGGCGGCCCCGGTGGCCGGGTTCCACAGCCGGACGGTGCCGTCGGCGTCGGCGCTGGCCAGGAGCGTGCCGCCGGGGCTGAACGCCACTCCCCGCACGCCGTAGAGGAGGCCGGCGCTCGCCGGGAGCCCGGCATGCGGTGCCTGCCCGGTGGCCGGGTTCCACAGCCGGACGGTGCCGTCGGCGTCGGCGCTGGCCAGGAGCGTGCCGCCGGGGCTGAACGCCACTGCCGTCACGCCCCGCCCGGGCCCGCTGGCCACGGGGAGGGGGACGCTCGCCGGCTGTCTGGTGGCCGGGTTCCACAGCCGGACCGTGCCGTCGGCGCCGGCGCTGGCCAGGAGCCCCCCGCCGGGGCTGAACGCTACCGCGGTCACGCCCAGCCCGGTTCCGAGGGGCGCGCCCGTCTCGTGGCCGGTGGCCGGGTTCCACAGCCGGACGGTGCCGTCGGCGCCGGCGGTGGCCAGGAGGCTGCCGCGGGGGCTGAACGCCACGCCGTTGACCGGGCCGTGACCGCCGAAAGCCGCGAGCGGAATCTGCCCGGCGCCCGGATTCCACACTCGCACGGTGCCGTCGGCGTCGGCGGTGGCCAGCAGGCTGCCGCCCGGGCTGAATGCCAGGCCGTTGACGGGACCGCTGTTGGCATTGATCTCCAGCGGAGCCTGCCTGGCGGCCAGGTTCCACAGCAGGACGGTGCCGTCGGCGTCGGCGGTGGCGAGCAGCGTGCCGGCCGGGCTGAACGCCAGCGCGCTCACGCCGCTGCTGGCGCCGGCCTTGGCCCGCAGCAGAAGGCCGGCGGCCCCGGTGGCCGGGTTCCACAGCCGGATGGTCCCGTCGGCGTCGGCGGTGGCGAGCAGCGTGCCGGCCGGGCTGAACGCCAGGCCGGTCACGCTGCCGGTGCCGGAGTCCAGTGGAGCGCCGACGGCCTGCTCGGTGGCCGCGTTCCACAGCCGCACGGTGCCGTTGCCGTAGCCGCTGGCCAGCAACTGGCCGTGGTGGCTGAACGCCACCGCGGTCGCTCCGCCGTTGGCTGGATCACCGAGCAGCATGCCGCTTCGCTGCTGCTGGGTCAGCAGGTAGGTCATGACCGAGCCGGCCTGGTCGGTGGGGAAGACGTGCCAGGCGGCCACGGCGAGCCGCCGTGCCGTTAACGGATCGCTGGACGCGAGGATGAGGCTGTCCGTGGCGAACTGCCGGGACAGGGCCATGATCTGCTGCCGGGCGGCGTCGGCGGCGGCGTAGACGGCGATCCCGGCGGCGCTGACCGCGATCACGGTGAGGGCCAGCAGGCCGGCGATCACGCCGCGCCGCCGCCGGGTGCTGCGGCTCGCGGCGTGGTGAGCGGCGCGCAGGAACGCGGTGCTGGTATCGGGGAGCGGGGGATAGCGGGTGGGGGCGTCCCGCCAGCGGGCGGTGGCCGCGTCGATGGCGGCGAGCCGGCCCGGCCGGTACAGGTAGGAGGAGTCCCGGCCGTTGCTGTCCCAGGTGTCCGCGTCGGTGACGACCTGGCTGTACAGGGCCCGGTCGAGCTGGTCGTCTCCCAGCCAGTCCCGCAGCTGGGTCCAGGCGTGCAGCAGGATGTCATGGGAGATCTCGACGCTGTCCTGCCCGAGGACGAGCAGGCGCTGGGCGCTGAAGGTGTCGATGACCGCATCGGCTTCGTCGGTCAGCTGCGCGTCGCCGAAGCGCAGGTCGGCCCGGCTGCGCCGGCGGCGGACGAACCTGCCGTCCGGCATGACCGCGGTGAGCTGGGTGAACACCAGGCGCGCCGCGTCCCGCTGACGGCTGGTCAGGCGGTCGAAGGCGGCCTCGGCACCGCGGTTGACCGCGTCGGCCACGCCGCCCGCCCGCCGGTAGGCGCGCAGGGTCAGCTCGCTGCCCTCACGACGTTCCCAGGTGGCGGCCATCGCCTGTGACATCAGCGGCAGCGCGCCGCTGCCCGGGCCGCCCGCGGCCCCTTCGCGCAGCTCGGCGATCACCGCCTCGACCAGGTCGGGTTCCACGGTGAGGCCGGCCTCGGCGGCCGGGCCGGTCATCGCGAGCCGCAGTTCCGCCTCGCTCATCGGCCCGACGGCGAACAACCCCGCGTCCAGCACCGCCCGCAACGGCGGGTATGCGATGATCCGGCCCAGGAAGTCCGCGCGGATCGCCGCCACCACCAGGGTCCGCAGGAATTCCCCGCGGGCAGCCGGCCGGGTGGCCGCCGCGGTCAGCGCCGCGATGAACTCGTCCCGTTCCGGCTGGCCCTCACCGCCGGTGAACAGCTCCTCGAACTGGTCGACCACCAGGATTACCCGCGGCGCGCCGGCCAGGTCGGCCAGCTGCGTGGTCAGTTCGCGCAGCGGGCTGACCGTCGGCCGGATCATCCGCCGCGGCCAGCTTTCCGACCCCGGACCCAGGGCGCCGGCCGCCAGCCGGGGCATCAGCCCCGCCTGCAGCAACGAGGACTTGCCCACCCCGGACTCTCCGGTCACCAGCAGGATCCCGGGCTGGTCGAGCCGCTCGGCCAGCCGCCGCACCAGCCGGGTAACCAGCTCGCCGCGTCCGTAGAAAACCCGCGCGTCGCGCTCTTCGAACGGCACCAGGCCCAGGTAGGGGCACTCCGACCACACCGGGGCCTTCCCGCGCAGGGCCGCCAGCACCTCTTCGGCCGGCGCGCGCCCGCGGGCGGCCGCCACGAACACCGGGACCACCGGCTCGGCCAGGCCCAGCGCGCCCGCCAGCAGCACGGCGGTGTCCTTGCGGGCCGTGCGGTTGATGCCCCGCTCCAGGTCGCTGACCGACCGCGGGCTCAGGCCCGCCGCCTCCGCCAGCTCCTCCTGCGTCAGCCTGGCCTCGGTCCGCAGCTGTCGCAGCAGCCCGGCGAATCGCAGCACCGACTGTTCCGCCATGCTCCGGCATCCCTCCGCAGGCCCTTATCCGGTCGGGGCGGCGACCCGGCGCGGCGCTGAAGGATCACACCAAGATTAACCAGGCCAGGGCGTCCAGACCATCCGGGCCAGGCCTTCCAAACAATTACTCTATTTTCTCCAGTCACATCGTAATCATCGACAACAGATTTCCGAAACGAAAAGGCTACTTATCAGTTAACTTGTGGACGCCGGATCTCAAATACTGATAGAACGGCAAATTGCACATTACGGGGCGTTCTGACCTCAGAACGCTGATCGGGTGTGTGCGCATGACGACAATCCGGCCTGCAGATGCTCAGGGGGGACGATGAGCAGCTGGAAATTCCGTGCGGCGCCTATCGTCGCGGTAATGATCATGATCCTCGCCGGGTGCACCAGCGCGCCCAGCGTCGCGAGCCTGGCCGGGCTGGCATCCAGCCCGGAGCAGCCGGACATCACGGTCGCCGCCATACCATCCGTCGACCTGGCCGGCCTGTACGTGGCAGAGGACGAAGGGCTCTTCGCCCGGGCCGGGCTGCACGTGACGATCAAGAAGATACCGAGCAGCAAGGCGGTCATCGCCGCCCAGCTGAAGGGCCAGGTCGACATCAGCGCCGGAAGCTACGTCGGCTACATCGCGGCGCAGGCCGCGGGCGCCAGGTTCCGCATCCTGGCCGAAGCCTCGACCTTGCGGCCGCACACGCGGGTGCTGGTCGTCACCGCGAATTCCGGCATTGACAGCGTGGCCGGCCTGGCCGGCCAGACGATCGGGGTCAACGGGACCAACAGCATCGGCACGCTGCTGATCAGCGCCCTGCTGCGGGAGAACGGGATGTCGCCGGCCAAGGTGCGCTTCGTCACGGACCAGAAGGGCTTCCCCGACATACCCGGGCAGCTCCAGCAGGGCGCCTGGCAGGCGGCGTTCCTGGCCGAGCCCTACGTCACGATGGCGGAGGAGACCTACGGCGACCAGGAACTGGTCGACCTCGACCAGGGCGCCACGACGGGCTTCCCCATCGACGGGTACGTCGCGACCAAGGCGTGGGCGCGGCAGCACCCGAAGACGGCGGCCGTGTTCGTGCACGCCATCGAGGAGGGCCAGGCGATCGCGGACAGCGATCCCATCGCCGTCCAGAAGGCGATGGCGGAGTCCGACCAGCTGTCACCCGTGGTGACCGCGGTCATGGCGCTGCCCGGGTTCCCGATCGGCCCGGTGGACGCCAAGCGCATCCAGCGCACCGCCGAGGCCATGCTCGAGTTCGGCATGCTGAGCCAGCAGAACGCCGCGGAAGTCCAGCAGGGCACCCTGATCAATTCGATGATCGGCCCGTAGCACCTTCCCCGGGGCCGGGGTTCTGCGCCAAGGTAGGGAGATCGGTCTTACCCCGGCGCCAAAGGAGGCCACGATGTGCTTCGTCCATTCCGGTAGCGGGCTCGTGCAGCGGGCCGTCGTCGGCGAGGCGGCGGCGACCGCGTTCTCCGGCGTGGCGGCCGGCGACTGGTCGGCCGGGGGGATGGACGTCGCCGGATCCGGCGCCCCGGACGTGACGGCCGCGGCCGGCGGGGAGCGGGTCCTGGACGGGTACCGCCAGGTGCTGCACAACCGCTGGAACCGCGACCTGCCGCCGGCCGCCGTGGTGCGCCCGGGGGAGGTCATCCAGCTGCTGTGCCGCGACGCCCTGGACATCGGCGAGGCGGCCCGCACCCTGACCCCGGAGGGGACCCTGACCCTCGACCTGGGCGGCGTGCACCCGATGACCGGCCCGGTCGAGGTCGAGGGCGCCGAACCCGGTGACATCCTCGAGGTCGAGATCCTCGACGTCAGCCCGCTGGTCGACTTCGGCTACGTGGTGATCAGCCCGGTCCTGGGCATGTTCGGGTCGCTGCGGCACGAGCCGCTCGCCGCGCTCACCTCCTTCACCGAGCCCTCCCAGGTCAGTGACCCCACGCCGGGCCGCGCGGCCGGCGCGATCCCGGAGGACCAGCCTTACAACAGCGGGGCCCCGTTCGTCCAGCTGTTCCACTTCGAGCGTGGCCAGCGCACCGGCTTCGCCACCTTCACCGGCGCCGACACCGGCAGGCAGGCGCGCATCCCCATCTCGCCCTTCATGGGCATCCTCGGGGTCGCGCCCATGCGCAAGGGCATGTACCGTACGCTGCCGCCCAACGTCAGCGGCGGCATGGGCGGCAACTTCGACATCCGGCAGTTCGTCAAGGGCGCGCGGGTCCAGTTCCCGGTCTACGCGGAGGGCGCGAAGTTCTCCGCGGGCGACGGGCACATGGCCCAGGGCGACGGCGAGGTGTGCGTGGCCGCCATCGAGACCCTGATGGCCGTGACGCTGCGCTTCAGCGTGATCAAGAACACCGTCATCGCCGGGCCCCGCGCGATCGTCCCCGCCGCGGACCCCACCCAGCTGGCCATGCCCGCTGAGATGCTCGCCCGGGGCTACTACCACACCACCGGCACCGGCCCGGACCTGATGGAGAACGCCAAGAACGCGGTCCGCGACATGATCGACTGGCTGGCCGCCGACCAGCAGCTCAGCCTGCACGAGGCCTACGCCCTGTGCAGCGTGGCGGGCGACCTGAAGATCAGCGAGACGGTCGACGTGCCGAACTGGGTCGTCTCGATGACCCTGCCCCGCGGGATCTTCGGTTAGCTAGTCCAGGGCGCGCGACTTCTCCCCGGCCATCTGCCTGAGCCGGAACCGCTGGGTCTTGCCGCTGATGGTCTTGGGCAGCTCGGGAACGAACTCGATCACCCTCGGGTACTTGTACGGGGCGATCGAGGCCTTGGCGAACTCCTGCAGCTCGGCGACCTTCGCCGCGTCCGGCGCCGCGCCCTCACGCAGCACCACGTAGGCCTGCACGACCATGCCGCGGCCCGGGTCGGGCGCGCCGACGACGGCCACCTCGAACACGTCCGGGTGGCCGAGCAGCGCCTCCTCGACCTCGGGCCCGGCGATGTTGTAGCCGGCCGAGATGATCATGTCGTCGCTGCGCGCCTGGAACCAGTAATAGCCGTCGGAGTCGCGCACGTACGTGTCGCCGGTGATGTTCCAGCCGTTCTGGACGTAGTTCCGCTGGCGCTCGTCGGCCAGGTAACGGCAGCCGGTCGGGCCCCGGACGGCGAGCCGGCCGGGCTCGCCGTCGGGCACCTCGTCGCCGTTCTCGTCCCGGATCGTCGCGCGGTAGCCGGGCACGGCCCGGCCGGTCGAACCGGGCCTGATGTCATGATCGGCCGCGGCGATGAAGATGTGCAGCATCTCGGTCGAGCCGATGCCGTCGATGATCGACAGGCCGGTGGCCTCGCGGAACTCCTCCCACACCGACTTGGGCAGGTGCTCGCCGGCCGACACGCAGCGCTGCAGCTTCTTCAGCGCCGGCGCCTTGCCCGCGGCCAGCATCGCCCGGTAGGCGGTGGGGGCGGTGGACAGCACGGTCACGCCGTGGGCGGCGATGGCGTCGGCCAGCTCCGCCGGCGTGGCCCGCTCGATGAGCAGCGTCGACGCTCCCGCCCGGAGCGGGAACAGCAGCAGGCCGCCGAGCCCGTAGGTGAAGCCGAGCGGGGGAGTGCCGGTGAAGACGTCATCCGGGCGCGGCCTGATCAGGTACCTGGAGAAGGTGTCGGCGGTGGCCAGCACGTCGCGGTGGAAGTGCATCGCCACCTTCGGCTGGCCGGTGGTCCCCGAGGTGGAAGCGAGCATGGCCACGTCGTCCGCGGCGGTGTCCACGGGCGTGAACCTGCCGTCCTTGGCCGCGCACCGTGCGGTCAGGTCATCGGGGCCTTCCCCGCCGTAGTGCAGCGTGGTCAGCGCCGGCGCCCCGGCCGCCAGGTCCCCGGCGAACCGGTGATCGCAGACGGCCAGGCTCGGTTCGGTCAGGCCGGCGATGGTGGCGATCTCCCGGGCGCGCAGCAGGGCCATGGTGGTGACCGCCACTCCGCCGGCCTTGATCACGGCGAGCCAGACCGCGGCGAGCCACGGGTTGTTCGGGCCGCGGAGCAGCACCCGGTTGCCCGGCTGCAGGCCGAAGTCCTCGGTCAGCACCTGGGCCAGCTGGTTCGTGTGCCGGATGGTCTGCCCGTAGGTCCAGGTTCCGGCGGGGGACGACAGGCAGGGACGGCCGGCGCCGACCCGGGCCGCGGTCACGTCGAGCAGCGCCGCCGAGCAGTTCAGGCGTTCGGGGTAGTTCAGCTCCGGCAGGTCGAAGCGGAATTCCGGCCACTGGTCCTGCGGGGGAAGGCGGTCACGGCAGAAGGTGTCGAGATGCGCCGAGGGGGAAAGCGGCATCTGGCCCCACTTCCTTCTTTCCCGTAGGGTAGATCACCAGTATTTAACTTTTGTGACGGCAGTCAAGAGTCCGCCATATTTTGAGAGCGCCGCAGATGAGGAGGGTCCGCGATGAGCCCGTTCCGGGCCTCGGTGCCGCTGACCGGCAAATGGGAGCACTTCCAGTTCTCGGTCGCCGACGGCGTCGGCACCGTGACCCTGGACCGGCCCGGCAAGCTCAACGCGCTGACCTTCGAGGCGTACGCCGACCTGCGTGACCTGCTGGCCGAGCTGCCGCACCGGGGGGACACCCGGGTGCTGGTCATCAGGGGGAGCGGCCGGGCGTTCTGCTCGGGCGGGGATGTCAACGAGATCATCGGCGCGACGCTGTCTATGTCGCCGGACGAACTGCTCGCCTTCACCCGGATGAGCGGCGAGGTCATCCGGGAGATGCGCGACTGCCCGGTGCCGGTCATCGCCGCGGTGCACGGCATGGCGGCCGGCGCCGGCGCGGTGATCGCGCTCGCGGCCGACTTCCGGGTGTGCACCCCGGCGGCCCGGTTCGCCTTCCTGTTCACCAAGGTGGGCCTGTCCGGCGGGGACATGGGCGCGGCGTACCTGCTGCCGCGGCTGGTCGGGCTCGGGCACGCGACCCGGCTGCTGGTGCTGGGGGACACCGTGAACGCCGAGGAGGCCGACAAGGACTCCTTCGACGATGAGGTCGGCGCGCTCGCCCGGCGGCTGGCCTCCGGCCCGGTCCATGCCTTCGCGCAGACCAAGGCCCTGCTGACCAGGGAGCAGGACATGAGCCTGTCCGCCGCGATCGAACTCGAGGCGATGACCCAGGCCCTGCTGATGAAGGGGGAGGACTACGCCGAGTTCCACACGGCGTTCAACGAGGGCCGCCCGCCTCAGTGGCAGGGCCGCTGACCGGGCAGGTGCGGATAGCTCTCAGGTGCCCGGGGCAGTGCTGACCACGCGGACGGCATCGTCGATGATCTCCTCGAGCCGCTTGCTGTGAGCGCCGTGCCAGTACACCTGGCCGCAGCCTTCGCAGCGGGAGAACGCCTGGTAGGTGCGCCGGGTGCCGGGTCGCAGCAGGGGATCGACAGCTGCCCTGGCCACGGGCGACAGCAGGCCGTTGCACGCCGGGCACCGGGTCCACGGCGCCAGCGGCGGCGTGAACCGGTCCAGCACATCGCGGAACTGCTCATCCGGGCGTGCGCCCCGCACGTAGGCGCCCATCCACAGCTTCCGGCGGCACAGCAGGCCCCGGTCCTTGGTGAGCAGCACCCGCCGCCCGGCGTTGGCCTGCTCGACCAGGGCATCATCGCCGGCGTCGTTGGCGTAGGCGGCGTCCACGCCGACCAGCCGCAGCCGGCGCGCCAGCGTCCCCAGGTGGACATCGAGAACGAAACGCGCGCAGGCGAGGGGCTGCGGCCGCCGCACGGCGTCCACGGTTACCACATCCCCGTGGCCGGGACGGTACCCTGGCCCGGCCGGCTCGCCGTTGACCAGCAGGCGGCCGACCTCGGTCAGCGGCACCCCAAGCGATTCCACCACATGACCCAGCGAGGAGGTCCCGTCCAGGTCCACCGGCACCGGCCCGCCGCGGCGTCCTGGCCGCAGGAACAATCCCAGCTCAGGCGGGACGATCACGACTGCCTGCGCCCGGTGCATCCTGCCAGCATGCCCGCACCCGATGTCCCGCACTCATGGAGAATCCGCACATGGAAGTTCCGCTGACCGGTGTCGTGCCGGTTGTGCCGACGATCTTCCACGACGACCAGGCCGTTGACCTGGGCGGCACGGCCCGCGTCGTGGACTACCTGATGGACGCCGGGGTCGGCGGGCTGTGCCTGCTCGCCAACTATTCCGAGCAGTTCTCGCTGACCGACGCCGAACGTGACGCGATCGCGCGTACGCTCCTCGAGCGCGTCGCGGGACAGCTCCCCGTGATCGTCACCGCCAGCCATTACAGCGCCCGGGTCGCCGCCGCGCGCAGCCGCGCCGCGCAGGACATGGGCGCGGCGATGGTGATGATCATGCCGCCCTTCTTCGGGGCCACGCTCACCGTTCCCGGGCCCGCGGTGATCGAGTACTTCAAGCAGGTGGCGGACGCGATCCACATCCCGATCATGGTGCAGGACGCGCCCTTGTCATCGACGCCGCTGCCGGTAAGCCTGCTGATCGACCTGGTCAGGCAGGTGCCCCAGGTGCAGTACGCCAAGATCGAGGTACCGCAGGCCGCGGACAAGCTGCACTCGCTGGTCAGCGCCCTCGGCAGCAGCCTGCCTGGTCCCTTCGACGGCGAGGAATCGGTCACCTTGATCCCGGACCTGGATGCCGGGGCCACTGGCACCATGCCGAGCTCGATGGTCCCCGCCGAACTCAGCCAGATCGTCCGCCGCTATCTGTCAGGTGACCGGGCCAGCGCCGTGCGCGCCTGGGAAGACCTGCTCCCGCTCATCCATTTCGAGAATCGCCAGTGCGGCCTGCGCGCGCAGAAAATCCTGCTGGCCGAGGGCGGCATCATCGCCTCGGACCGGACGCGCGCGCCGTTCGGGCCAGTCTCGCCCAGGACCCGCCGCGGCCTGATCGAACTGGCGGCGGCACGCGACCTGCTGATCATGCGCTGGGCACGGTAACCACGCCCTGTCACGCCCATGGCCTCAGGCTGGCCTGCTCAGTTCAGTGAACCCGGCCGCGGCCGCTACCCGCATTCCGGCCGCACAGGCCATGGCCGGAGGCTACCGGCCGCCGGTCCGGCTCGTTATCCTTCCCGTGCAGGGTTGCTCGACAGACACACCCGGCGCCCGGGCGCAGCGCCCGGAGCGCGAAGCGCCAGGGAGGGCCCATGCCCGAGCATTCGGCTTACCGCGTGGTCGTGGTCGGCGCCGGGTTCGGCGGGATCGGCATGGCCCTCGCGCTCGAACAGGCGGGCCTCAGGGACTTCCTCGTCCTTGAGCGGGGCGGTGACCTCGGCGGGACCTGGCGGGACAACACCTACCCCGGCCTCGCCTGCGACGTGCCGGCCCACCTGTATTCGTTCTCGTTCCGGTCGGCCCGCTGGAGCCGCCGCTTCCCGCCCCGCCAGGAGATCCTGGCCTACCTGCACGCGCTGTCCGAGGAGCGCGGCCTCGGCCGCCATCTCCGCTTCGGTTCCGGTGTCGCCGCCGCCGAGTTCGACGAGCGCCGCGCGGTATGGAACCTCACCCTCGAGGACGGCAGCACGGTCCAGGCCAACGCCGTCGTCTCCGCCGTGGGGCAGCTCAACCGGCCCCGCCTGCCCGACATCGCGGGCCGCGACGATTTCGCCGGCCCGTCGTGGCACTCCGCCTGCTGGGACCATACTGCCGACCTCACCGGCAGGCGGGTGGCCGTCGTGGGCACCGGGGCGAGCGCCATCCAGTTCGTGCCCGAGGTCGCCAAGGCCGCGGCCCACGTCGACGTGTACCAGCGCAGCGCACCTTACATACTGCCCAAGTTCGACCGGCCCTACAGTCACGTCGAGCAGGTCCTCTACGAGAAGCTCCCGGCGGTGCGCAAGACCGACCGGCTGCGCATCTTCCTCTACGGCGAGCTGCTCACCAGCGGGTTCGTCCTGTCGCCGAAGTTCCTGGCCGCGCCGATGCAGCTGTGGCGGCACCAGCTCAGGTCGCAGATCGCCGACCCTCAGCTGCGCGAGAAGTGCATCCCCGACTACGTGATGGGCTGCAAGCGGGTGCTGTTCTCGAACAACTGGTACTCGACGCTGGCCCGGCCGAACGTCGAGCTCGTCACCGACCCCATCGAGTGCATCGGGCCCGGCGGCGTGGTCATGGCCGACGGCACCAGCCGCCCGGCGGACGTGATCATCTACGGCACCGGGTTCAAGACGCTGGACTTCCTGGCCCCCATGTCGGTGACCGGCCTGGGCGGGCGCCGGCTGGACGAGGCCTGGCACGAGGGGGCGGAGGCGTACCTCGGGATCACCGTCTCGGGCTTCCCGAACTTCTTCATGCTCTACGGCCCCAACACCAACCTGGGCGGCAATTCGATCATTTACATGCTCGAAGGCCAGATCCGCTACGTGCTGGGCGCCCTGCGGGCTCTGCAGAGGGGGGGCCTTGACTGGCTCGACGTACGTCCCGAAGTGCAAACGGCCTTCAACACCTGGGTGGATGAGGCCAGCCGCACCTCGGTGTGGGAGAGCGGATGCCATAGCTGGTACACCACGGCATCGGGCCGCAACACCAACAACTGGCCCGACCACACGTTCCTCTACCGGTATCGCGTCCGCCGCTTCGACCTGTCCAGATACCGGGTCATGCCGAAACGCCCGGCCGTGGCCGCGCCCGGTGCCGCCCGCGTCAGCGCCGGTCCGGCATGACCGCCCGCCGCGCCAGCCCCACGCGCCCGCCCGGCACGAGCGGCCTCCGCCTGCCGTCGGCGCTTCTCCGCCTCGGCGTGCGGCAACTCGGCCGCCGCGTCCTCGACCCTGACCTGCCCTGGGAGGTGCAGCGCCAGCGCCTCGACCGGCTGATGGCTGCCTCGCCCGCGCCGCGGGGCACCACCGTCGCCGAGTCCGTGCTGAACGGGGTGCGCACCGAGGTGGTCACGGCCGCCCGGGCCCGTCCCGAGCGCACCGTCGTCCACTTCCACGGCGGCGGCTACTGCGTGGGCTCGGCGCTCGAGGCGCGGACCTGGGCGGCGCACCTGAGCGCCCAGGCGGCGTGCCGGGTCGTGCTGCCCGAGTACCGGCTGGCGCCCGAGCACCCCTATCCTGCCGCCCTCGATGACGCCCGCGACATCATGAAGGCGCTACTCGGCGACGTCGACCCCGCCTCGGTCGTGATGTCAGGCGACTCGGCGGGCGGGGGCCTGGCCCTGGCCGCCGTCCTGGCCCTGCGCGACGAGGACGGGATGCTGCCCGCCGGGTGCATCCTGCTGTCACCCTGGCTCGACCTGGGGGCGGACCGCCGGGCCGTGCCGGAACTCGTGCACCGGGACGTGCTGCTCAGCCCGCGCTGGCTCGAAGCCTGTGCCATCGCGTACGCCCGCCCGCCGGACTGGGCGGACCCTTCGGTCTCGCCATTGCTCGCCGCGCACGGCGGCCTGCCGCCACTTCTGATCCAGGCGGGATCCGACGAGCTGCTCGCCCCCGACGCCGAACGCCTGGCCGCCAGGGCCTCGGCCGCCGGGGTGGACGTCACCTATACCCGGTGGCCGCGCATGTGGCACGACTTCGCGTTGCAGCCCGGCCTGCTCGCTGCCGCCGACAGCGCCCTATCCCAGGCAGCCTGGTTCGTAGAGACAACGACAGCCCCATAACCCGCCAGCCGCACCCCGCACCCAGCCGCACCTCGCACCCCGCACCCCCGCCGACGCATATACGACCCCAGTAGCCATTGTCAATCAGTACAGTGTCACATTGCCACGGCTATATCCGTAGCAATGTGACACTGTACTGGCCAGCCTCGGCGCGCGCTGGTGAGCGGGTGACGCGAGAGGCGGACGGGTTTCAGGCCGCTCTGACGGGCCGCGTCCCGGCCAACCCTGTCGTCTCAGGTCACGCCTGTATCACTATGCCTGCAGACGCGCACTGCTGTATCACAATAGTTCCCGGGCCCTCTGTCTGAGTGTGGGCTGTGCGCGGTGATCGTCATGCGCAGAGGGGGGACTGGCAGTGCCTAGTTCAGGAATCATCGACCTGGTCATCGGGCTGACTTTTGTGTTCGGCGCCACGGCCGCGCTTAGCTCCGCGGTCACCGAACTGATCGCGCGCTTGCTCGGGCTACGCGGGGCTTACCTGCTATCCGGCCTGCGCGAGTTGGTCGACGGCGGCAACGTGAGTACGGATCTAGGCCAGGCGCAAACGGCCTACCACGACATGCAGGAGATGGTGCGGAGCGGCCAGGCCCACGCGTCCGCGGCGTCGCCTCCTGCTTCTGCGGCGTCCTCTCCCGCGTCCGAGGCGTCATCTCCCGCGTCCGCGGCCCCGACTCCCGCGTCCGCGGCCCCGCCTCCCGCGTCCGCATCTCCCGCGTCCGCATCTCCCGCGCCGGCGCCGTCGGCGACCGGCGCGCTGCTCGGCGGCCCGATCCTGAGCAGCCAGGGGATGACAGGCCAGATTTCCAGCCGGAAAATCGTCCTGAAGCCGGCCGGGAAGGAGGGCCGCCTGCCCAAGATGACCGCAGACCGCCGGGCCGGGGGCCTGTGGGCGCAGCGCAGGAGCCTGCCTTCCTACATTTCCGCCCAGTCGTTCGCCGAAGCCGTCATCGACCTGGTGGTGCCCGACGCGGCCGGGCCGCCGACGATGGATGTCATCAAGAAGAACGTGGACGCGATGCCCGCGTCGCCGCTCAGGCAATCGCTGCAGGTCCTGGTCAAGAACGCCGGCGATGACATCGGCCAGTTCCGTGCCTCGGTGGAGCGCTGGTACGACGATCACATGGACCGCGTATCCGGCTGGTACAAGCGGCACGTCGCCAAGATCACGCTGGTTGTCGGCGCGATCCTGGTCGTCCTGCTCAACATCAACGCGCTGACCATCGGGCGCACGCTGTACACCGAAAGCACCGTGAACACGGCCGTGAGCACGGTGGCGGCGAAGGCCACCGACTGCCCCGCCGGCCAGGCCCCGCAGGACTGCCTGGCGCAACTCCAGGGACAACTGTCGGCGGCGGCAACGGCAGGCCTGCCGATCGGATGGGGTACCGTCCGCGACTGCACCGAGCTCAACGTGACGTGCAACTGGCTGGACCAGCGCGGGATCTTCAGCCGCCACGGCGATTCAGGCTGGCAGCTCGTGCTGGTGCTCATCGGCTTCCTCATCATGGTCATCGCGCTTGTCCCTGGTGCCCAGTTCTGGTTCGGCTTGCTGAGCAAGATCGGTACCCTGCGCTCCACCGGCCCGAAGCCCGCCACCGGCGGAAGCTGATCCATCGTCGGCCGCGTGGCCAGCGGGCGGTCTTGCGTATCGTCATGTGATGACAAACCGGTACTGGGCGTTGTTCGACCTGCGCGTTACCTCGCCCGACCTGATGCTGCGTCCGGTGACCGAGGCTGACCTGGCTGTGATCGCTGACCTGCTGCCTGATGACGTCGAACAGGATCCGGCGCTGACCTGGGACGTCGGCGACCCTCGGATCAGCCGCGGGGTCATCTCTCACCAGGGTTACTGGAAGGCTTTCGGAACCTGGCGCCCGGAAGCCTGGCGGCTCAGCTTCGCGGTCTGCGCTGCCGGCCAGATCCTCGGGGTTCAAGAGCTTGAGGGTAATGACTTCCTGGTCCTGAGGACGGTCGACACCGCTTCCTTCCTGGTGCCTGCGGCGCGAGGCCGCGGATACGGCAAGCAGATGCGTAGCGCGGTGCTCGCGCTGGCCTTCGGGCCGCTGCAGGCGCAGGCGGCCATCACCTCCGCGTGGCACGACAACCAGGCCTCGCTGGGCGTCTCCCGCGCCCTTGGGTACCAGCCCAATGGCGAGTCGCTCCATGCCCGCGGAGATCGCGCGGACGTCATGAGGCACATGCGGCTCGTGCGCGCGGACTGGCTGGCGAGCGGTGCCGGTGGTCACATCCAGATCAGCGGCTTCGAGGCTTGCCGTCCCCTGTTCGGCCTGCCCGCTCGCTGAGCCCGGCGCGGAGGCTAAGCGGCCGGCTGCCCCGCCAGGAACCGCGCGGCCTCGGCCTGCGCCGGATTGCCGGCCGCTCAGGTGCGGCTGGCCGCTGCCCAGGCGGTGGCGCTGATCTCGACGGGACCCGCGGGCAGCAGGCGCCGGCACTGCTCGCGCAGCGCGGCCCGGCGGTCGGCGGCCAGGGACGCCACGTACATCCCGGCCGGGCCGACACCGAGCGTGAGCGGCTCCCACCACTGCTCGAAGTCGTCATGGCGGACCCGGACGGTCAGCGTGGTGACCCGTGTATCGTCCAGCCCGGCCTGTGCGAACAGCTCAGCCAGATGACCTTCGCGGACGCCGGCCAGGCCCGACTCGTCGTCGGCCGACGGATCCAGCTCGCGCACGGCGCGCCAGAACACCGTCAGCGGTCCGCGCCCGCCCGCGTGGTCCCACACGCACGCCGAGACCACTCCGCCAGGCCGGGTAACCCGGCCCATCTCTCGCAGGCCCGCCACCGGATCAGTCATGAAATGAACGACCAGCTGCGCCATCGCCGCGTCGAAGGCGCCGTCGGGGAACGGCAGCCGCTCGGCTGCCGACAGCCGGATGTCCACCCCGGGCAGCCGCTCTCGCGACGCGGCGGCGAACGACGCCGACGGCTCCACCGCGCTGACCGCGCTCGCGCCTGCCCGGCTCACTAGCTCAGCCGTCAGTGCCCCGGGACCGCATCCGACATCCAGCACCCGCTGGCCGCGGCGGATCCCGGCCAGATCAGCGAACCGGGCTGCGAGCGGCTCCGAGTACCGCCCCATGAACCGCATGTAGGCATCCGCGCTGACGTCGAAGCTCACCAGGCAAACCTACTCGCCGGATCCGGCCGGGAGAATCGGCGGCACCGGCTGACTCACCTCCGGAATTCGTTCTCGTACGGGCTATCGGCGGTATGCTCATGCCGGCTCTCGCGACGCCTGCGGGATGGGGGCACCTGGTCCGCCGGCGTCCCCCCGCGGTAAGCGGGTGCCTGCTCGTCGTAAGCGGTCGGCTCCGCGCGGTAGGCCGGGCGGCGGCTCCGGGTCCAAGGCGCCCACACGACCAGCCAGAGCACCACCCCGAGTACGCCTACCAGTATCAAGATGTCGCCGATCGTGTGGATAGCGACGCCGTGCGTGGATACGGTTGAAATCCCGAACCGCAGGATGGCTCCCACGGCGATAAGCAAAAGCCCTGCGCCGATCTTCATGGGCTCACCTCCTGAGTGAATTCCGGTCGGCCACCCCGTCTTCCCCGGAGGAATCGTCCCAAACGGGACGCTAGCCGGGGCTTCATGTGACGCATTCACACGAAAGAGACAAGGTTGTGCCGCGAGGCTGCGGTTTTGTGCTGCGGCGGGAGGTGCGCTGGCCCGATACTTGACCGGTGATGGGTGCCGCGTTCGGGGACACGCTGGCCAAGGCTCAGGCCGGAGATGAGGCAGCTTTTGCCTCTATCTTCCGTGAGGTGCAGCCGTCACTGCTGCGCTACCTGCGGATGATCACGCCAGACCCAGAAGACGTCGCCGGCGATACCTGGGTCCAGGTCGTGGCCGGGCTGGAGGGATTCCGTGGCGAGGAACAGGCCTTCCGGGCATGGTTGTTCACCATCGCCCGGCATCGCGCGGTCGACGCTGGCCGGTCACGGACCCGCCGTCCTGCGGTACCCCTCGAGATGAGCGAGGTGGCGGAGCAGTTGACGTCGCCCGACACCGCCGACCTGGCGCTGGAGGCGGTTTCCTCCCGGGCCGCGGTGGCACTGATCGCCACGCTGCCCCGTGAGCAGGCTGAGATCATCATGCTGCGGGTGGTAGCCGGCCTGGATAACGCCGATGTGGCGCGGATCGTACGCAAGACCCCGGGCGCGGTCCGGGTGGCCGCGCATCGCGGCCTTCGCCGGCTCGCTGACCAGGCCGAACGGACAGGTGTAACGCGATGAGCGGGCCCGACGCTATGCATGGTGAGATGCCTGGGTACTTTCCCGGCCGGCCCGGCGGTGGCGAGCACGACGAGCCGCTGCTGGACATGATCCTCGATCGGCGCCCTCTCCCCCCCGGGGCGCCGCCAGAGATGCATGTCCTTGTGCGGACGCTCGCCGCCGTGGCCGGGCCGGCCGATCCCAGGGAACTGGCCGGGGAGGCCGCCGCTCTGGCGGCCTTCCGTCGGTCGGTTTCCCGGGTCGGCCCCTCACACGCTGCCCAGCGGCCAGCCCGGCGCTGGCTGTCCTGGCGACCAGCCCGCGTGCGACTCCCCCTAGCCGCGGCGCTGGTTGCGACAGCAGCCGGGCTGGGCAGCATTGTGGCGGCATACGTCGGCGTGCTGCCCGGCCCAATCCAGGAGGTGGCGCACGTGACGGTCGGAGCACCGTCGGCGTCCCGCGATAACTCGTCGCGGGCGCACACTCCTACCAGCCCGCCGCGCAGCTCGCCCCATCCATCCGATCTCTCCGGCTATCGGCCGGCCAGCTCGCCGGGCCTGACCCCGGCTCCCAGCCAGGCCAACCAGCAGCAGCCGCATCGCGGGGTCAGCCCCAGCCCCGGGCACGCCGTGCCCACCTGCACGCCCGGGCCGGTCCCGACCCGCCATCCCGTCAAGCCGGGCCCGACCCAGTACCCGACGCCGGGACAGTCCAACTGGACTCCGCGACCGTCGCCGACGGGCGGCTGCCCGGTCATCGTCCCCCAGACCCCCTAGCCGGGCCGTTGAGGCAGAGGTCCGGCCCTCGGGGCGGCCGGGCGACGGCGGACGGCCGGGCTCCTGTCACCGGGCCGGGGATATCCCGTTGACGGCGTGGCGGCGCGGGCTGATGCTGGCCGGGGACCTGATGACCAGGGAGGAATGGTGAGCGGAGCTGGTAAGGGCACGCCGGGCGTTCCGGACGCACCGCGGTGGACGGACGGCGCGGCCTGGATCGACGGGCGGTACTGCCCCATCGCGGACGCCAGGATCTCGGTGCTCGACCTGGGCGTGACCCGCTCGGATTGCACCTATGACGTGGTGCATGTCTGGCAGGGCCGGTTCTACCGGCTCGATGATCACCTGGACCGGTTCGCCGCCAGCATGGCCCGGCTGCGGCTCGATCCCGGGCACGACCGCGCCGGGATCGAGGCCCTCGTGCACGGCTGCGTCCGGCACGCGGGCCTGCGGGACGCGTACGTGTCCATGACGTGCACGCGCGGCCGGATGTCGCCCGGCAGCCGTGACCTGCGCACCGCACGGAGCATGTTCTACTGCTACGCCGTGCCGTTCATCTGGATCAGCCGCCCGGACCAGCAGGAGACGGGGGCGAGCATGCGGGTCAGCCAGGTCACGCGCATCCCGCCGCAGAGCGTGGACCCGACGGTCAAGAACTATCACTGGCTGGACCTCGACCTGGCCCTGCTCGACGCCTACGACCACGACGCCGACCTCGTGGTGCTCCGCGACCTGTCCGGCGCGATCGCCGAAGGGCCCGGGTACAACGTGTTCGCCCACCTGGACGGGCGTTGGCTCACGCCGGGCAGCGGCACGCTGGCGGGCATCACCCGGCGTTCGCTGATCGAGCTGGCCCGCGGAGCCGGCCAGCCGGTGGACGAAGGCCGGCTGACCGCCGAGGACCTGCTCAGAGCGGATGAGGTGCTGGTGACCTCCACGGCCGGCGGGATCATGCCGGTGACGCTCATCGACGGCAAGCCCGTCGGCCCCGGCGCGCCCGGGCCGCTGACGCGACAGCTGCGGGAGCTGTACTGGGCCAGTCACCAGGACCCGCGGTATTCCACCCCGGTCCGCTACCACGAGCCGGGCTGAGGGCCTGCGCCCAGGCGGCCGGCGCCAGGCGCCAGCCGGACAGGTGCCGCGTGAACCAGTCGCGCGCCGGGCCGCTCGAGGCCTCGAAGCCCTTGGTGTAGGCGTCGAAGTGGCCGCCGGGCAGGGATGACGCGCTCCTTGGGCTGGTGGGCCGTGTCGAAGGCGGCGATGGCGAGCTCGGACGGCACCAGGTGGTCGCCCTCGGCGACCAGCAGCAGCGGCGGCGTGGGGCTGATGTACGGCAGGTACGTGCCCGGCTCGTACTCGGTGAACATCTCCACGCTGCGCAGCGTCACCTCGTTCCGCCAGGCCGGCGCCCGGGTGTTCCCGGTCTCGGAGAACCACTCCCACGAGTCCGCCGTCGGCAGCGCCGACGCCGCCAGCGGGTCCTTGTCCACCACTGGCACCATGACCGGCGCCTTGCCCTGGAAACGGGCCAGGCGGTCGGCGTCGAACAGCTCGCGGAACCCGGCGATGAAATCGGCCCGGACCAGCGCACGCAGGTTGGCGTGGCCGCTGATCAGCGGCACCTGGCACACCACGGCCCGACCCGGCGGTCGATCGCCGCCACCACAGGACGTGCCCGCCAGAGTAGCTGCTGCCCCAGATCCCGATCCGCTTCGGGTCCACCTCGGCCAGCGTGCTCGCGTACGTGATGGCGTGCCGGTAGTCCCGGACCTGGGCCCACGGATCGATTTCCTGCCGCGGCTCCCCGTCGCTGGCGCCGAAGCAGCGGTTGTCGAACACCAGGGCATTCAGCCCGGCTGCGGCGAACGCCTCGGCGAACCGGTCCAGGTACATCTCCTTGACCGCGGAGAAGCCGTGCGCCATGACCACAGTCGGCCCCGGTCCGCTGGCCCCTTCCGCCTCGTAGAACCAGCCACGCAACGTGGTGCCCTCATGTCCAGGTTCTCGCCGTCCAGGCCGGGCCGGTCGCCGGGCACCACGAACGCGCTGACGCCGCGCGCGCCCGCGCCCTGTGTGGTCCGGGCGAAGACGGTGTAGAAGTCCGCCTCGGGCGCGTTGGAGATCCAGATCTTCTCTTCTCCCCGGTCAGCCGCCATCCCGCGCCGTCCGGCTCGGCCCGCAGCGTCAGCGCGGCGGCGTCCGAACCGGCCTCCGGCTCGGTCAGCGCGAACGCCGCCACCGCGTCGCCCGCGGCCACGGCGGGCAGCCAGCGTCTGACGACCTCTTCCTGCCCGGACTGCAGGACGGGGTAGGAGCCGAGCCCCCGCAGGGCCAGCGCGGTCTCCGCCTCGGTGCTCTGCGTGGCCAGCGACTCGCGCAGGATGCACAGGTCCAGGGCGGCGGCCTCACGGGACAGCGACGAACCACCGAAACCCCGGGAAACAGCCGCGACAGCAGGCCGAGCCGGCCCATCTCCTTGATCAGCTGGCGGTTCACCCGTCCCGGCGTCCCGCCCTCCGCCAGCGGCCGCAGCTGCCCGGCGGCGATCTCGCGCACCCAGTGAGAAAATGCCTGCTGCTCCCCGGTCAGCGCGAAGGCGGTCACCGGTCACCCCCGGCCCCCGCGTCGGCTGGGGCCGTCACGGCGCCGGCCGGGGCCGCCGCCGCAGGCCTCCAGCGAGCGTGAGCCACCCCCGGCACCCCGGCCCGGATCAGGTCGAGCCGCGGCCGCGGGCCGTCGGTGCGCCCGCCCTGCGGCTTGCGGCTGCCGGCGGCGAACGGCCGCGGCCAGCTGGCGCCCGGGCCCGCGTACCCCTGCTCGGCGGCGGCGTGCAGGGTCCACTGCGGGTCGTACAGGTGGGTGCGGCCGAGCGCGCACAGGTCGGCCCGGCCCGCCAGGAGGATCGAGTTCACGTCGTCGTAGGAGGAGATCGCGCCGACCGCGATCACGGCCACGCCGTACTTGCGGCCGATCTCGTTGCGTATCCGGTCGGCGAACGGCGTCTGGTAACTGCGGCCGAACGCGGGCATCTCCTCGCTCACCACCTGCCCCGTCGACACGTCGATGCCGGCCGCGCCGTGCTCGGCGAACGCCCGGGCGATCTCCACGGCGTCGTCGACGTCCAGGCCGCCCTCGTACCAGTCGGTAGCCGAGATCCGCACCGTCATCGGCCGGTCCTGCGGCCATACCGCGCGGATCGCGTCGAACACCTCCAGCGGGTAGCGGAGCCGCCTGGCCAGCGAGCCGCCGTAGCGGTCCGTGCGCCGGTTGGCCAGCGGGGACAGGAAGGAGGACAGCAGGTAGCCGTGCGCGCAGTGCAGCTCGAGCAGGTCGAAGCCCGCCCGCGCCGCCGCCCGGGCCGCCGCGACGAACTGCCCGCGAATCTCGTCCAGCTCCGCGTAACCCAGCGAGCGTGGCGTCTGCCCCCCCGCCTTGTACGGGATGGCCGACGGCCCGCAGACCTCCCAGTTGCCCTCGGGCAGCGGGTCGTCCATCCCCTCCCACATCAGCCTGGTCGAGCCCTTCCGCCCGGAGTGCCCGAGCTGGATCCCGATCTTCGCGCCGCTCTGGCCGTGCACGAACGAGACGATCCGCCGCCAGGACTCCTCCTGCTCCGCGGTGTACATCCCGGTGCAGCCGGGCGTGATCCGCCCGGTAGGGGAGACGCAGACCATCTCGGTCATCACCAGGCCGGCCCCGCCCAGCGCCTTGCTGCCCAGGTGCACCAGGTGGAAGTCGCCGGGCACGCCGTCGCGGGCCGAGTACATGTCCATCGGCGAGACGATCACCCGGTTCGCCAGCTCCAGGCCGCCCAGCCGGAACGGCTGGAACATCGGCGGCCGCACCTCAGCCGAGCCGAGGCTCGCAGCGAACCACCGGTCCATGCCCGCGACGAACTCCGGGTCACGCAGCCGCAGGTTGTGGTAGGTGACCCGGCGGCTGCGGGTCACGATGTTGAAGGCGAACTGGTGCGGGTCCTGGTCGGCGTACTGGCCGATGTTCTCGAACCACTCCAGGCTGGCCTGCGCGGCCCGCTGGGTCGAGGCGACCACCGGCCGCCGCTCGGCCTCGTACGCGGCCAGCGCGGTATCCACGGAAGGCTGCTCGTGCAGGCAGGCGGCCAGGGCCAGCGCGTCCTCCATGGCCAGCTTGGTGCCCGAGCCGATGGAGAAGTGCGCGGTGTGCGCCGCATCGCCGAGCAGCACCACGTTCTGGTGCCGCCAGGTCCGGCAGCGCACCGTGGTGAAGGCGGTCCATTTCGAGTTGTTCGCGGACAGGCTGTGCTGGCCACCACCGGGCCCGCCGAGCACGCCGGCGCACAGGCCGGCGATCATCTCGATGGAGGTCTCGTCGCTCTGCCCCGGCGGCAGGCCCGCCGCCGCAGCCGCGGCCGGGCCGAACCCGGCCCGCTGCCACACGTCCTCGTGCATCTCCAGGATGAAGGTGCTCGCCTGCTCGCTGTACGGGTAGCCGTGCACTTGCATGATCCCGGCCGGGGTGTCCAGGATGTAGAACTTGAACGCGTCGAAGACCAGGTCCGTGCCCAGCCAGATGTACCGGCACCGCCGCCGCTCCAGGTCCGGGACGAACGTCCCCGCGAAGAGACCGCGGGTGGCCGAGTTCATCCCGTCGGCCGCGACCACCAGATCATGGTCCGCGGCCAGCGAGGCCGCGTCCGGTGCCTCGGTGCGGAACAGGATCCGCACCCCGAGCGCCGCGCAGCGGGCCTGCAGGATGGCCAGCAGGCGCTTGCGGCTCATCGCGGCGAAGCCGTGCCCGCCCGAGGTGAACGTGGTGTCGCGGAAGTGCACGTCGATGTCGTCCCAGCGGGCGAACTCGCGGCGCATCGCCGAGAAGATCTCCAGGTCGGCGTGCTCGATGCCGCCGAGGGTCTCGTCGGAGAACACCACCCCGAAGCCGAACGTGTCGTCGGCGGCGTTCCGCTCCCAGACGGTGATGTCGTGCCCGGCGTCCAGCTGCCTGGCCAGCGCCGCGAAGTAGAGGCCGCCGGGGCCGCCGCCGAGGACCGCGATGCGCATGCCCCCGATCGTATGCCGGAACTGCTACGATCGTCAATATTACGCGATATCAAGCCGGAACGCGCTAGGGTGCGGTCATGAACGTGGAGCGCATCAACCCGGCCGGACTCGCCCGGCCCTCAGGTTTCTCGCACGCCGTTTCGGCCACGGGGCGGACGGTCTTCCTGGCCGGCCAGATCGGCATAGACCGGGACGGGAAGGTCGCCGCCGGCGGCATCGTGCCGCAGTTCGAGCAGGCCTTCGGCAACCTGCTCGCCGCGCTGGCCGCGGCGGGCGGCCATCCCGCCGACCTGGTCAGCCTGACCATCTACCTCACCGACGTCGAGGACTACCAGGCGCACGGCAAGGAAATCGGCGCGGTCTGGCGGCGGCTGGCCGGAACCGACTACCCGGCCATGGCGGGCGTGGGCGTCACGCGCCTGTGGCTCCCCGAGGCGATGGTCGAGATCCAGGGCATCGCCGTGATCAGCCGCTGACCCCGTGCTCGTCGAGGCCCCCGTGCTCGTCGGCGACGCCGTGCTCGTCGAACACGCGCTTCACGTATGTCCGCGCCGGTTCCTCGAGCAGGTCGCGCAGCGCGAAGAACAGGTCGGCGGCCCGGATGCCGACCCAGCCGCCGGGCAGCAGCTCGGCGGGCAGGCCGGGGTCGAGATAGGGGAGCCGCCGCCAGTCGGTGAGCACCCGCACGTAGCCGGCGAACGCCTCCCGCGCGCCAGGCGGCCCAGCCTGCTCCCACTGGCGCAAGACGGGCTCGTGCGCGGCGATGAACGACTCGTACTGGCGCTCCAGCTCGTCCAGGTCCCACCAGCGGCGGATCTTACCGGCCGGATCGCCGAAGGCCAGGTGATCGGCGCGGAACAGGTCGGCGTACCCGTCGAGCTCGAGCCGCCGCAGCGTCTCGGCCGTCGTGTCCTCCGGGTGGGCCGGCACGATCCACACTCCCGGCGCGACCATGCCGAACCCCAGCCTGGTCAGCTCGGACCGCAGCACGTGCCGCCGGTGACGCTCGGTCTCGGGGACCGAGAACACCGCGAGCACCCAGCCGTCGGCGATCGTGGCCCGGTGCCGCCGGAAGATCCGCGCGTCACCCTCGCGCAAGATCGCCAGGGCCTCGGCGGACAGCTGGTATCCGGCCGAGCCGCCGTACCGCTGCGACTGCAGGATGCCGCGCCGCTTCAACCGTGATATGGCCGAACGGACTGCCGACTCGTCTATCCCGAGGTCAGCGAGCAGCCGGATCAGGATCGCCACGGACAGCCAGCCGCCGTCGTGCCGGGCGTAAAGCCCGTAAACCGTGATGATCAGGTGCCGCAGCCGGGCCGAGCGCGCGGTGGCATCCCCGCCCGTTTCGTTCGTTTCCGCTACGGCCGTCACCCAGTCACGATACCAATGTCATTCCTTGACCTCGCGGAGCCTGCCGGTTTCCACCTCGTAGACGAAGCCGCGGATGGAGTCCTTGTTGGGGATGAACGGGCTGGCCTTGATCCGGGCGATGGACTGGCGCACGTCGGCGTCCAGATCACCGAACGCCTCCAGTGCGAACGACGGCCGGATGCCGGTGTCGGCCTCGATCTGCGCCCTGACGTCGTCGTCGTGGAAGGTGAGCATGCCGCAGCCGGTGTGGTGGATGAGGATGATCTCGTTGGTCCCGAGCAGCCGCTGGGAGATGGTGAGGGACCGGATGACGTCGTCGGTCACCACCCCGCCGGCGTTGCGGATCACGTGCGAGTCGCCCTCGGAGAGCCCGAGCACCCCGTACGGGTTGAGCCGGGCGTCCATGCACGCGACCACCGCGGTGTGCTTGGCGGGCGGCAGCGGCAGGTCGCCCTTGTCGAAGCTAGCGGCGTATCGTTCGGCGTTGGCGACGTAGGTGTCGGTGCTACTCACGGTTCCTCCGTAAACCTAATCCCTACTCCAATGGTCTGAAATACAAGTTAACTGGAGGGTCAGCTATTGTCGAGCCGGCGGATGGCGACCTCGTACAGCAGCAGCCGGATGGCCGCGGCGACCGGGATCGCCACCAGCGCCCCGACGATGCCGAGCAGCACCCCGCCGATCAGCACCGCGACCATGCTGACGATGGCGGGCAGTTCCACCGTGCGGCCCATGATCCGCGGCACGATCAGGTAGTCCTCGGCGAGCCGGTACCCGATGTAGAAGGCCAGGGTGGCCAGCGCCACGGGCAGGGACACCGTCAGCGCGACCAGGCTCACCACGATCCCGCCGATGGTTGACCCGATCACCGGGATCAGGTCGAGGATGGCCACGAACATGCCCAGCAGCAGCGGATAGGGGACGCCCCACGCGAGCAGCCAGATGTAGGTGCCGAGGCCGGCGATCACTGAGGTGATGAAGTTGCCCAGCACGTAGCCGCCCACCTTGGCGAAGATCTCGTCGCCGATCAGGATGACCCGCGGCCGCCGCGAGTGCGGCACCAGCCGGTAGGCGAACATCTTGATCTGCGGCAGGCCGGCCAGGAAGTACACGCTGAGCACCATGATGGCGACGATGGCCGACACGGTGCTGAGCACCAGCGCCCCGGCGCCCAGCACCCCGCCCGCCAGGGAGCCGCCCCTGCTGGTGACCAGGCTGGTCAGCCGCTGCTGGACGTGGTACCTGACGTTGAGCTTGCCCAGCTGCGAGTTGCGGTCCTGCAGGGTGTGCATGTAGTGCGGGATCTGGTGCGCGAGCGCGGTGGCCTCGCTGGCCAGCGGCGGGATCGCCGCCGCCAGGAACCCCGCCGCGATGGCCAGGGCGCAGGCGATGACGGTGATCACCGCCGCCCAGCGCGGCATCCGGTGCCGCACCAGCCAGCCCACGATCGGATCGAGACCGACCGCGATGAACATCGCCAGGCCGATCAGGATCAGCACGGACCGCGCCCGGATGACCAGCTCGGTCAGGCCGTAGGCCACCGCCACGCCGAAGGCGCCGGTCAGCCCGATCATGAACGGAGAGCGCCAGTTGACGGGCCGCCCGGGCGTGCCGAGGCCGCCGGTCTTCTCGGCGACCTCCGCCGCCGTCCCCAGGGCCTCCCGGATCGGCTCGTCGCCGGGGGCGCGGTCTTCCCTGGCCTCGTCGTCCTGGGTCCGGACTTCCTCTTGTGCCCTGATTTCCGTCGCCTCAGGTGCCTGCCGGGAGCTGCTCATCCGGCCCGGCTACCCGGCGATGAGCCATTCATGCCTGGCTGCGGCGGCCCGTTACCCGCGAAACAGGAGCTGCGTCGCGATGTCAGCACTTGCCATTTGCCTTATTACGGGTAACTATTAATGCGAAAGACGGCCTAACGCACATGCGGGCCGCTGGCTCATCGTCGGTTCAGGGCACCAGGTCGCCGGCACGGCAAGGGAGGGAGCCGCTGCCCGGTCCGACGCAGGTAAGCGCGATCTTGCGACTCTCAACTGGGGGAGTATTTGATGACAGCGCACTTTTACACGACTGATGTTAATGAGCGCCAGAATGCGATCCAGAACCTCGGGTTCGCCGACGAGGGGATTGCCTGTTACGTGTTCACCGCTGCTGCCCCCGGGCCCGCGCCGCTGTTCCGTGCTTACCATCCGTCGACAAATGCTCATTTCTACACCATGAGCATGCCCGAGCGGGACAACGCGACCAACCACCTAGGATACGTGGCCGAGGGGATCGCGTGCTACATAGACGCCCAGCAGGCAGCCGGCACGAGTGCGCTGTACCGCGCCTATCAGCCGAGCAGCGACGACCATTTCTATACGACGAACCAGGCCGAGTTCCAGAACGCCGTTCAGCATCTGGGCTACAACAATGAGGGCATAGCTGGTAACGTCCTGACTAACACCAGTGGCGGCGCTGTGCCCTTCTATCGCATGTACGGACCGATCATCACCCGCCAGCTATCTGTTAATGAGCAAACCCAGCAGCAGACCGAGTGGTGCTGGGCGGCAACGACAGTGAGCCTTACGCAATTTTATGACCCTGCGGCTACGTGGACTCAGTGCTCGCTGGTCAATAATGCCTTTGGCCAGACGACCTGCTGCCAGAACGGAAGCAGTTCGGCCTGTAATCAGCCGTGGTACGGAGACCGGGCACTCAACATCACGGGCCATCTGAGGACAACCTCTAGCGGCGCCGCTTCATTCGCCACGATGCGGACGGAGATTATAGCTTCACATCCCATATCGATCGCGATTTACTGGAATGGCGGAGGCGGCCACAATCCCGCAATAACGGGATATGACAACTCCAATTCGGCTACGCCAACCATTGATATCGAAGATCCTTATTACGGTTCCTCGACCCAGGATTTCAACAGCTTCCCCGGCAGCTACCAAGGTGGCGCCAGCTGGGGCTATTCCTTCTTCACTGACTAGATCATCTGGAGAGATAATGCCGCTCCGATTTGCCGCTGAAGTGCCGGATGCGCCCGTTCTCGTCCGGAATGGCCTGAACCAGCTTTCGGCGAGGAGGAATCCTCTTTCCGAGCGAGTATCTGACTTCACCGCCCTGCAGATAGGGACACCCCATGACGTATACGACCTTCGGGCCGATGACGTCGCGGGCGGCCGCGGCCTGTCCTCCGCACGCCGCACGGGAGTCCGCTACCTGATCCAAGCCGCCGACGGCCCGGTAGCCGCCGCCGAGGTTCATGCAGATTCTTCTGGCCAGGCGACGCTTCTTGCGAACATTAACTACGGCCGGTTCGCGGAGGCCACTTCCCGCGCATTGGGCCAGTTGGCGAACTATGCTCAAGTGCGTGACACCTCGTATGAGGTGCGGTTGCTACGGTTTTCTGCCATCCCCCTGCTTGCGATGTGGCTCAAGCCGGACGCCGGAGGCGCGGACATTATCTACCCGCTTGCCCCGACGCCCGGGGCACTGGAAGCCGAACGGCCTTATTCGGAGGAAGAGTTTCTGGCCGCCATCACGCCGCTCGCCGTGCAACGCGCGGCGAACCAGGGGCAGCAGCCGACAGTACCGTAAAGGCTGGCCCGGTCTTGCCCGATCGGGCGACTGAGGCAAGCGGCTACTCCGCGGCGCGGTCAGCGGATATCGCCAGCTCGGCCGGCCGGGCCAGCGTCTGATATACGACGCAGTAGCGCTCGGTGAGCCGGAGCAGCGTCCGGACCTGCTCCTCGCTCGCGTCGGTGTCCAGGTCGAACGCCAGCCGGATCGACCGGAACCCCACCGGCGCCTCCTTGCCGACCGCCAGGGTGCCGCGGAAGTCCAGGTCGCCCTCGGCCGTGACGGTCCCGCCGGCCACGTTGATCTGCAGCGAGGTGGCCACCGCCCGCAGCGTCACTCCCGCGCACGCGACCAGTGCCTGCAGCAGCATGTCTCCCGAGCACAGCAGCGAGCCGTCTCCTCCGGTCGCCGGGTGCAGCCCCGCGACGGCCAGCGCCTGCCCGGTCTCCACCGAGCACGAGATGGCGTCATCCAGATGACCCCGCGCGTGCAGGGTGACGACTGCCTTCTCAGGATCCTCGCGGTAAGCGTCCTTGAGCGGCTGCTGCACGGCGCGCAGTTCCGCGCTGTCCATCACGGCTCCCATCTGTCTCCGGGCTGGTCTCTCCACCATAAGACGGCCGACCACCGGCGCTGCGAGGCATCGTAGTCGTCCAGCCGCCAGGCCATCGCCGACCGCGGCCGGAGCGCGTAGACGACGTCGAAGCCGGGATCGGCGTCCGGCAGGTACTGCCGGTCCTCCGGCCTGGTGTACTTCGCCGCGAGCGCCTCGACCACCGAGGGAACCATGGCCGGCGTCCCGAGGTCTTCCGCCACGCCGCGCACGATGAGGACATCCTCGGCGCTTTCCAGGTGGATGACCACTCGCGGGTCGGCCGCCAGGTTCCGCGCCTTCACCGTGCTCCGCTCGCTGTACAGGTAGAGCGTCTCGCCGGTCACCACCCCCCAGACCGGCGCCGCGTGCGGGGCGCCGGACCCGGTCGTGCTGCCCAGCCAGTAGCTACGCGCCGCCGAGAGTCGCCCCGCCACCTCGGTCCAGGTCATGCCGCCGTCTGCCATGACCCGATGATCGCATCAGATCAGCCCGGCCAGCCGGTACAGCACGAGCGATCCCGCCACGGCCACGTTCAGGCTGGCTCCCGAGCCCACCATCGGGATCTCCACGGCCACGTCGAGCAGGTCCACGACCCCGGCCGGGATGCCCGTCCGCTCGTTCCCCAGCACGGCGATCGTCCGCTGCCGGGCGGCGGGCAGGTCGCCCAGCCGGATCGCCTCCTCGGCGAGCTCCACCCCGATCACCCGCGAGCCGGCCGATCGCTGGTCCCGCAGCCACTGGCAGGCATCCCGGCTGGTCCAGTGCACGCAGGCCGGGCGGCGCAGCGTATTGCCGCGGGCCAGCGCCTCCGGCACCCAGGGCAGCCGGGGCACGGCCAGGCAGGCACCGACCGCGTCGCAGGTGCGCAGCAGCGTGCCGAGGTTGGCGCCGTGCATCGGCCACAGCGGCGCCGCGATGAGATGATCCCAGCACTGGTGACGGCCGGGCCGCCGCTGCCGGGTTATATCGCTGCGGGTCCTGACCCGGATTCGCGGCTCGCTCACTGGACGGAGAGCTGCTCCAGGTTCATCAGCAGGGTGCTTCGCGGCGCACCAGGGCCATCGTTGGTAATAGCAACTCGATCATAGTGTAACCATTCCGATGCCACCGCAGAGCGCTCAGGCATCGTCTGATGCGCATGAAGAACGAACTGCGGGCCGCCATCGGCGGGGTCGTGGCGGCGCTGCTGATCGCGGGGTGCGGGTCGAGCCCGGCCCCCGCGCCGGTCGTCGCCCACGGCGTGGCGGCCAGGGAACCCCTCGTAGACCCGCGTCCCTATGGGACCGCGGACACCACGTTCGGCCTAGACGTGCTCGGCGCCATGTGCCGGGCGGATCCGCAGGCCAACCTGGTGGTCTCGCCGTCCAGCCTGGCCAGCGGGCTCGGCATGGCGTATCTGGGGGCCCGCGGCGGCACCGCCCGGGCCATGGCCGGCGTGCTGCACCTGCCGGCCGCAGGCGGCCAGGCGCTCGAGGCGGGCCTGCAGGCGCGGTCGGCCGCGCTGCGCGGCCTCGGCGGCCCGGGCGTGACGCTGGACGCCAGCGACCAGGTATGGGCCGACCCGGGCCTGTCGACCGAACGTTCCTACCTCAACGCCGTCGCCACCGGCTACGACGCGGGCGTGGCGCAGGCGCCGCTGCTGCAGCACCCCGAACGGGCGAGGCAGGAGATCAACCAGGCCATCGCGACCGCGACCCACGGCCAGATCCCGCAACTGCTGCTCCCCGGTTCCCTCAACCACATCGGCTGGGTGCTGACCGATGCGCTCTACCTGCACGCGGCGTGGGCCACGCCGTTCGACCCCAACGAGACCAGCCCGGACCCGTTCACCACCGCCGCGGGGCAGCGGGTCACGGCGCAGTTCATGACCGGCGGCTCGTTCCGCGCGGTCAGCGCGGGCGGCTGGACCGCGGTCCGGCTGCCGTACCGCGGCGGCCAGCTGGCCATGGAAGCGCTGCTGCCGCCTGCGGGGGCCGGCGGCTGCGCGATGCCGTCCGCGACGGCCCTCGGCGCCATGGCCTCCCGGCTGGCGCCCGGCCAGCCCGGCACCCTGACCAGGAGCATCGCCTTCCCCAAGGTGAACCTGGCCACCCATGTCAGCATGAAGCCCGTGCTCACCAAGCTCGGCATGGGCGTCGCCTTCTCTCCGTTCGCGGACTTCAGCGGGCTGTCGAGCCAGGCGTGCTGCATCGGCCTGGTGGAACATGCCGCCACCTTGGCGGTCGGCGAGAAGGGCACGGTGGCCAGCGCCGCGACGGCAGTCGGCATGGAGCCGACCGCAGCGCGGGTAATGCCTCCCCAGGTCCTGTTCAACCGCCCCTACCTGATGGTGGTGACCGACCGCGCGACCGGCGAGCCCCTGTTCATGGCCCGGGTCGCCGACCCCGCGACACGCTGATAACGTTTCGCTGAAAGAAATATTTCGCTATCCTGTTCTATAGAAATCATTCTTCCTAACGGGTGGTGCGCATGCCTCCTGAGCCGGCTCTTCCGGGTCCCGGGCGGGACGGGGATCCCGCCCGGGAGCCGCGCGAGCCGGTTCCCTTCCCCGATCCGATGAGCCAGGAGGAGTGGCTGGCCTGGTGCGAGGCCACGGCCGGCCAGGAGGAGCTATTCGACCCGGAGGAGTGGTATGACCCCGAGGGTCCGCCGCCGCCGGGGGAGGATGTGCTCACGGCCGCCGAGCTGGCCGGGATCGCCGAGGCGGTCGAGGGCGTGGCCCGGGCGGCGGCGGCCGGGGCGCGGCTGGGCACCACCGGGGCGCTGGGGGTGCTGGCAGCGTCGGCGGGTCGGCGGGGCCCGGGCCAGCCCGGCCCGGCGCAGGTGGTTCCCGGCGAATCGTCGAGCCGGGCGGCGGCGTTCGGCACCGGGCTGGTGCTCGATGTCGCGCCGGGCTGCCCCGGGCTGGCCACCTTCGCTGACGAGGCCGCCGGGGATGATGACGCCTACCGGGGTGTCAGCGATGATGAGCTGATCGGGGTGCTGTGCGCCTGGGACCGGGTCGAGGCGCATGCCTGGGCGCGGAAGTTCGCGGCGATGGCGGAGCTGATCCGGCGGCGTCCCGCGGCGGACTGTGAGCCGCAGGGAGCGGCCCGGCTGCCCGAGGCGTTCGAGGAGTTCGCCCCGGAGGAGCTGGCCTTGGTGCTGGCCGAGTCCCGGGGCCGCGCCGAGGACCTGCTGACGATCGCGCTGGCGTTGCACCGTAAGCTGCCCGGGACGAGGGCGGCGCTGCGGGACGGGCTGATTTCCCGGGATAAGGCGCAGGTCATCGTGTCCGCCACCGCGCTGCTGGATGCGGCCGAGGCGCGGGCGGCAGAGCGGCTGGTGCTGGGCCGGGCCGGGGGCCTGACGCCGGGCGGGCTGCGGTCCGCGATCGGCCGCGCGGTGATGGAGGTCGCGCCGGATAAGGCCCGCAAGCGGCGGGAGGAGGCGGCGCGGGACGCGCGGGTGCAGCGGTGGGCCGAGGACTCCGGCAACGCTGCTTTGATGGGCCGGGAGTTGCCGCCCGCGGAGGTGCTGGCCGCGGACCAGAAGATCACCGCGTGGGCGCGGCAGCTGAAGGAAGCGGGGCTGGAGGGCAGCATGGATGAGCTGCGCGCCCGCGCCTACCTGGATCTGCTCCTCGGCGTGGACTCCCGGCCCCGCCGGGACGCCGCGGGCGGGCAGGAGAGCGCCGGGACCGGGGATCCGCGAGGCGGGCCCGGGCCGGCCGGCCCCAGTATTCCGGGACCTCCGCCCGCCCCCGGCCCCCAGGGCGGCGTGATCCCGGCCGGGTTCGCCGGGCGGATCACCCTGACCATCCCGCTGGCCACGCTGCTCGGCCTGGCCGACCGGCCCGGCGAGCTGGCCGGCCTCGGCCCCATCGACCCCTGGCTGGCCCGGGACCTGGCGACCGCCGCCGCGCAGAACCCCCGGACCACCTGGTGCGCCACCGTCACCGACGAGCAGGGACACGTTATCGGTCATGGCTGCGCCCGGCCCGAACCCAAGAACCACATGAAACGAGGGTCGCCGGGCGGGGTCCGGGACGGGCCGGGATTCTCCTTCACAGCCTCCGATCAGCGCGGCCCGCCAGGCGGATACGGGACCTGGGAGCTGCGGACCGGGGGAGAAGGACCAGACCTCGTGGTCACTCTCGACCCGATAACCACTGAAAACTGCGATCACCGGTTCCAGGCCCGGGGTCACGATCCCGGGGTCAAGCTGCGGCACCTGGCCCAGGTCCGGCACGCCACCTGTACCAGCCCGGTCTGCCGCCGGCCTGCTAGTAACTGTGATTTTGAACATAATATCCCATATGAGTCCGGCGGCCGGACATGCCTGTGTAATGGCGGGCCCAAATGCCGCCGCGACCACCGGCTCAAGCAGGACCCCCGCTGGAAGGTGGAGCAGCTCCCCGACAGCACCTTCCGGTGGACCACCCCATCAGGACGCCAGTACACCACCGAACCAACCCGCTACCCGGTCTAGGGTGCTTAGCATGGAACCGGCTGCCCGCCGTCCCGCCAGCGATCTCCCGGAGCCAGCCGCGTGGTGGCGGTCCGGCGTGATCTACCAGATCTACCCGCGTAGTTTCGCGGACGCGAACGGGGACGGCGTCGGTGATCTGCGCGGCATCATCCAGCACCTTGACTACCTGAACGACGGCACGGACTACTCACTGGGCGTGACCGCGGTCTGGCTGTCGCCGTTCTACCGGTCGCCCATGGCCGACTTCGGCTATGACATCGCGGACTACACCGATGTCGACCCGGTGTTCGGGACCCTCAAAGACTTTGACGAACTGCTCGCGGGCGCCCACCGCCGCGGCATCAAGGTCATCGTCGACTGGGTCCCGAATCACACCTCCGACCAGCATCCCTGGTTCGTCGAGTCGGCGAGCAGCCGGAACAGCCCCAGACGGGACTGGTACGTATGGCGCGATCCGGCGCCAGACGGCGGGCCGCCGAGCACCTGGCGATCGGAATTCGCCGCCGTCGGACCAGCGTGGACGTTCCACGAGCCGACCGGGCAGTACTACCTGCACTCGTTCACGCCGCGCCAGCCGGACCTCAACTGGGACAATCCTGAGGTAGAGGCGGCGATGCACGACGTCCTGCGGTTCTGGCTTGACCGGGGCGTCGACGGCTTGCGGCTCGACGCCATCTTCAAGATGGCCAAAGACCCGGAGCTTGGTGACAACGAGCCCGGCCTGCGGCATGACCAGGACTGGCCCACCATCCACGAACGTCTGCGGCGAATACGGGCCGTCATCGATGAGTACGACAGCCGGATGATCGTCGGTGAGGTGTACCTGCTGGACCTGCGCCAGCTCGTGGAGTACATCAATACAGGAGATGAGCTGAACCTGGCCCATAATTTCGTGTTCGTCCAGCTGCCGTGGCGGGCCGCGGCGTTCCGCGCCTCCGTGCTGGAGTTCACCGAGCTGGCTGAGGTTTCGACCTGGCCGGCCTGGTTCCTGGAGAACCACGACCACTCGCGGGTCGCGACGCGCTACGCCGATGAGCCGGGCAGCGGGCAACGCCGCGCGCGGGTAGCTGCCATGCTGGTCTGCACGCTGCGCGGCACGCCGTTCTTGTACCAGGGGGAGGAGCTCGGGCTGCCGGATGCGGAGATACCGCCCGGCCGGGTCGTCGACGTCGACGGCAGGGATCCGGAGCGGGCACCGATGCCCTGGCAGCGGCCGTCTCACGCTGGCCCAGGGGCCGGCTTCACCACCGCAGAGCCCTGGCTGCCCGTCGTCGCCGATGCCGAATGCCTGTGCGTGGAATCGCAGCAGCAGGATCCGGCGTCGACGCTTACGTTCGTGCGCAGCCTTATCCGGCTGCGGTCGCGCGAACAGGCACTGCGGTCCGGGACGCAGCGCCTGATCGACTCGGCTCCCGAGGTCTTCTGCTTCGAGCGGCAACTTGACCATCGCTTCGTCATCGCGCTGAACTTCAGCTCGCGCAGCACCCTGATCGGGCTGGGCGAGAATGCCGGAGGCGCGGCCGTGGTGGAGCTGTCCACCGATCCCGGACGTGACCGGGGCCACGTCGACGTGCAGGATTTCACACTCGGACCCGACGAAGGCGTAATCCTGCGGCTCCTCCAGGACTGAGATCATCGAGGGTCAACGGACGGCTCGCCCGGGGTAGCGGTATTGGCGGCTATGGTCCGCTCGGCCATTCCGCGGGATGGGCGCGTCGTAGGTCTGGCTGATATTGAGGCGGAGTAGCGCCGCTGGCAGACTCGCGGAATCGCTGGCGTGCCGGCCGGCGTGCGGGCGGGAGGGCTACCAGTGGTTCCAGACGATTTCACCGGGTACTTCGCCGCGGCGGCCACGGCCGCGGGAGCGCTGATCGGATTGCTGTTCGTCGCGGCCTCGCTGCGGCCGGACACGGTGCTGGGAAGGGGCGCGCCGGCCGCCGCCCGGGCGATAGCCGGTTCCGCGTTCACCGCCCTGGTCAACAGCTTCTTCGTCTCGCTCATCGCGCTGGTTCCCGGCACCAGGCTCGGCTACACCGCCACCGTCATGGCGCTGATAAGCCTGTGGAGCACGCTGCATCTGCACCGGCAGGTGCCCCGGCATGAGGTTAATGCGGTGCAGCTCGTTCTGGCCCTGGTGGCTTACCTGGGCCAGCTCGGCGTGGGCGTGGCCTCGATATTCAGCCCGGGTACCTCGGGTTATGTCGAAGCCGTGGCCTACCTGCTCGTCGCCTCGTTCGCGGTCGCGCTGCGCCGGGCGTGGTCGCTGCTGCAGGGCAGGCATCTGCCCTCGGAACAGGACACCCAGGTATCCGATTAACGGGCGGCCGGGCGTTACCGCGGCTCGTTCGGGCTCAAAATGGCCGGGACCCGGCTACGGCCCCGCACCGCCGATCGCGCGCCAGGTAATGCCGTCAGTGGTCTGCCACAGGCCGGCGCCAGGGGCCAGCAGCCAGGCCACCGTGCCGGACAGCACGTCGAACTGCCCGAAGTACCCGTCTGAGTTGAACGCGACCCGGGTCCACAGCGTGCCGCCATCCTCGCTGAGGCTCAGCGTGTTCGGCGTCGCGATCCAGAGCCGGCTCGGCGTGCCCGCGGCGATCACGGCGCCGTGAGGCCGAGCACGGCGGCGCGGCCGGACAGCACGGTGAGCCACGCATCCTGAGCCGCGGCCGCCACGAGGCGGGTACGCACCCAGGCGCCATCCGGGAGCCTCATCCGCTCGACCACCGGGCGGCACGCGGTCTGCGAGACAGCCGCCTGCGAGACAGGCGGGCAGGACAGCGCCCATAGCCAGCCGCCGGCGCTCGCGGCGGCCACCACCGGCGCGGGCAGCGGCTGGACGGTCCAGATCGCCCCGCCGTCGCGGGTCACGAGCAGCTCGCCGGCCGTGCTGCCGAATACCCAGCTGTCCCGCCCGGAGACCGCCGCGACCTGTTCTCCGCCCGCCCGTTGCGCCGTGACCGGCAGCACGCTTTCCCTGGTCACCCAGTGGCGCCCGCCGTCCTCGGTCACCGCCAGGCGGACCGGCTGCGCCCGCGAGGTCACCTCGGTGCCCATGTCTCCCATCGAGCGCAGGCACGGTATTTCCGGCGCGGTGAGCGCGACCCCGTAACGGGGCGACACGAACCTGACGGCGCCCAGCCGCCAGGCCGCCACGCTGACACCGGCGGCCAGCCGCGCCGGGCCGGAGCACGCCCCGCCCTGGCTGGCTGAGCCCTGGCTGGCTGAGCCCTGGCTGGCTGAGCCCTGGCTCACCGAGGGGGCCGGGCGGGCGGTATGTGCCCTGGTCCCGGAGGGCAGGGCGGATCCGCACCCGGCGATCATGACGCAGCCCAGCGCCACCAGCCCGGTCAGCGCGACGCTCCGCGATCTCATGCCTCATGAGACGGCGCGAGCGCCGCCGCGGTTGGGGCGCGGGCCACGGCATTATCCGACCGCCGGTTACCCGCTCCAGGAATGCAGGAAGGCGGCGTCCTTGGCCGCGACGTCCGCCCGGAACATCGGGTGCTGGTCCATCGACGGTGAGTACTTGCCGGCCGGAACCTCGCGGCCCAGGGCCTCGGCCATGGCCCGGACGTGATGCGGGCCGGCGCCGCAGCAGATGCCCACGTAATCCACGCCGAGCTCGCGAGCCTGCGCGGCGAAGTGCGCCATCTCGAAACGCGTGCAGGCAAACGGATCGAGCGCCACGGGGAAGGCCCGCTCCCCGTCCGGCGACCGCAGGGTCTGCATGGTCGGGGCGGCCTCGTCGGTCCGGTACGGCACCGGCTGGACCGCGACGGCGCAGTCCACCCTCTCCCGGATGCCGGCGATCAGCGGCAGCATCGTCTGCGGTCCGCGGTCGCAGTTCAGCCCGACGATCCGCGCCCCCTCGGCGGCGAGGATCCGGCACGCCTCGGCGTAGCCGTAACCGTCCCGGGTCTTGTCCGGCTGCGTCGGCGCCAGCGTCACCATCGCGGGCAGGCCCAGATCGCCGATGACCTCCAGCGCGACGAGCGCCTCGCCGAGGTAGTCGTTGGTTTCCGAGATGACGAAGTCGATGCCCTCCTCGACGGCCCAGCCGAGCTGTTCGGCGTACATGGCCCGAACGGCCTGCCGGGTAGCCGGGTCATCGGGATCATAGGCCCACGTGTTGCAGACGTTGCCGGCGACCAGGGCGTCGCCCTCGCGCGCGACCTCGCGGGCGATCCGCACCGCCTGGCGGTTCATCGCCTCCAGATCGTCTTCGCGGCCGACGTCCCGCAGCTTCTCCCGGTGCGCGTAGTAAGTGAGCGCGACCATCACGTCCGCGCCCGCCCGCAGGAACTCCCGGTGCAGCTCGCGCACCGCGTCGGGGAAGTCGAGCACGACCTCGGGGACGAACGGGCCCGCCTTGATGTACCCGCGTCGTTCCAGCTCGAAGACGTAGCCCTCGGCGCCGAGCACCGGGCCGGCCCTCAGCCGGTCCATGATGGACAAACTCATGCGACTCCCTTCGAGGCGGCGAACCTGGCGTCCACGTCCACCGATCGGGTCAGGCCGAACGAGGCGGTAGCCGGATCGCCCACCCGGGACCGGTCCAGCACCGTGACGGACTCGGCCAGCGGCGCGGCCTGGTAGGCCGTCATCAGCCCCATGACGCCGCCGCCGATAATCGTCAGCCGCCTGGCCAAAGGTCACCCTCCCAAGATTTACGCACGTCAGAGGTTATCTCGCTGATCTTCACCCAGCGGCCGGAGGCGGCGGAATTCTCCATCGCGTCGCAGACCGCCTGCACGGCCGCACCCTCGCGGAACCCAGGCGTCCACGATGCCTCAGGCCACCCTTCTAGCAGGTCGGCGACCTGGTTCGCAAACGACGCCCCGTAGCCTACGCCCTGGCCGACCGGCCACCACTGGGCCGCGTACGGGTGGCTGGGGTGCTCGGCCCGGATCCGCCGCATCCCGTAGAGCCGCACGTCGTCCTCGGCGCTGGCGTACCAGAGCTCGTTCAGCCTGGCGTAGTCGAACATCAGCGTGCCCCTGCTGCCGTTCACCTCCACGGTGAAGTCGCACGGCCGCCGCACCGCGGCCCGCGCGACCTCCATGGTGCCGAGCGCCCCGGACTCGAAGCGCAGCAGGGCGCTGGCCGCGTCATCCACGGTCACCGGGATCCCGGAGCGCGAGCGGATGAACGTGGTGGCCTGCGCGCAGGTGCTCTCGACCGGGCCGGCCATGGTCAGTGCCATGTCGATCAGGTGACAGCCGAGGTCGGCGATCGTCGTCCCGCCCATGGCCCGGTCGAAGCGCCAGTCGTGCGGGGTAGCCGGGTCGGCGAACTCATCGGACAGCCAGGTGGCCCGCCAGAGCCTGACCTCCCCGATGGCGCCTTCGGCGATCATCCGCTGCATGAGCGCCACCGCGGGCAGCCGCCGGTAGTTGAAGCCGACCGCGTTGGGCACCCCGGCCGCGGTGACCGCGGCCAGCGCCGCGGCCGCCTCCGGGTAGTTCAGGGCCAGCGGCTTCTCGCACAGCACCGCCTTGCCCGCCGCCGCGGCCTGCTGCGCCATCTGCGCGTGGGTGCCGGGCGGGGTGCAGATGTCCACCACGTCGACGTCGTCCCGCTCGACCAGCTCGCGCCAGTCGGTGACGGTGACGGGCACGCCGTATGATGCGGCCGCCGCGGCAACGGCACCGGCATGGCGTCCTGACATCACCGTGACCACCGGCGTCACGGGCAACGGCCGCAGCATCGGCGCGACGCGGTAGCCGTAGCTGTGCGCCTTGCCCATCATCCCGTACCCGATGATGCCCACGCGTAGCACCGGCGCCCCGTTCACCGCGCTCATCCGCCCGGCCTGTGCCGGTAGGTGGGCGGCAGGCTGTCACTGACGTTGCGGCTCTGGCCCGCCCCGGACGGTGCCTGCTTCCCCGAGCCGCGTCCAGACGGCGCTGATATCGCCGCGGTGACCTGCTCGGCGGCGGTCAGCGCGGCGATCGCGTCCTCGGCGGTGGCGCCCGCGCACGGTGCCCCGGCCGCGAACTCCGCGAAGCTCTCGGCCTGCCGGCGCAGCGCCTCGAGCTGCGCGCGCCCGCCCTCGGCCGGGTCGATGACGTCGCAGCGCTCGCTGCCGCCAGTGCCGAACACCTCAGCCCAGACCGCGTCGCCGGCCGGGTGGTAGCGGCCGAGCGAGATGAACCCGCATCCGCCGCCGGACAGCGCGGCGATCACCTGCGCGCCGTCCACGTCCGCGATCCCGCCGGGCGCCCGGCCCGAGGTCACCGCGGTCAGCGTGCCGATGTCCTGGCCGGTCAGCCAGCGCAGCTGGTCGAACTCGTGCACGCCCATGTCGATCGCGATGCCGCCGCTGTGCGCCCGGAACGCCGCCGGCGGCGGCTGCTCGTCCCACTGGTAGCAGCTGACGAGGTGGATGGTGCCGAACTCGCCCGCGGCGATCCGGTCGTGCAGCCGCCGCAGCCCCGGGACGAACCGGCGCCAGTAGGCCACCTGCAGCGGCACATCAGCGGCCGCGGCCGTCCGGGCCGACGCGCGGGCCGCCGCGGCGGTCAGCCCGCACGGCTTCTCGCACAGGACCGGCAGCCCGTGCGCGGCGACCTCGGCGATGATCGCGCCGTGCTGGTCGGTGGGCGCGGCGATCAGCACCCCGTCGAGCGCGGCCGCCGCCAGCATCTCCGCCACGCTGGCATGCAGCGTCGCGCCGGGAGCGGCGACGGCGGGAGCCGAGACAGCGCCGCGGGCCGCCGCGGACATCTCCGCGATGGCGGTCACCGCGACAAGCTCCGAGCCGGCCAGCGCCCGCAGGTGGGTGCGGCCCATCCGGCCCGCGCCGATCAGGCCGAGGCGGAACGGCGGCATCTCACAAGCCCCGTTCGGCCAGGAACGCGCGGTTGTGCCGCTGTTCGGCCGCGGCCCGCGCGAACCGCTCGGCGCTGCGGGGCAGGATGTCCTGTTCCACCACGAGCCAGCCGCCGAACGAGATCCGCCGCAGCCCGTCGAGGACGGCGTCCGCGTCCAGATCGCCGCGGCCCAGCTCGCAGAACGCCTCCCTGGTCCAGATCTCGGTCACCGGCGCCTCGTCGGTGACGATCCCGTCCATGACCGCGAGCCTGGCGTCCTTGAGGTGGACGTGGTTGACCCGGTCGCCGAGGTCCCGCAGCATCGCCACCGGATCGCCGCCGCCGAGCATCATGTGCCCCGTCTCCAGGCACAGCCCGACGTCGGACACTTCGAGCACCCGCTCGATCTCCCACGGTGCCTCGACGTGGGTCCCGGTTTCCGGGTGGAACGTCGGCTCGTAGCCGCGGTCCCGGCAGCGGGCGAGCACCGTAGCCAGGCCGGCCGCGAACCGCCGCCACCCGTCGGGGTCATACCCGAGAGAATGATCCCGAACGGAGCGGGCCGGGAGCATCGCCCGCCGCTTCGTGCCCTTGTCGGCGAGCGTCGGCCGGGGCGGCGGCCCGGTCAGGTAGGACCGCACCGCGTCGAACACGCCGAGGATGGCGTCGAGCTCGGGCAGCGCGTCCTCGAGCGCGTCCGGGTCCGAGTACGGCAGTTCCACGTACGCGCCCGCCAGGCCAAGACCCCGCTCGGCCAGCAGTTCGCCGAGCCGCCCGCCATCGCCCAGGTAGCCGACGGGGCCCAGGTCGATGCCGGCGTAGCCCGCCGCGGCCACCTGGTCCAGGACCTGCGTGCCGCTCGGCACGTCCGGGTCCACGCCGACGGTCAGCTCGAAGGCCCCGTAGCTGACCGGGGCGTTCGCCACCGCGATGGGCGCCCCGCCGTTGTTCACGCCGCCGTTGTTCACGCCGCCGTTGTTCACGCCGCCGTTGTGATCGCTCATCAGTCCGTCCTCCCGACGGGATCGTCCACGGGCACGCCGCGGTGGTGGCAGTCGATGATGGCCTGGCACAAGGCGATGTCTCGCAGGCCGTCCCGGCCCGCGGTGACCGGCTCGCGGCCCGTGACGATCCAGTCGTGGAACGCCTCGAGTTCGCGCTTGAACCCGCTCTCGTAGCTGGTGACCTCCTCGGTCCGCCAGGCCCGCGCCGAGCCGGCCGCGCCATCCTGGATTTCCAGGGTGGCGGGCTCGTTGCGCAGGAACGGCGAGGGGAACGTCAGCGTCACCCGCCGGCCCGGCGCGTACAGCGCGAACTCCATCCCGTACCGCGCGATGCCCGGCAGGTCGATCCAGTGGATGGCGGCTGGCAGCGCCCCGAACCTGAGCATCACCGTGACGCAGTCCATGGCCAGGCTCACGTACTCCAGCCGGGTCGGCTCGCCGAGCAGGCCGCGGACCGTGTTCAGCTCGTGGACCAGGGTGTCGAGCAGCACCCCCTCGTAGACTTGCCGCTCCAGGTCGCTGGCCTCCGGGACCGCGATCTTGATCCGCTCGTCGCTGTCGGCCCGCAGCCCGGCCGCGACCTCGGCCGGCAGCGGCGTCCGGGGGAGCAGCGGGTAGTGCGCGACGTAGGGCCGTAGCGGCGACTCGAACGTGGTCACCCGCAGCAGCCGCGCGTCATCGGCCCGGGCGGTTTCCTCCTTC
>Ga0335069_10001164_pt1 | contig 42438 bp, 30 predicted proteins | sample Lox_Sample_11_FD_206714 | JGI IMG/M metagenome (GOLD analysis project Ga0335069, IMG submission 206714) | Soil microbial communities from Loxahatchee National Wildlife Refuge, Florida, United States - Lox_Sample_1.1 | ecosystem: Environmental > Terrestrial > Soil > Wetlands | place: USA...
CCAGCAGGACGCGAATAAAGTTCGAGCCCATCCAGTCGTCTTCTTGTCCCTTGTCGAGCATGATCTGTAGCGCGCCAATGCCGATGGCGAGCAGGCAGATGCCGAGGTAATCCACTCGCGATGACCTGCGCGAGATGTACTTGGGATCGAAGATGAAGAAGTACGACATCACGAGCGCCAGGATCCCCACGGGGAGGTTGATGTAGAACACCCAGCGCCAACTGTAGTTGTCGGTGATCCATCCACCCATCACCGGACCGAGCATCGGTGCGACCACGATGCCGAGCCCCCAAAACGCCATGGCTTTGCCGCGTCCTTCGGGCGGGAACGCTTCGAGCATGATGGCTTGTGAGAGCGGCTGGAGCCCGCCGCCGGTCGCTCCCTGGATAACGCGGAAGATAATCAGGAAAGGCAAGCTCGGAGCCATGCCACAGGCAACCGAGGCAATGGTGAATCCCGCGATCGACGTCATGAGGATGCGCTTGCGCCCGAAGTGGTTCGAGAGCCAGCCGGTCATCGGCAGGATGATGGCGTTCGAAACCAGGTAGGACGTGAGTACCCAGGTCGCTTCGTCAACACTCGCCGAGAGACTGCCGGCGATGTGCGGCAGCGACACGTTGACGACCGTGGTGTCGAGCACCTCCATGAAGGTGCCCAACATGACGGCAGCGGCGATGATCCAGGGATTGATGTGCCGTTCGGCGGGAACGGCACGAGAAACAGTGGCCATTATTTGGTAAGCACCGTCACGTCCACAGACATGCCGGGACGAAGACGGTTTTCCGGATCCTCGTTCTTATTGAACCTAATCTTAACCGGAACGCGCTGCACCACCTTTACGAAATTGCCAGTGGCATTTTCCGGAGGCAAGAGGCTGAAACGCGCGCCGGTCGCGCCGCCGATGGAATCGACTTGGCCGTCAATCTCGCGATCGTAAGCATCGACGTGAATCTTCGCCGACTGGCCCACGTGCATACTCTTCAACTGCGTCTCCTTGAAGTTGGCGGTGATCCAGACGTCGCTGACGTCCACCACGGACGTGATCGGCTGCCCAGCCTGGATCGACTGACCGACCTCAACGGCGCGCTGTCCGGCAATGCCGTTCACCGGAGAGAGAACCTTGGTGTAGCTGAGATTCAATTCCGCCTGCGCTAGAGTGGCCTCGCGCGTTTTGACCAGTGCGTCCGCAGCGCCAGCGCGTGCGCGAGTGACGGCGATCTGTTGTGGAGCGGTCAATGCCGAACGCAGATTCGCCTGTGCCTGCACGACCTGGGCCTGTGCGGTCGCAACTTGCGCGGTCGCCGCATCCAGCGTTGCCTTCGATCCCTGTGCCGCCGCGACCGCGGCGTCATATTGCAATTGCGAAATTTCGTCTTTCTTGACGAGCTGCTCGTAGCGTTTCAAGTCCTGAGCATTCTTGTTGTAGACAGCCTGAGCCTCGGCCACACGGGCTTGGGCGGCATCGACGTTCTTTTCGGCGGCGTTCAGGTTGGCGCGGGCCTGCTCGACTCCGCTGGTGGTGGTGGTACTGGTAATGGGAATCCCGGTACCAGCGGCCTTGGCGCTGGCTTCGGCATCGGCCAGATCGGCCTGGGCTTTCTGAACGGCGACCTGGTAATCCTTAGGATCGAGCTGCGCCATTACCTGGCCTTGCGTAACATGGTCGTTAAAGTCGAAGTTCAGTGCGGTTACGGTTCCGCTCACCCGCGGGCTGATCGAATAAATGTGGCCATCGACTTGCGCGTCATCGGTCGATTCGCGAATCGAATAGTAGTGCCACAGGTAGGCCCCAGCGCCGATGACAATAATGATGAAGAAAATGAGCGCCCATTTCGCGCGCGGATGGGTGCGGAAATAGGCCTTAGCTTTCGCGCCTTTGGAGCGGTCTTCGACCTCTTCAGGAAACGGCTCCCGCGGGGAGGTCTCATGTTCCTCGGTTAAGACTGCGTGTTTCGACTCCTCGTTCGAGCCAGCCACTAGGGAGTTCCTCCAAGAAAATCTTTCGTCGCACGTTCTGCCACGCCCAGTGCCCGCGCAAGTGCGAGTTTGGCGAGATTGAATTCAAGCGTGCTGTTTATGAGTTCATCGTTGCTGTTCGCCACGGTTTCCTGCGCCTGTACCACTTCGAGATTGTCGGTGACGCCAGCGCGGAACCGGTCTTGCGCCTGAGTCAAGGTCTGGTTGGCAAGATCCAAGGTGCTGGTGGCGACGCGAACTTGTTCGGCGGCGGAATTCAGGTTGAGGAATGCCGACCTTACGTCGTATTCGATGCGCCCGCGCAGGTCGTCGGCTTCAGCTTTCCGCTGGTTGAACGCAGCCTGAGCCTGCTCGATGTCACCCTTGATGCGGCCACCCTCGAAAATCGGGACCGACACCCCGGCCGTGAAGGCAAACGTACCGTGGTTGCTGGTAACACTGGTTCCGGTTGTGCCGTAGTTTCCGTTCACGCCTACTTTGGGCAGCCGCTCGCTTTCCGCTGCGTGGATGGAATATTCAGCCGCTCGCACCCGTGCCTGCGCCGCACTGTAGTCAGGACGATCGCGCAGGGCACGAGAGATGGCTTCATCAACTGTGAGGGGAGGCGCAGGGGTGTACGGAATCTTCTGCGCCAGCGTGTACTCCTGCCCAGTAGGCATACCGATGATGCGCGCGAGTTGCAGCTTGGCCTTATCGAACTCATTACGCGCCGCGACCAGCCGTGTTTGCTGCGCCTGCATTTCTACCTGGGCGCGCAGCGCGTCGATGGCAGGAATCACTCCGGCCGCCTTCTGATCGCTCGCCTGCTGATAAAGAGCTTGCGCCGTTGTAAGTTGCGCTTGGACGGTCCCGACGCGCGCTTCCGCGGTGAGTGCCTGCAAGTAGCCAATCCCAACGCTCACGACCACCAGTTCACGTGCATTGCGATAACCAAGCTGCGCCGCGCTGACGCTCTGATCGGCCGAACGCAATTTGTTGATTGCCTGAAAGTCCAGCACGGGAGCCGAAAGTTCGGCCCGCAAATCGATTACATTAAAAGGCCCTACAATACTGGGAAACCCCGGAATGGTGAGGCCGAAGACTGCGAGGTTGAGTTGCTGCTCAGTCGTGGTCGCTTGCGCGGCGATGTTCGGTAACAGGTTTGCCAATGCCTGCAAACGGGCCGCGTGTACCGACTGTTGCGTCGTCTGCGAGGTGTAGAGTCCCAGGTTGTACTTGAGCCCGCGGTCGATGGCATCGATCACTGACAGCGGGATGCTGCCGGGCACGGGCTTCTCATTCGAGATGCTGCCGGTATAAGGATTTTGTCCGGCAATGTCTTGAAATGCCGTTTGCAGGTTCACGCCCGAGGCGGCAGAGTTGAACCCTTCCTGCCCCCGGGCAGCGGGAGCCAACCAGCAGACGGCGAAAATTAGGATGGCAAACTGAAGAAAAACGCTACGACGGCTAACGCGCAACACTCGTTTTCCTCTTCCTCTTCCTCTTTGTTGTCGATTGGCGGCATTGTACGTTGTTGGCTATTGTCCCAACATCCGGCCGAATCAAGGCCGCTCAAACAGGTGCGGCAGCCGAAGCTGCCAGCATAACTAAAACAACGTAAAACAAATAACGCAAAATCAACGGCCACCTATATAGATGATGGAAGTCGATAAGTAGTACATCTTTCGAAGTTTATCGCAAATTGCGCCTGGCGCACTGTGACGGCGGGGGTCGGGAAAAGCAATTCCCTCTGCTATAATCGTTGTCGGTGGTCGCTCTGACCGCCGTCCGCCTTGTTCGTTCTAGCGGACTTCTGTAGCAATGTCGGGGAGTGGCTCAGCCTGGTAGAGCACCTGGTTCGGGACCAGGGGGTCGGAGGTTCAAATCCTCTCTCCCCGACCAATAATCCACTAAAGTAGCCGCACCGAGCTGCATCTCTTCCTAAGAGCTCGTAGCACCCACCAAAGCTTCTGTTCTCGCTGACGCCGCGCCTGTGCTTAAATTCGAATGTACGCATGGCCCAACTGGAGAACTTCCGCCTCAAAGTGTTTCGCACGGTTGCGGAGCACCTCAGCTTCCGCAGGGCGGCGGAACATCTTTTTCTCAGCCAACCGGCCGTAACGCTTCAAGTTAAGGCCCTCGAAGACGAACTGGGAGTACGGCTGTTTGATCGCTCCGGCGGACGCATCTCGCTGACCCGGCAAGGATCGATCCTGCTCGGCTACGCCCAACGACTGGCCGACCTGGTCGCCGACGCTGAACACCAGTTGGGCGACAACAGCCATGAGGCGTCAGGCGAACTTTTGCTAGGAGTTTCCACTACGATCGGGCAATATGTCTTGCCGCGGTTGCTGGGAGCTTTTCTCGCCGACCATCCGAGGGTTCAGTTTTCGCTCACCAGCGGCAACACCGACGAAATTGTTCATCTTCTGCTTGCAGGGAAGATCGCCGTTGGGCTGATCGAAGGTCCCACGCACGAGCGCGGCGTACATGTCGAGCCCCTCATGGACGACGAACTCGTGCTGATCGCACCTGTCGATTTTCCCGCTGACGTTTTATTGCCGGCCCATGTCGAGAAGGTAACGCTGCTGATGCGCGAGCAAGGATCGGGATCGCGCCGAGTTGTCGAGAGCTCGTTGAAGAAGGCCGGCTACAGCCTGAAATCGTTCCAGCGGGTCATCGACATGGGCTCGACGGAAGCGATCAAGTCGGCAGTCGAAGCCGGTCTCGGCGTGGGACTCGTCTCTCACTGGGCCGTGTCTAAGGAAACCGAGCTCAATGCGGTGAAGATCATCACCATGCAAGGCGTGACGGTTACACGCCAGTTCACATTGATTTCTCCTTCCGGCCCCGAGCCGCAAGGACCCGCCGGAGCCTTCCGCCGATTTGCGCTTGATCGCTCGTCATTCCTATCGAGCATGGCCCCAAAGCCGAAGCGCACCCCTCGCCGCCGATAAGCAAAGCTTATCGCCAATTGGGATTACTGCTTGGACGGCCCTCCACCAGGAATGGAACATTGATTCCATGGCAAAGAACGTCTTCTTCCTGGGCTTGATCGTTGCCGCGAGCGGACTGGTGGGTCCTCCGATCGCGCTCCTGGGAGGGCTCATCTATGGCTTCACCGTGGAACACCCGTTTCACGCGGAAAGCAGAAAGTTGTCGAAGTTCCTGCTCCAGTTGTCTGTGGTCGCGCTTGGCTTCGGCATGAACCTGCACCAGGTGCTTCGCGCCGGACGTTCAGGCTTCTTCTATACCGCCCTCAGCATCACCGGAGCGATTTTGCTGGGGCTTGCACTCGGCAAGGTTTTCGGGGTCGGCAAAAGGCCGGCGTTCCTCATCAGCGCCGGCACTGCGATTTGCGGCGGAAGCGCCATAGCCGCCGTGGGCCCGATTGCGAACGCGAACGAAGAAGAGATGGCCATATCGCTTGGCGCCGTATTCATCCTCAACTCGATTGCACTCTTGCTGTTTCCCTGGATCGGCTTTCACCTCGGCATGACGCAGGAACAGTTCGGCCTCTGGTCGGCACTCGCCATTCACGACACCAGCTCCGTGGTGGGCGCTGCCGCCCGTTATGGTGCGATCGCCCTCGGCATCGCGACCACCGTCAAACTCGCGCGAGCGCTCTGGATCGTCCCCTTGTCGTTCGTTACCGCAGCCACGACAAAGTCCAAGGCCAAGGTTCAGTGGCCGTGGTTCATTCTGTTCTTCGGCTTGGCGGCGCTGTTAAACACTTTGCTGCCGGGACTCAGCAAAGGTTTCGCGAGTCTCAGCCATCTGGGTGCCATTGGTCTCACGGCTACGCTGTTTCTCATCGGCACGGGGCTTGATAAAAAGGCGCTTAAGCAGGTGGGAGTACACCCTCTGGTTCAGGGTGTGGTTTTGTGGGTGATTGTAGCCAGCAGCACGCTGCTTCTTATTCGCACGCACTGGATTCACTTGTAAGCAAGCCGGGTAGTCTCGCCGAATTCTCCAAAAATCAGTGCATCGCGAGTGAGATAATAGGCGCCAGCAATGCGACCCGAAGTCACCCAGGCAGCGGACTTAATCCGTCGAGGAGATATCGAAAACGCTCTGCCGTTGCTGCAAAACACGGTGTTCTCTTTCAGCATGAAGGTCTGCGGTCATCGGGAAGACGCCGAGGACACCACCCAGGACGTGCTGTTCAAGTCCATTCGCTATCTGCGCGACATCACCGATCCCAAGGCGCTCGCCGTCTGGCTCTACAAGGTCACCCGCAACCGTTGCTGGATGAGCCGGCGCCGCAGCAAGTTCGCGCCCCAGCAAACGCTCTCTCTCGACGAACTCATGCCTGACAGCGACGAATTGGCCTCGCTCACAAGCCACTCCGAAAGCACTCCTGAAAGACAAGTGCTCACTAAGCGGGAAGCCGAGCGCGTGCATCAGGCGGTTCTGAAGATCCCGCCGCAATACCGCCTTATTCTTGTGCTGCACGACATGGAAGATCTGGACACCGACGAAATCGCGCAGATCACCGGCCTCCGCGAAGGTACCGTTCGCGTGCGCCTGCATCGGGCTCGGCTCTATGTGCGCCGTGAGCTGGCAAAGCCAACCACATCCAAGTCACGAAAGAAGGCTCGCAACCACAAGCCGGTCGAGTGTAAGCGGCTGTTCGCCGGATTATCCGATTACATCGACAATCGCGTAGACGACCTCTCCTGCGAACGCATTCAGAAGCACCTCGCCGATTGCCCGCCTTGCGTGGCCTTTGTGAACGACCTTTCCCGGGCCGTCGAACGCTGCCGTTCACTTGCCGTTCCGTGTGATGCGCGCACCGCCGCTAGCCTACAAAAGCTTCTCGCACAAGAGTTTGAGCGGCTTCAGTCTCAATCTGAATAGCTGTTTCAAACCGGGAATTGCCCCTTCTGTAACGAACTCTTAGTCACTGCATTTATCAGCATGAACAAACATTCTTAGGCTGATATGCAAAACCGTATTTCCAGGCCGTTCAAAGCTCTTTTGCCCGCGATCCTACTCGTCGCGAGCATCCCCGGTTTCGCGCAAGCTCTGCTCGAGTTGCCGCAAGCAGTCTCGATCGCGCTGGAGAAGAATCCCGCGCGCAAGATGGCGCTGGCTGATTCCCAGATCGCACACGCTCAAGTCTCGCTGGCGCAGAGCGGATTCTTTCCTCGCGTTGGTTTTGGAGAAACCGCGAGCATCGGGACCGACCCCGTCTATGCATTCGGCACCCGTTTGCGGCAGGGGCGCTTCACGGCCGCCGACTTCGCGCTCAACAACCTCAACCATCCCGCTCCGATCGGCGATTTCACCAGCCGGATCGGCGGTCAATGGAACCTGTTCGACACCTTTGCCAAGAACTACCAACTCCGTGGCGCCAAGCTGATGGAGCAATCGTCGATCAAGCAACTTGGCCGGGCTGACCAGGAAGTCGTCTTCCACGTGATCGACTCCTATTACGAGATCGCCGTCGCCCGCAAGCAAGTCGAAGTTGCCGAGCAGATGGTGAAGACCGCGCGGGCAATGCTCGACAGCAGCAGCGCGCGTGTCGAAGCCGGCTCCGCCGTGGAAGCCGACGCCTTGTCGGCACGAGTAAATCTTGCCAGCCGGCAGCAGGAGTTGATTCGCGCAAAGAGCGCCGAGCAATTGGCTTTAACGCAGTTCGAAACGGCTCTCGGTGTAACTTTCACGCCGGGACAGCAGCCCGCCGCCACGCTCAAAGAGCAAACGATCTCCGCGGCGCCGCTGGAAGAGAGCGAGGCCCGTGCGCTCGAGCAGCGCCCCGATCTGCAGGCCATCGCCGCACAGGTCGGAGCGCAGCAGAACGGCGTGAAAGCCGCGAAAGCAGCGTACGGACCTCGGCTCGATGTCTTCGGTTCATGGCAAGCCGACAACGTCTCAATGTTCGCCAATGGCAGCAACAGCTGGGTGACCGGCGCTGAACTGCATATCGATCTCTTCTCCCGCGATCGAGAAGCGCGACTGTCGATGGAGAAGGCCACACTCTCGCGCGCCGAAGCTGCCCAGAAGATGGCGCAGGACAATATCCGGCTTGATGTGCGCAAAGCCTGGCTGGATCACGACGCCTCGCGCCAGATGCTCGACGTCTCGCGTGCCAGTGTGCAGCAAGCCGAAGATTCGTTACGCATGATGCGCGACCGTTACGACTCCGGCTTGGCGACCATCACCGATCTGCTGCGCGCTGAAGATGCCGACCGCGCCAGCCGCACCAATTACTGGCAATCCGTCTACCGCTACATCGTCAGCTACGCCGCGCTGCAACTGGCGACCGGCGACCTTACTCCTCAGAGTCCGGTGGTGGCCCAATGAAGAAGCTCTTATTGATTTCCCTCTCTTTCATCCTCGGCGCTGCCGGGTGTTCTTCGTCGAAACAGGAAAAGCCTGCAGCGCCCGAAACCGTTCGTGGCATGGCTCTTTATACGACTGGCACTACGCAGGTTCCCGATTTCATTACCGCTGTTGGTACGGTTCGCGCAGTTGAGACGGCGCAGGTGTCCGCCCAAACCATGGGCAACGTGATCTCTGTAAGTGTGCACGAAGGAGATTCAGTCACGCAGGGTCAGGTGCTCGCAACCATCGACCCTGCCCAATCTCAAGCAGGGCTGGATCGCGCACAAGCTGGACTCGCGGCGGCACAGCACGAACTCGCCGCCGCGCAGACCGAGCGCTCGCTGACCGAATCCACCCTGAAGCGCTACGACACTCTGTACCAGCGCAAATCCGTCAGTCCACAGGAATACGACGAGGTGAAGGCCCGTTACGAGGGCGCTGTTGCCCGGTCGGAAGCCGCCCAGGCCGGCGCAGCACAAGCCAGAGCCGCGGTCGCTCAAGCGCAAACGGCCTTCGGCTACACCAAACTGCACGCTCCGTTTAACGGAATCGTGACAGAAAGAAAAGTGGACCCAGGCGCGCTTGCAGCTCCGGGGATGCCGCTGTTCACCGTCGAAGCCGTCGGACGCTATCGACTTGAGGCAACTATCGACGAAGCCAGCCTGCATTTTGTGAACATGGGCGCGACCGTACCAGTTTCGGTCGACGCCTATCCCGATCGTCACCTCTCCGGAAAAGTGGTGCAGATCGTTCCTGCTGCCGATCCCAGCACCCGCACCTTCCTGGTGAAGATCGAACTACCTGCCGACGCCGTGTTGCGCAGCGGATTGTTTGGCCGTGCCAATTTCTCCCGCGGTGAACGCGACGTGCTAGTGATTCCGAAGGCCGCCGTCGTAGATCGTGGTGCCCTGAAAGGCGTGTACGTTGTCGGTCCCGACCAGGTCGCCTCTCTCCGCTACGTCACTCTCGGCGGCCCGGTGGGAGACCAACTCGAAGTTCTGTCTGGCCTGAGCGGCAAGGAAGCCGTTGTGTTATCGCCGGGCGATCGTGAGATTGGCGGCAAGAGAGTCGAGGTGCAGTGATGGCCCACGAACGTGGCTTGGCCGGAAAAATCGCGCACGCCTTTATCGACTCAAAGCTGACGCCGCTCGTGATTGTCGCGTCGCTGCTGCTGGGCGCATTCGCCATCCTGCAGACTCCGCGCGAAGAGGAGCCCCAGATCATCGTCCCCATGCTCGACGTCATGGTGGCCATGCCCGGAGCCACGCCGCACGAAGTCGAAGAGCGCGTCTCCATACCGATGGAGAAGTTGCTCCGCCAGATCTCCGGCATCGAGTACGTCTATTCGATCTCGCGTCCGGGCGCGAGTCTCGTCATTCTTCGTTTCAAAGTAGGTACAAAAGAAGAAGATGCGATCATCAAGACCTACAACCAGCTCTACTCGCATCTCGACCAGATTCCGCCGGGCGTCTCGCAGCCGCTGGTGAAAGTGCGCTCTATCGACGACGTGCCCATTCTCGCGCTTACCTTCTGGGGTAAGAATTACGACGCGTACCGCTTGCGCCAGATCGCCGCCGAAGTCGAGCACGATATTAAGCAGGTCGATGACGTCTCCGAAACGCACATCATCGGAGGCTTGCCGCGAACCATCCGCGTCGTTCTCGACCCGCAGCGACTGGCTGGATATGGTGTGTTCGCCGGAGAGGTCGTCAACGCTATTCAGGGCGCGAACGCCCGTGCCGACGCCGGCAGCTTCGCCCAAAGTAACACCGAGTTCCAGGTGGCAGCCGGTCGCTTCCTGAATTCAGCTGCCGATCTTCAGCGCGTGGTTGTGGCCGTCAAGAACGGCCGCCCAGTGTATCTGCGTGACGTGGCGGAGAAGATCGAAGACGGTCCCGCCGAACCAACCGATTACGTTCTCTTCGGCAACGGTCCGGCTGCCAGGAACGGCACCGATTATCCGGCTGTAACGCTCACCGTAGCCAAGCGCAAAGGTACAAACGCGACCATCATCTCCGAGAAGATTCTCGACCGCCTCCACGAAATGCGCGGCAATGTTCTTCCGACCGATCTGGAGATCACTACCACCAGGAACTACGGCGAAACGGCAAAGGACAAGTCGAACGAACTGCTGGAACATCTGTCCATTGCTACCCTCTCCGTAACGTTGCTAATTGCGCTGGCGCTCGGCTGGCGCGAGTCTGGCGTGGTGCTAATCGCGATCCCGGTGACGTTGGCTCTCACGCTAACCATCTTCTACCTCTATGGTTATACGCTAAACCGCGTAACGCTGTTCGCGCTCATCTTCAGCATCGGCATCCTTGTAGACGACGCAATCGTCGTCGTCGAAAACATCGTTCGGCACTTCCGATTGCCGGGGAACAAAGGCCGATCCCTCTCCGACGTTGCCGTTGAAGCCGTCGATGAAGTCGGGAATCCCACCATTCTCGCCACGTTTGCCGTGATCTCCGCCATCTTGCCCATGGCCTTCGTGCGCGGACTCATGGGCCCCTATATGCGCCCGATCCCGGTCGGCGCCTCTGCGGCCATGATCTTTTCGCTGCTGGTGGCCTTCGTTGTGTCTCCGTACGCTGCGTTGCGCTTGTTGCACCATTACGCCAACGCCGATGGCGGCCATCATCACGAAACCGAAGGCTGGACTACGCGTTTCTACCGCCGCATCATGAATCCGCTGATCGCAGACAAGAAGAAGCGCTACGGATTCCTCGTCGGCGTCGTTGTCCTTCTCTTGATCGCCGTCATGTTCGTGCCCCTGAAACTCGTGAAGGTAAAGATGCTTCCCTTCGACAACAAGAGCGAGTTCCAGGTCATCATCGACATGCCCGACGGCACCACGCTGGAACAGACCACGCGGGTCGCGCAATCGCTTGGAGCCTATCTCGGCCAGCAACCCGAGATCGCAAACTATCAAGTTTATTCCGGCACCTCCGGTCCTTACAACTTCAACGGACTCGTTCGCCATTATTTTCTGCGTCACGGGCCCAAGCAGGCCGACATCCAGGTGAACCTGCTGCCGAAAGAGCAGCGTTCGTTGCAAAGCCACGAAATCGCTCGTCGTCTGCGTCCCGAATTGGTGAAGATCGGCGAGCCGTTCGGTGCGCGCATTAAGGTCAGCGAAGTGCCGCCCGGTCCTCCAGTTTTGCAAACTCTGGTTGCGGAAGTATACGGTCCAGATATCGACGGTCAGGTGAAAGTCGCCGAGCAGATCAAGCAAATCTTCAAGCAAACTCCCGGTGTGGTCGATGTCGACTGGTACGTCGAAGATCCGCAACAAAAATACGATCTCAAGGTCGATCTCGACAAGGCTGCCCTGCACGGCGTCTCCGCCGCCGAGGTAACGCGCACGGTACAGATCGCAGTCGGCGGAATGGACGCCGGCCTGCTCCACACCAACGACCGCGAACCGGTCCCGATCAATGTCCGTGTCAGCCGGCCCGACCGTTCCAGCATTGAGCAGATCGAAGGTCTCAAGGTGCCCACCGCGTCCGGCCAGCAGGTTTCGCTCGGCGAGCTGACTTACACCGAACGTAAGACCATCGATCCCAGCATTTACCGCAAGAATATGCAGCGCGTGGTTTACATCACCGGCGATGTCGCCGGAGGCGAAGAGAGCCCCGTCTACGCCATCCTCAAGATGAATCAGGCGCTCGATAAACTCACGCTGCCCGCCGGGTACACACTCCAGCGTTACAACTCCACGCAGCCCGAATCCACCGATCGTTACTCCATGAAGTGGGATGGGGAATGGCACATCACCATCGAAGTCTTCCGCGACCTCGGCCTGGCCTTCGCCGCTGTTCTCGTCCTGATCTACGTGCTGGTCGTTGGCTGGTTCAAGTCATTCCTGACGCCGCTGGTGATCATGGCGCCAATCCCGCTCACGCTGATTGGCATTCTCCCCGCGCACACACTTATGGGTGCGTTCTTCACCGCGACGTCGATGATCGGTTTCATTGCCGGCGCGGGAATCATCGTGCGCAATTCCATCATCCTGGTCGATTTCATCGAATTGCGCCGCTCACAAGGCATGCCGCTGGAAGAGGCCGTCGTCGATGCCGGAGCTGTTCGCTTCCGTCCCATGCTGCTCACCGCCGCTGCCGTCGTCGTGGGCGCGAGCGTCATTCTCTTCGACCCGATCTTTCAGGGACTAGCGTTAGCGTTAATGGCCGGAGAAGTTGCGTCCACGTTGCTCTCGCGCATGGCCGTCCCCGTTCTTTACTACATGGTGCAGAAGCAGCTTCAGGGACCAACGTCGCATTTGCACTCTCCCGAAAACATCGCGGAATGCGAACAACCGGAGTGTGAAGTTCCCCAAACTACCTAGAAGGTGATCTATGACCGTTGAACGTGCTCTCCGAATGATGGCCGGAATCGTGATTCTTCTCTCGATGGCACTGGCCAATTTCGTGTCGCCCAAGTGGTATTACCTGACGGCCTTCGTCGGCCTCAACCTGTTGCAGTCGGCATTCACCAACTGGTGCCCGGCAATGGCAATCTTTCGTGCGCTCGGATTGCGCGACGCTGGTGCCGAAGCAAAGGCGGCAGTCGCTCCTTCACGTTGACTTGCGAACGCCCGTAAACTGCGCGCTATCGATTTAAAATGAAAGAAGCAAAAAAGTAGCGATATGAGAGATCTCTGGCAAATCGGCTTGTTTCTGGTTTGCTGGCTGGTTCTCACGCGCTGGGTCTTGCCCCGGCTCGGAGTGCCAACCTGAGCCAGCAACTCCTGCTCCGTCGAGGATCGACGGAAAGCTTCGGACAACTCTGGCGATCAAGCTTAACCTGCTCTGCTTCGGGGGTCGCGGCGAAAGTTTTAGAAATCCACCTTTAGCGAAAACTGTATCTGGCGTGATGTGCCGGCGGTCTTGTTGATGTACCCGAATCCGCTGCCGCGCACCACGTTGGACGGTAACCCAAAGTTCACCAAGTTGAAGATGTTGAAGAATTCGGCGCGAAATTCCACCACGCCGAACTCGCCGCCGCCGCGTGTCCCGAATGGCGTGTCCTTGATCAACGCAATATCGAAGTTGTGGTAGCTCGGTCCTCGGAACGTATCGCGCCCAAGCGTCCCGAAGGTGCCCTTGTTAGGACCAGTGCCGCCCGGCACATTAATCGGGATATTGAAGTAGGAAGCATTGTTCGCGCCACGCCCGAAATAGTCGGCCGGATTCGCACCATGATTCGAAAGAGTCGGGATCGCGACCAGGTCCGGACGGTCGGCCCCGTTGCTTCCTGCTCCTGTCTGCTGTACCCCGGAATAGACGGTAAACGGCATGCCCGTCATCATCGTCGTGATGTTCAGGAACTGCCAGCCGTTGGTTACGGAGCTTCCCAGCGGTCGTAAAAAGCTAATACGATCGAAGGGAAGCATCTGGATCCAGCTCACCGTGAACACATGCGTTACATCGAAAGTCGACGGCCCCTTTTCCGCCCGCGGATTCCACGGGTCCTGAGGAGATGTTTGCAACGTGACTCCCGCCCCAGCGATCGAGCCCCCCATGACGGAACTGGTGTCATCGAGCGACTTGGAGAAGGTGTAGCTCGCTTGCAGGCCCGTGCCCCAACGTCCCGTGTTCTTCGTTAAGCTGGTTTGCAAAGCGTGATACGACGAATGCGATTCGCTGGCAATCACGCTGATCGAACTGGCTCCGCCAACGGCGTTCCCTGCCGCATCGAATGTCGTGAAGGGAGCAAACCCAGGACTCGCGCCCGTGTAACTGTTCGGGTAAAACACGTATGGCAGATGAACTCCCGCCGTACCCACATACGCCACCGTAGCCTTGAAGTCGCGGCTAAAATCCTGGTCAATAGACGCAGTCCAATTCCCGATATACCCGTTGCGGAAGTTGCTCGCAATCGCGCTCAGGGTCGGCAATTGTGCTTGATGTCCCGGAGTCTCAGCGGCAACCTGATCCGAATAGAGCTGAAGGTTCATCACCGTGTTCGGCTTTACGCTCGTGCTCTGCCCGTTCGGAAAAATGGGATTTCCGGCCATGTCAACGGGTACCGGCAACGGCAAAGTGACGACGCTGTTCTGGAATGGAACCAGAACGCCCGGCTGGGCAGTGATGAACGGATTCAACACAAACGGGATCGACGCCGTTAAGAAGTTCTCCTGCCACAGATTCATTAGCCCGGTCGTGATTCCTCCGCCCGCATGCAGCACCGTGCCGGGAAAGAGCGCATAGTCAATTCCTAGACGCGGCCCGACTCCGGTCCAGTCCTTGTCATACGGAGGCTGCGGATCCACCACGAATTCCATTTGCGCCTGGTGATTCCAGTAGGAGGTGGGAGTGCCGTCAGCGTTGAAAAACTCTGGCAGCGATGTGCGCTTGGTCGCCTCGTGAATTCGAGAGTCCACCTCGTACCGCAAGCCGTACGAAACCGTCAGCTTCGAGGTGGCCTTCCATGCATCCTGGAAATAGAAGTTGTAGGCCTCCCGTCGCACGCCCGCTTCGTTGAACTTGTTACCCGTGGGAGTATTCTCCGCCGCAAGAATGATGTTGTACGAGTATGGCGTCGCGGTAAGCAGTCCCGTGAGTGAGTCAGGCAGCGGATCGCCAATTCCAATATTGTGCGTCCCGCTCGCCGAAGTGATCGCCACCGGAGAATACGCCGTGCCACCGCCAAACGAGTACGCGCCGTTCGGAGTCATGCCAAAGATCGTCGAATCCCGATTCACGCGGATCTCCGCACCCCACTTCATCGCATGACTTCCGCGCACATCGGTTATACCAAATTTGAATTGGTAGAGATTCGAGTACGATCCAGTGATCGTACCCGAAGGGGAGCCGTAGCCCTCAAATAGTCCATCGCCGAACAAAATCCCTGGCTGCGTATGATTCCCCGCGGGAAAAAACGGCGTGCTGCGCACATATCCAAGTTCGGTTTGGAGAGTCATATGCGGGTTTATCGTCCGCGTGTAGCTGATGCCGGCGTTACGCTGGTGGTCGTAAAACTGGATGCCGAAACTCGGATCGATCGCAGTCTGGTCCGGATTGGTGACCGGGCCCGTGATCTGGTTCAAGCTGAATCGGCCGAACAATTGAGCCTTGCTCGAAATGCGCTGGTCGATGCGGATGGAAAACTGATCGTAGTTCGTCGTGACCTTCGATGACGTCTCGTACGTGCGTGCGCCGAAGGGACCATTTGGATTATTGGGCAGTGGATATCCATCGAGGATTGGCTTCACCGCGGGATTCACTGGGACATACAGCGTGTCCCCGGGATATGACGTCGTGTCGATTCCCTGGCGCTCCGCGGCCGTAGGGACAGAGAGCACTTGCGTCGTCCCAAGCACTTGTCGGAATCCCTGGTACTGGCCGAAGAAATACGTGCGGTCCCGCCCATCGTAACCGGGAAGCACGGCTGGACCGCCAATCGTCCCACCAAACTCGTTGCGGTTGAACGGGGGTATGCGGTGCCCGCCCGTTTCGTAGTGATCGAAATAATTGCGCGCGTCGAGCGAAGCGTTGCGAAAGAACTCAAACAAGCTGCCGTGAATGTTGTTCGTCCCCGACTTGGTAATCACATTGGTGAAAATCTCAGCCCCGTGCCCGATTTCGGCCGGTAGGACTCCGGCGCTCGCCTGCACTTCCGCGATGGCATCCACGTTGAAGGTAGAGAACGTTGCACCGCCCATCTCCGGATCGGTGGTGTCGATCCCGTCCATCGCGAACACGCTGGTTACGCCGCGCTGCCCGTTGGCGGAAAACTGTTGCGTGAAGTTCGCCGTCCCGTTGGTATCGGTCATGGTGCCCGCGGCGAGCAACAGCAGTTTGCTGAAATCGCGTGAATTTAACGGCAGGCTGGAAACTTCTTCGCGGGACAGGTGCTCCCCGCCGCTTCCCTGGGCAGCGGCCACAGGAATGTTTTTCTGTACGAGAACGAGGCCGTCGCCAGACGCCGTTAGCTGCAAGTTTGCGTTTAGGCTGGCTGCTTCTGCGACCACAAGCGCCTGTCCCGAGCGATAAGTCTTTCCTTGTGCGGCCACCGAGATGTTGTAAGTCGTGGGCGCAATCGCCGCAAACGAAAACTGTCCATCGGCCTTGGTTGTTGACTTGTATATGGACTTGCCGGACGCGTTCGCGAGAATCACGACAGCTCCATCGACCGAAGTTCCCGAACTGTCCTGCAAGAAGCCAGACCAGGAGGCATCCGACACAGCCAGGCTCAATTCACACAGACTCAGTAATATCGTTACCGCGAGCACAACCGCACGAAACTGCGACCAGCTGAACCAGTCGAGTAGGAACACTGATCTCTCCGGACCGCCACGAGCCTTGAATTGAGGCTAAAACAAACACAGCATACGCTTCTCTTACGCCCCTGCTCAGAGAAGGTATTCGCAGGATCAGAGGCACTTTGGCATCGGAGCAAAAGAACGGGGCATGCACGAGACATGCCCCGAGCCAAAGTGGAGGCTGCCACTCTGAAAAAAGATCCTATTTGCCTACGTTGGCGGTGCCCTCAACAACAAATCGGGCGGTCGGAGTGTAGAACTCCTTCAGGGTGGTCACGCCATTCGAAACGGACGTTTCCACTCCATAATTGTTTTCGTTGTTCTTGACTACACGCGCTGGGATGGTGACGGTCTTCTTATCCGCCGTCTTGATCGTCAACTGCACGTCCGACCCCTTCGCCTCGCTCCAACTGACGTCACACTTACCTTGTGGCAGTTGCAGGTCGCCGACTTTGACATTTGAGGTCAGCATATAGCTATGAGAGTTCTTCGACGCAGCAAGCAGCGGCAAAGAAACCAGCGCCAATAGAATTACGAGTCCTAGTACACGTTTCATTTTGATTCTCCTTTGATAGCGCAAAACTCATTACGCCGGCAGGGTAGGCGCATCCCGCTTCGCCCCAAAAGCTTCATCGTGCATCAGATGGCTAACTCAGAGTTAACTCAAACGCCTGCATGGACTTAGGGGGACTTAAGAAGGCAGATTGGGGGATGTATGATACGTCCATTTCAGGAGCAAAATCGGGTTCTTTACCAAGTGCGGACGCCGATGGCGGTAGGCGGCCCAGCATGGCCTTCAATGACTTGGGTCTCTATGACCGCTTCCAGATTCATTTTGTCCCAATTAGGCGGAGCTTTCTTCAGCATCTCATCCAGATAAGCCGGATTTGAGACCAGTTCGCCCGCCGCCTCGGTTCCATTTTGCAGAATCCCCGCCAGGATGATGACTGGTTCTCCCGTGACGCTGTCGTGGATCCGGGCAACAACCGCGTAGTCCCGCGACAGCTTTTGGTTCGGAACCTGCCATTCCAGCTTCCAGAGTTTCTTGCCGGCGCTTTGGCGATCAACGATCTTCCGAACATGATTGTCGTCGTACTCGAAGCCAAACGGCAGTTCCTGCGTAATTCGCATCGTCCAGGGATTGTTGAATGCTCCAATCAGGACGACTGGCCCTTCGCGCAATTGTGCGAACTCCGTGTCCGACGCGGCAACCACCCGGAAAGACGCATTGTGGGATACAAGCGGGGCAATCGAGCGCGCCAGCGATATTACGTCCGAAAGATTCAATCCGTTGTTTGTGATTGCCGGTTGCGCCTGATCACCTGGGTTGACGGTCTCGCCAAGGCAATAGGTGACCTTGCTCGAGGAGGAACTCATTGGCTCCCAGAACCGGTCGATGTTCGACGGCGGCACGGGAAGTCTTACCCGGCCTCGGCCGACAGCAAAGCCGATCGCTGCTGCGAAAGCCAAGCCAATGGCAATCCAGGTCCAATAACCAGCATTGAACCTCGGTAGCACATTTTCCGCGCTGTGCGGTTGCACCGGCTCCGGGTGCGGCGCTTCGCCATGCTCCTCAACCGCCGTGACATTGGGCGCAGTCACCGGATCCCGGAAGATCGGGACATACGATCCAACCGGCATTTCGACTACTAATTGCCCCGCATGTTCGGGGTTGTAGTAGTACTGAACCAGCCGCTTCCGAACCTCCGCCGCGGTCATGCGAACGACCGGATCGATATTTACATCGTAATCCGGCTGTCGTCCAAATGCCTCGACCCCAATCGTCCGCTCTTTCAGCTCGCTCGCATTACCCAGCAGCGTCTGCTCAACCACATAGGCGAGCAGAACCGGATACCGTTTGCTGTTGGTGAACAACGCGTGTGCCAGTAGGCGTTTTAACTGCTCTCGAACCAGTACGGCGTTCAGTATCGGCTCTACCGGGTTCAGTTCTTTTTCGGATTGGGACGGCGACAACATCGACGACTCTGGCAATAGTTATGATAACCCGTCTTGGCACCTGTCCACAGTCGCCGATTCGATGGAGGTCCTTCTATTTTGCGGCTGCCGTTTCGTCCGTCCGAGCCTCTCCCTGTTGCACCAGCGCATTCGCCGCGTTCGCCTCGAGTACCCACCGGCTGGCGACGTCAATCACATATTCATCCTCGAACCACAGGAACCCAAAATCATCGATGCACTCCGGGAAGTTCGGCTTGATGACGATGTAACCCGGAATCACGCCGCCCGGAATGAAGGTATTGTCCGCGCGGTTGTTGCCGTAAGCCTTCAGCTTCGACACCGTTCCTATCGAAGACACGTATGACGTGCTCGACACGGGATGCGTCCCCAGAATGTAATTCGCAGCGCGCAACGTGTACTCCGGACCCGCCACATCGGGGAATGCCTTGTGCAGGAAATACATCTGCACGCCCAGATCGATTACCGCAACCGATCCGCCCCAACTGCGCAGACTCGGAGGCACGCCGAATGGAGTCGCCTCCATCTGTTTCTCGAACTCCGGCATTCGGTTCTGGACCAGAGTTTTCAGTTGCTGTTTGAAGCTGGCATCCATGTAAGGCAGGGCGAGTACGGCCATCCAGGTGCTGCGGCCGAAGTGTTCCGTCATTGATGGGAACATCTCCACCAGGTGCTTCTTGTAGATCTCGCCACCATTCGTGGCGATCAGCAACTCGATCGTCGCCTTCCACTCTTCGTTGTGGACCGTCTCCTGCACCCAATTCGTCGGCAGGTTCCATCCCGGAGGCACCGGGCTCGGGCTCGGATGTAAGTGCTCGTCGTTCCACATCTTGACTGCTGTATCCAGACACTCTTTCGCCAGCGTGTCGTCCCAGCCCTTTAACGTCTGCGATGCAGCCGCCAGTGTCGCCGCAGCGCCCCATTGCAGGCGCGCTTCTTTGGTGGTGAACGCCCAGCGGTCATCAGGCAGACCAGAGTAATCGCCCTTCACCTCAAGCGGGCCGAGCTTGGGATCGTAGATGCGCCCGTCCGTCTTCGACGCCGCATCGCCCAGGTGGGTGTACTCACGCAGAGTGGGCTCCATGATTTCCGGGAACGGATGCCCAACGGCTTTGATCTGCGCCATCACTCCCAGCACTCCGTGCTTTACCTGCTCCACCGCGTCGGGAATTCCATCGGGCCGGTGCATTTCCACCGTTCGCGCATTCTCGTCGACCGCGAGTTCGTCCCACTTCAGGTTGAACTCTCGGTAAGCAAGCGCCAGATCCTGGATCACCGCGTACTGGCTCTCCGCGCGGATGTCGTAATCTCCCGCATCAAACCACGCCCCCACGTTCAGCCCCGGGATGTGCTCGCCCGGTTTGAACGGAGAATCAGTGTTCGGGCCCATCCACGCGCCATCAAAATGCTTGGTGTTCGGCGCAGCCTGCCGCGCATCGTCGAGATGCGCTTTTCCGTGCCACAGCCGATATCCTTCGCGCACAGAGACGTGGTCCATCTCCACCGCGAGATAGCCATCTAGCGACGACTGCCACGCCTTCGCGTAAACGTCATTCGCAATCGGGAACAGCGCCGTGCGCTGGCCGGCATATTCGATCGCGTACAATCCCGGATCTTTCACCGACGAAAAGTCGAACTTGGCATAGGTGTAACGCAGCCACGGTGTCGGCGCCGAGATCGGCCCTTCGAACACCTGTTTGTAGGAGCCGTCATCGGCCAGCCGCAGCACCTTCGCAGTTTTCGGAGCGTCGAACTTCGGATCGAGTTCGATAATCGCGACCTTCGGGAAGTTCGGCGGATATCCAGCCTGGCTGTGCGCCACCATCGGCGGACGCGTCCAGCCGGGAATCATGTTCGGACGAATGTGCCAGACAATCGCCCCTTCGGTTTTACCCGAAGGAATCAGCGTGCGAAGCACGAACCAGCCGTTCTGCGCGCGATTGCGTCCATCGAAGAGCGAAATCGGCCCGGTTTCTGAACTGATGCTGATATTGTGCAGCGCATCTTCTGGCGCCAGCACAAAGGTGTTTCCGCTCACGATCGGAAGCGGCTGCGTGTACCCTTTCTCCTCGTCCCACTGTTCCTGGTACGACAGTTTCTTCGGATCGTCCGGCGACGGAGGCACCTTGTGCATCATCTCCTGCGGACTGCGCGGAAACACACCGAACACTTTGTTATCCACGGCATACGTCTTGTCCATGTAGATCGACGGCAAGAACTCCAGGTTGAATCCCGCGCGACCGGCGAGCTTTTCCGGCAAGGGCTTGTCGAGGTTCACACTCACTCGTATGCCGCCAGGCTCGGCTGCAACTTCCAGCCGGTAGTCCATCTGATACGTGGGGAACGAGAGGTCGGCGCTCAATTTGTTATTCGCCGGGTCCGCGTGGCGGTCCTTGAGCTTCGCCACCAGGTCCCACTGCTCCGGAGTCGGCATCAGGCGCACGTCCCCGTTGGTCGCGATCCGCTCGCCATGCAGGATCATCTGCATCGCCGTGTTCTTCTCATCGACAAACACCGGATGAAACGTGTTGTCGTAGAGCATCACGTCGAAGCCCTGCGTGCTCAGGTAGTCGTTATCAACCACTTGCATGCTGGCGTCCTGGCTGAGCATGGGCAAAGAGAAAACCGTAAGGAGGAAGACAAACTGGAGGATTGTGAATCGAATTGACATGAAGAGTGGGCCTTTCCCCAAAAAAAGATTACCGAAAGCGATATCGTATTGCCAAAGTGATCACAGCCGATCTCACAGTCGATCAGCGTGTGATTGATCAAGTGTTTGCGACTGCCTATCTCTTCCCTTGTCCTAAAAGGGCAATCCTATCCGCCCACTCAATAATTGCAGGCTCTTTCTTCCCGTTTGACTGCATGGAACTTGCTGTTATCTCAATCTGTTCCGTGCTGTTATTGTAGCTAATTAAGTACTTTGTTGAGTGCAGCGTGGCAGTTACTTTCCCCGTCTCAGTGAGTGCCTTATACCGGTTTTGCATGTCAGCACTGTACTCTGTCAGAGCAGCGACGAAGTCTTGATGTAGCTGCGCGAATTTGACAGATGAGAGTTGAAGACGTTCCCATTTTATTCTTACGTATTTGGCGGCATCGTCGGGGTTCTGAGGCAGGCGACAGCTATCATCCAGGTCCAACAGCGAACTGTAGACATTCTGTTCGAGCGTCCCCTTTAGTAATTCAAAGCCTTGCGGCCCACCTACAAGGATGAACTTAGATTCTGGGTCTTCGTTTGGAATTGAGACTATCGTCATGGTGACTGGCCTCTGGTGATAATTTCCTGGTTCCAGCCGTTGCATGACTCGCTCGTAGTACCACAGCAACACAAGTCGTTGTGGATGGTCGCAATGAGTCTTGGGGGTAGCGCGTTGGCCGAAAAGAATGCTCGTAGCTGCCAGACAAAAAGCCACAACATGGCAGGTAGTCCGGAGAAATGCGGATCGAGTTGACATGAAGCACTGGCCCCTTCAACAAATAAAGACTAACGAAAACGATATCGAATTACCTGCATTTCACTTGATGAACCCTGGCGGGCGCGATCGTCGAGGATCATTGGGCGGCAGTTGATAAGGTTCCAGGCTAGTCGTGAATTGCGCCAGTAGAGCACGCAACGCTGGCATGTCGGGTTGACCGCTGCGCAGCAGTATCACTTTCCGGCTCGGCAGATCGTGCATGGCAACCAACTGCGCTGCCTCCAGCAAGTTCGCTGATATCTCCGCTAGGTCTAATCCTGCTTCCCAATCGGCGTTCTGGTCTGCCAGCCACTTCTTGTTCTTGGCTACGGCATCGCTGACGTGGTTCTCGCGGTCAGGGACCTCTTCCACAATGCTTTTTCCGCGATTGCGGAACATCCCAAACAGGGCCGCGACAATCGACGGATCGCGGACCGTCCCGTCCGGATAAAACACTCCATGCACTGTGCCCCAGTTGCCGGTGATCATCAATTCCCAGATGTACCATCCGACGTGTGCCTGCATGTGCTCTTCGAGCGTTACATCGTAGGGATTCGCGCGTGCAATGCAGCCGATCTCGCTATCGACCAGCGGCTTTCCCACCTTGGCCGCATACTGTTTCGCCTTGTCGATGCTGGCACGGATCTCGGCGCGCGTGGGGCTGTAGTTGTGAAACGACAACACATCAACCGCGTCGCCCATCTCGATCATGTTATCGGCGAACGTCGCCCCAATCGTCACTGGGGTCACCGGATCAAGTTCATGAAACACCTTCGCCATGTACACGGCGTGTTCCATGCGCAAGCGATTATCAGGCGTGGGAGGCAGATGACAACATTCCGGTTCGTTCTCTACATCCCAAATTTCCAGACCGGGCTCTTTCCCAATTGTGGCGACGAGGTCGGCGACAAACGGGCGCGCGTTAGGCCACGCGGTCTTGTCTTTCCATTCCTCGTACTTGTATTGCATGGTCGGCATCACCCCGATGCCACGCGCATGTGCGGCACGCACGAAGTGCAGGAGATTCTTCCGCAGCGCCTCCTGATTTCTCTCCCAAGCCGCATACGGCACGAACACCCGCACTTGATTCAACTGCAATCGCTTCGCGTAATCGAGGTCTCGCTCGGTAACCGCCGGATCGTACTCAAGCCACGACTCCACGTGCCCGATGGTTTCGGCCGACTGGTAGTTGAATCCCCTGACACCGCTGAGGTCCTTGGGTACACGACGTTGCGCTGCGACCGGCAGACTTGCCAGCATGACGATCGCAGCGGCTGCATAGGTATTAATTCGCATGGATCTCCGCGAGTTCCACGAGCGTGGCGAGTACGCTCCTCGTCTCGACCCTCGACAGACCCCTACTGCACCGGGAACGCATAAATGCTCACGCTAAAGGGCGGCAGGGTCATCGACTCGGGCACCGACGTGAGCGCCTGATCCTGGATTTCCACTTCCGGCTTCTTCCCGACGGCGTTATTGGCGTCCACACTCGTTGGCGCCAGCCGCCAGAGATGGCCCTGGCTCGCCAGCTTCGCTCCATGGAACGACAAGCCCAGGTGCTGCTCGGCATCCGACGGGTTGATTACCGCAAAAGTTAGCGTTTTGCGATCGTCGCTCAGCGCCGCGCTCACGTCGAGCGGATACGTGTCGCTCCCGGGATTCACCTTCGGCTGATCGCCGCCCGGAGGATAGATCGGCTTGGGCTGCGGCGAATTCCCCGACACCTCCACCGGAATCCTCCCGAAGTGCTGGCCGTACATCTTGAACAGCAATCCAACCGGGCTCAGCACCGCATCCGTCTTGTCCTCGCTCATCATCGCCGTAGCGAACGTGAACGCTCCCATCTGGAAAACATCGGTGTGGCGGAACATCTCGTGGAACGCCCACGCGTAAGCGGGAACCACTTTGTATGATCCGAACGGGACGCCCGTATAGGCCCATTCATCGATCGCAACCGGAACCGGTTTCGCTTTCAGCGCGGGAATGAGTTTCAGGTAGTCCTGGTAATACTCATACTTCGCCCGCACCAGGCTGGCTGGTGCGCGCATCCACTCGACCATCGGCTGGTTCTCGATCTTGACCTTCTCGCCTTTCTCGAGATCGAACCTCTGATTGCTGCCCGCATAGTAGTGCTCGCTGAGGTAGTCCATGTGATCGAGGCAATGCTCGAGCAGGTTGCCGCTCCAGTCGGCGGGCGAGAGAAGGTCTGGCATGATCTGTCCGTTGATTCGCTTCGCCTGCTTGGCCGATGTCATGTCGTCCGGCATTGCACCCGGCGCGATCAACTTGATCGTCGGGTCGACCGCCAGCATCGCCTTGGCGAACATTTCGTACTTCAGTTCGAACTGGCTTACCGGGATGAAGCCCAATTGCCAGTCGCCCCAGGGCTCGTTGCCGATCCCCCAGAACTTGATGTGATACGGCTCCGGATGCCCATTCGCGGCGCGCCACTTTCCCATCGGCGTCGTAGCGGCGCCGTTCGCGTATTCCACCAGTTGCGCCGCCGAAAACTCATCGCCGAAACCGGCATTCACTGTTACGTAGGGTTCCACACCCAACAGCCGGGATAGAGTCACGAACTCATCCGTACCAACATCGTTAGGCTGCACCGCGTTCCACACGTGGTCCATGATCGGCGGCCGCTTGTCGGGATCGCCCACCGCGTTCCGCCACTCGTGCCCGGAAACGAAATTCCCGCCCGGAAAGCGGTACACGCCCGAATTCAGCTGCTTCAGTGCAGCGATCACCTCCGCGCGGAAGCCGTCGATGTTGTTCGCCGGCATCAGCGAAACTGCGCCAACATGGAACGAACCGCTACCGGTTCCGACAATCTCCAACCGCGCGTTGTCGCTGTCAGCCTGCGCCGTGAAGTGCAGCGGAACCTTTACATATTGGCTGCCCACCTTGTTGAGGGTGACTGTCTGCCGATCACTCGCCGCATCGCCCCAAACCAGGCTGACCTTCACTGTCGTTCCGGGCGTGCCCGCCAGCACAATTCGCCCCGTGTAGGCCCTGCCTTTCCGCACCGCCATGCCCGACTGCTGGATGCCGTGCGCCTCAGTCGCACTCAGCTTCACCATCGGCGTGTGCTCGCCCACATAAGGATGATCCGTGTCCATGACGATGAACTCGTCCGCGCCGATCGGCATCCAGTGCCGCAGCGTCATGCGTCTCCAGGCCGGCCCATCCGGTGCCGCCGGCGGATGCGAATTGATCGGGTAATAGAACTTGCGATCATCCAGCATCTCCGCCCAGATGTTCGTATTTACCAACCCGCCGATGTGCTCCAGGAATTGCCCGTAGATGTATTTCGAAATCGGCGGCCCGGTCTTGGTCACATCGATCGTCGCCGTAACGGGCGTTTGGGCAAAGGCCAAGCCGGTAAACAGCGTGGCGGCAAGCAGAATCAACGGCGTTCTAACAGTTCGAGCGCAAGAATTCGATGACACGATACAAGTCTCCTGTTTAGGCGAGAATGCTGTTGTAACGATTACGGTAGTCTCTTAGAACAGCTTTGGCGCAAACTCCTTAAGGTCGCGGCGCCACGTCTGCCATTCATGCGATGTGCCCGGCGATTCATAGAACACATGCTGCACGTGTGCCTCATCGAGCGCCTTGTGCAGGTTCACCAGTCCGTCGTGCATCCCTTTCGGCTCTTCGCTGCCGACCCCGATCCAGAGCAGGTGCACCTTCTTCGCGAACGCCGCCGGATCGGCCAACTGCCCGTTGAGATCGGTCTTCACATCCAGCTTGCGGCCGCCCAGCACGAGAGGACCGGCTGCTCCGCTGAATCCGCCGATGTAAGAGAACAGGTCGAGGTGATCGAACGTCACCTGAAACGTCTCCATTCCACCCATCGAAAGGCCGGCCATCGCGCGATGATCCCGATCCGCAATCGTTCTGAAGTTCGAATCGACATACGGAATCAGCACCTGCACCATGTCGTCCTCGAACGCTGATGCCAGTTCCTGCATGGCCTTCATCATCTCCGGCGAACCGAACGCTTTTCCCGCGAAACTCGGCTCCGGCTTTCCCGCATGGCCCGCGTAGCCATACGCCATGACGATGATCATCGGCTTGCACTTGCCCGAAGCCAGCAGGTTGTCGAGGATGAAGTTCGCCCGTCCCTGCCGAATCCATCCGGTCTCGTCCTCGCCGCCGCCATGCTGCAGGTACAGCACCGGATAGCGACCTTTGATCTGCGTATCGTAGTTCGGCGGCTGGTATATCAGCGCATGTCGCCATGTGCCTGTAACTTTCGAGTGATACCAGATCTCGCGCACCTGCCCGTGCGGCACATTCTGGACGTCATAGAAATTGGTTCCCGGCTCCGGGATCTCAACCCCACTCACGTCCTTGCCGCCGCCGAAAAATGCATGACTGTTGAGATCGGGGACCTCGATCCCATCAACCAGAAACGTGTAGTAATGGAATCCTGGAACCTGTGGCGGCGTCGTAATGGTCCAAACCCCGTCCGTCTGCTTCGTCATGTCCAGCTTCTGGTAGCCCCAGAAGTTCACCTGGACCGTCTTGGCCTCAGGAGCCTTGATCCGAAACTGCACCTTGCCGGAATTGTCGACCTTCGGATACTCCGCGCCCCAAACATTCGTCGAAGCGGGCTGAAATGTTTCTTGACCACAACAAAGAGTCGCGAACAAACAGATAAGTACCAACTGCTTCATCGTTACAGCTCCTATGAATCCTTAGTATTACTCCACCGCCACCACGGTCACCGACTTTGGCGGCAGATTCAGCATGAGCTTCCCGCCGTCAGCCTTCGCCGAAACCGCTTTCGGCACCACGGTGTTCGGCGCTTCAAACGTATTCACGCTGTCCACCTGTGGAGCGGTCAGCGTTTCTCCGCTTGCCGATTTCGCATTAAGCCCCGACACACTCGCGTCGATCTCCACCGGCTGGTTCGGATCCAGATTCGTGATGGCCAGCCACAGTTTGCCCGACGCATCCTTCGCCGCGATGGCATCTACCCGCGGCAGCGTAACGCTACCGTTCGTGTAAGTTCCGGCATCGAACGTCACCGGCACGAACGTCGAATCCTGGAACGGCACATACATCTTGTAAACGTAGTACGTCGGGGTGAGCACTATCTTCTCGTTGTCGGTCATGATCATCGACTGCAGCACGTTGATCATCTGCGCGATGTTCGCCATGCGTACCCGATCGGCGTGACGGGCAAAGATGTTCAGGTTCAACGCTGCGAGAATCGCGTCGCGGATGCTGTTCTGCTGCACCAGGAATCCCGGATTGCTCCCCGGCAGTGGCGCATACCACGACCCCCACTCATCCACCACGAGCGCAACCTTCTTCTGCGGATCGTATTTATCCATGATCGCCGAGTGCAGCTTGATCAAGTCGTCCATCTTCAGAGTTTCCTTCAGGAAACTCGCATACTCGGCCTCGCCAAACCCCACCGACTTCACTTCCGGCGGGAACTTCACCACTGTGTACGAGTGCATCGACAGACCGTTGATGTCCCAGCTCCACGTGTGCTGCGAGTAGGCCTTCATGATCGTTTCGGTCCACTCGGTCCACCGCGGACCTTCACCGCCCGGCCCAACCGCGATCTTTAACATCTCGTCCTGCTTCTGCTGCGCCGGGTTGTAATTTCTGACGAAGTGATCGAACTTCTTCATCACGTCGGCGTAATAGTCCGCCGTCATATTGCCGCCGCAATCCCAGCTTTCATTGCCGAGACCGAGGAAGGGAACCCGCCACGGATCCGGATGCCCATTCGCCGCCCGCTCTTTCTCAAGTGTCGTCGGCTGCGCCGCCGTCATGTACTCCAGCCAGTCCGCCGCTTCCTTTACCGTTCCCGACCCCAGGTTGACCGACACATACGCTTCGGCGCCAATCTGGTTCAGGAAGTCCATATACTCGTGTGTACCGAAAGAGTTCGGCTCGATCACGCCGCCCCAGTCGGGATTAAGCCTCACCACGCGCTTGTCTTCCGGACCGATGCCGTCGCGCCAGTGGTATCCGTCGGCGAAGCACCCGCCCGGCCAGCGCACATCGGGAACTTTGATCGCCTTCAGCGCCGCAACCACATCGTTACGCATCCCGCGCGTGTTCGGGATCTTCGAGTCCGGCCCAACCCACACGCCTTCGTAAATCCCATGGCCCAGGTGCTCGGCAAACTGACCGAAGATGTGGCGATCGATCTTCGGTCCGGTCTTGGAGGCGTCCACCGACAGTTGAACCTTGTCGGCGCTCAACGCGGGAAGAGCCAAAATGATGAGTGCAATCACGAGCGTTACAGTGCGGTACAGCTTGAGAGCCATGGCTTCGCCTCCGGGCGTTTACGATCCGAAAACTTCCATCTGAGTAATCGTTTACTCGCTGATTCTACCTGAGCTAACATGACTGCCGTGATTTGGCGTCCGCATGGAGTTATATTCCTCATTTTCCGGCTTCGTCAACCAGCAAACGTTTTCTGAAAGTGGCTTGAACGGAACCGTTCGCAGGCTCACAATAGATTCGGCGCGAGCCACATCATAGAAGGCCTCATGGACAAAATCAGCCGTCGTACATTCGTCGCCACCGCCGCTGCAGCTGCCGGCGTAGCCGCCGTTCTTCCAAGTCGATCGTTCGCCTTCCAGGAAGAGACACCGAAGCCAGGCTCAACGTCGCAACCCGCGACCCGCGAGGTCGTCCCATTCCAGACGGTTCCGTTCCCGATGGAGAACGTCCGGCTCAGCCCCGGTCCATTCGCCGCAGCTGCCGAGGCGAATCGCCGCTACTTGAAGACCCTCCCGACAGACCGCCTATTGCACACCTTCCGTCTCAACGCGGGATTGCCTTCTACCGCCGACCCGTTGGGTGACTGGGAGAAGCCCGACTGCGAACTGCGCGGCCACTTTGTTGGCGGGCATTATCTCTCTGCCTGCGCCCTTGCCGTCGCCAGCTCCGGAGACGAGGAGTTGAAACATAACGGCGACGTTATGGTGACCGAACTCGCCAAGTGCCAGGCCCAGTTCAAGAACGGATACCTGAGCGCCTTCCCGCAGGAGTTCTTCGACCGCTTGCGCGACGGCGTCAACGTTTGGGCGCCGTTTTACACCTACCACAAGATTATGGCCGGTCATCTCGACATGTACCTGCTCGCCGGCAACCAGCAGGCTCTCCAGACTGCCCAGAACATGGCGAAGTGGGTGCGCAGTTGGTCCGACCCGCTGAGCGAAGCCCAGATGCAGCGTGTGCTCTTAGTCGAATACGGTGGCATGGGCGAAGTGCTCGCCAATCTGTATGGCGTCACCGGCGATCGCGAATACCTCGATCTCGCGCAGCGCTTCAACAAGAAGTGGTTCTTCGATCCCCTCGCCGCGCATCGCGACGAACTCAAGGGACTTCACGTCAACACCCACGTCCCACAGGTCATCGCGGCGGCCCGTCTGTACGAACTCACGGGCGACAAGAAGTACTGGAACATCGCCAGCTACTTCTGGGACGAAGTCACCAGCGAACGCTGCTACTGCACCGGGGGCACCAGCAACTTCGAGCTTTGGCGCTCCGACCCCGGCGTGCTCTCCACGCAGATCAGCCCGCATACCGCCGAAGATTGCTGCGCCTACAACATGATGAAGCTCACCCGCCATCTCTTCAGCTGGTCGCCGCAGGCGCAGTACATGGATTACTACGAGCGGGTGCTCTTCAACCACCGCATGGGCACCATCGATCCCCAAACCGGAACCACCGTCTACTACCTTTCGCTCGGCAACGGTTATTCCAAGATCTACGCCAAGCCCTTCGACTCTTTCTGGTGCTGTAACGGGACGGGCGCCGAAGAATTCGCCAAGCTCACCGACACCATCTACTTCCACGACGACCGCTCCGTCTTCGTCAACCTCTATATCGCGTCGGAAGTGAACTGGCCTGAAAAGGGAATCCGCATTGCGCAGCAGACTTCATTCCCCGAAGAGCAGGGCAGCACGCTCGTGATCTCCGCCGCCAAGCCCGTCGACATCGATCTGAAAGTGCGCATCCCCTACTGGGAGCGTACCGGAAGCGTTAAGATCAACGGGCGCCCTCTGCCCGCCTTTGCCGATCCCGGCAGCTACCTTGTTCTTCGTGGACCGTGGCATAACGGCGATCGCATCGAGCTGAGCCTCCCCATGCAACTGCACGCGGCGCCCACGCCCGACAAAGAAAGTCTCCAGGCTGCGATGTACGGTCCAGTAGTCCTGGCAGCACGCTTCGAAGAGCAACCGCAAGCCACCTGGTACCGCCACTTTACTGCCGAGGAGAAACAGCCAGCCTCACCGACCTTGCAGTTCAAGGGGAAACTTGACGATCCGTCTACTTGGCTCGACCAGGCCGGGAAACTCACCTTCCGCACCAAGGGTCAGAACCAGAGCGTCAACTACGTGCCTCTCTCGAGCATCGTCCACGAGAACTACTCGGTGTACCACGAGGTGAATTCAGAAAAGTCTTGAGGCTGGCGATCAACTTTCGGACGACGTTTCCGAGGCAATTGTGTCGTCGCCTCTGTCCAGCCCGTATTCGGCTTTGTATGCTTTCAGGCACGCCTTTCGCGAATCGAAGACGTGTTTTTGCCCGACGGCATCCATGATACCCAAACGCCGCAACCCTGTGTGATGTTCCAGGCTCACGATGACGAGCGCCAGCACCACGCCTTCCTTCGCGAGATCTTGTTGCAAATCGATCAATGCGCGTCCCGCCGAGTAATCGACTGATGTAATCGCCTTGGCGTCAATCGCCAGCCAGCGCACCGGAGTCGGCGACTCATCAACAAGTTTCCGTGCCAACCCCGCGAAATAGGCGGCATTGGCATAGAACAGATCGGAACCAAACCACAACATCACCAGTCCCGGAGCCAGCATCCTTCCGGGCACGGCTTCCTCGTACTCCCAATGTTTCTCGGCGTCGCGCACCACCACGGCTGTGTGCGGCCGGTAGCTGTTGCGCACGTGTTGCAAGAGTGAAAGTATCACCGCCAGCAGTATCCCCTGTTCCACCCCCATCAAAACCACCGTGGCTGCCGTAACGATCGCGAGAACAAACTCCCGCGGTTTTTTCCTGCGGATCTCATCGAGTCCACGAAAATCGACCAGCTTTACCCCGATCACGAACACGATCGCGGCCAGCACCGCGTTAGGCAGGAAACTGAGCGGCTTCGTGAAGAACAACAGCACCAGCAAAACGACAGCCGAAGTCACCACTTGCGATAGTTGGCTTCGTCCGCCCGCCGTATCGACTGTCGCGGTTTGCGTCGGGCTGCCGTTCACAATGAAGGTGCTGCTGCAACCGGCCGCTGCATTGGCCAGGGCCAGCCCAATCAGGTCGTTATCCTGGTTGAACTGATCTCGATATCGCAGGGCGTAGGCCCGCGAAGTCGCCGCACTCTGCGCCAGTATTACGATGAAGCAGGAAAAGGCGATCGGAAGAACGAGAATGACGTCGCTCCAGTTCACGTCCGGAAGGCCAATCCTGGGCAGCCCTCTGGGCACCATTCCTACTACGACGACTCCGTGATCAGCCCAGTGAAAGTAAGCGCTGCATATCGTCATCCCGATGATCGCTAGTAATGCACCGGGAAATCGGGACGCGACTTTCGCCGAAACTACGATGATCGCCAGCACCGCCAGTGCCACGAACATCGTGGGCAGATTGGTGTCTGAAATATGTCGGAACGTGAACAGTACCCGTCGAAGATAACTGTTTCCGGGACTCTCGATGCCGAGCATGCCATGAATCTCGCTCAGCGCAACCTGCACGCCCACGCCCGACAGGAATCCCACCAGGACCGTTCGCGAGAGGAAATCCGCCAGGAAGCCCAGCTTCAGGATCCTGGCGGCGATCAGTATGGCCGCCGCCACAATTCCCACTAGGCCGGCCAGCGCCGTGTATCTCGGAGAATAGGCTGTGTACGAAAGCGCCGTCAGACCCGCTGCCACCATGGCCGCAGTTGCGGAGTCGGCGGCAACCACCAAGTGTCGCGATGACCCGAACAGCGCAAAGATCAGAACCGGCAGAAATAGCGTGTACAGTCCCGTAATAACCGGGGTCCCAATGATTTTGGTGTAGCCCATCGCTTGCGGCATACCGAGCGCCGCCAGCGTAAGCCCCGCGATAACATCCGGCCCGATACGGCTCCTGTCCAGGGGCAAGATGCCCTGCAGGATTGGCAGCGACCACTTCGACTTGGCGCTTTCCATTTCCGTCATAAGTCAATGACTACGCGTTTTTCGCCAGTCGTCCCCGGAAATCATCGAGCGGCATGTGGAACCATTTCTGCCATCTCGATTGGCCGGTCTCCCGCACCTCGGCGCGATGATAGAACGCGACTTTCACCGTATCGATCACCACCAGCCACACCAGGTTATAGAGCCAAATGAAGCCGATCATGTGCCATGGAATGGCCGATACCAGCCAGCCGTTTGCGGCCATCAGAGCAGCAAACAACTGCGTGCCCATGATCGCACAGAAAAATCTCCACTCCGGCCATGGTTGCTGGAAGAAGAACCCGCGTGACCGCGTCGAGAACAGCAGCAGGTGCCCCGCAATTACCAGCTGCATGAACATGCAGGTCTGCAGCATGTCGATTCCAATTCCTAGGTCGTGATGCAGATAACGAACCAGCCCCGAGCTTTGCACTACGCTCAGCAATGCCAGCAGCGAACTGGTTACGAGCACTCGCCGCATGTCCCACTTCGATGGTCGGTCGCTGACTCTCGCGTTATCGAAAGCAATCAGCATCACCGGTACATCATCGAGCAGCGCCAGCAGGATGATCATTACCGGAGTCAGGATCTGAACTCCGTAAAGCACCATCACCAGCACGATAAAGAACATAATGCTGACCGTCATCGCGATGCGATAGTACGCATATCCCATCATCCGCTCGAATGTCCGCCGGGCCTCCTCAATGCCGCGAATGATCACCGACAGCCCCGGTGCAGTCAGGATCAATCCCGCCGCCGCCCGTGCCGCTTCCGTCGCTCCCGAGACTGCCACCCCAACATCGGCTTGTTTCAGCGCCGGAGCGTCGTTCACGCCATCACCGGTCATTCCGACAATGTGTCCGAGTTGCTGTGCCGACTTCACGATCGCCCATTTGTGCTCCGGGAATACCCGGCCGAAACCCTCCGCCGTGTCGACGTTGTGTGCGATATCTATCGGTACGTCGCCCTTTCCCACTTCACTCGTGAAAATGTCGGAAGCGGCTACGATGTGACTGCCCAGGCCCAAACCTTCCGCGATGGTCTTCGCAATCGCGCAGTCATCGCCGGTGACCATCTTCACTTTCACACCGTATGTCGCTGCCCGTGCGATTGTCTCCTTTGAATCCGGACGCGGCGGGTCGAACATCGGCAGGATTCCCAGCATCACCCAGTTCCCCGCTTCATCTGTGCGCGCCGCCGCCAGTGCACGATATCCCTGCGCCGCGTAATCGCTGACGATCTTCTCCGCTTTCGCCAGGTCATCACCGCTGACATTCGCCAGCTTGAAGATGACTGGAGGCATTCCTTTACTCACTTTGAAGGTCTTTCCAGCCGCGTCCCTGATCGTCGCTTCCGTGCGTTTCGACACCGGATCGAAGGGCACATACGCCACCTGCTGGTACGACTTCAGCACCGCCGGATCTTTCAGCGCCTGGATTACCGCCAAATCAATCGGATCTTTATCTTCTTCTTTCGAAGCCAGCGATCCGGCCAGGATCACGTCGGTTGCGGTCGCGTTCCCCCACGTCACCGGATCGCCCAGCGTCAGCTTGTTCTGTGTCAGGGTGCCGGTCTTGTCTGAAAACAGGATGCTGATCCCAGCTAGCTCTTCGATCGACTCCAACCGCGACACAATCGCCTTCTCCACCGCCAATGCCTTCGCGCCCATCGCCATCGTCATGCAGAGGACTGCCGGCATCGCCACCGGAATCGCCGCCACCAGCAGCAAAAGCGCGAATTCCGCAATCCTCAGGAAGCTGTCCCCATGGTGCAACTGCACCGCCACCATGATCACCGCCAGGAACACCGCCAGCACGATCAGGAAATCGCCAATCTTGTTATTAGCTTCCGCGAAATGCGACTTCGCTCCTGCCGTCTGCACCAGGCCGGCAGTCTTTCCGAAGAAGGTGTGGGAACCCGTAGCCGTCACCACCGCGGTCATCTCACCCTTCTTTGCGATCGATCCCGAGTACGCTTCGTCGCCCACCTTCTTCGATACCGGCAACGATTCGCCCGTCAGCGCCGACTGATCGACATCCAGATAATCGCCCTCCAGCAACTTCACGTCTGCCGGAACCACATTCCCCAGGCGAATTCGGACGATGTCCCCCGGCACCAGCGTCTTCGCCAGCACGGTCTGCCATTTGCCGTCGCGCAGCGCCTGCGACTCCTGTGCCAGCGCGCTCTTCAACGCATCAAGCGCACTCGCCGCCTGCCGCTCATGCCAGAATCCCAGCACGGCGTTGAACAGCAGCAGCACCAGGATGATTGTGAAATCCACCCAGTCCTTTACCAGGATCGACATCACCGCCGCCGCTTCGATCATCCATGGCATCGGCCCCCAGAAGAACTTGCCGAACATCGCCAGTGGGCTGGCCTTCTTTTCTTCCAGCGCATTCGGCCCATACTGCTCCAGGCGTTGTTTCGCCTCCCCGGCCGACAGCCCGGTCTTTACATCCACCTTTAACTCCGACAGAGCATCCGGCGCGGAAATCTTCTCGAAATCGACCGCTGCGTGAGCCATCACTCACCTCGTGCTTGATTTTTCAACTGATCAGGAAAAAGGGAACTTCACTTCGCCGCCAGCAGGGCTTTCTTCGCTGCGGCGATTTCCGCGAGCCTCTGCTTATCCACTTCCGGATAACCAAGGTTCATCGAATCCAGCGCGTCCACAATCGCTGCAGCCACCACCAGTCGCGTAAACCACTTGTTATCCGCGGGAACCACGTGCCATGGACTCTCTTTCGTGGCTGTGTTTCGGATCATGTCCTGGTAGGCTTCCTGGTAGTCGTCCCAGTGGTCGCGCTCGGCCATGTCCGATGCCGAGAACTTCCAATTCTTCTCCGGTTGTTCCGCCCGCTCCAGGAAGCGCCGCTTCTGTTCCTTTTTCGAAAGGTGAAGGAAAAACTTGATGACCTTGATCCCGTTGCGGTCCAGGTAGCGTTCAAAGGCGCGAATATCCTGGAACCGCTCGTCCCAGATGTCCTTCGTCACCAGTTCCTGTGGAACCTTCTGCTTCGCCAGAAACTCCGGATGCACCCGTACCACCAGCGTCTCTTCGTAATAGCTGCGATTGAAGATGCCGATGTGCCCGCGATTCGGCAGGCACTTCATCGAACGCCACAGATAATCGTGATCGAGTTCCTCCGCCGACGGCGACTTGAATGAAAACACCTGGCAGCCCTGCGGATTCACACCCGACATCACGTGCTTGATCGTTCCGTCCTTGCCGGCCGCGTCCATCGCTTGCAGCACGATCAGCAGAGCCCACTTGTCTTGGGCGTAGAGCTTGTCCTGTAATTCGCAGAGCGCCTCGGTGCCAGCCTGCAACGCTTCTTTAGCCTGCGGCTTGTCCCCAGACTTGAGGTGAAGTGTGTCGCCCGGATCGATGTCCTTGAGTCTGAATCCTTTACCATCTGCGATCCGAAAGGGCTTGGAGAATTGGCGCGACTTCTTGATTATCTTTTCCGTCTTCATCAGTTCGTTCCTGAGCTGCCCAGATAAACGTATTTCGATCTCCGGACACTAGTCAGGGTTGATGACAGGAACAATTGGCAGAATTGCTAGATTTTGTAACCGCAATTTAATGGCCCGAACGGATTCGCTCGTTTTGTATTCAGCTAACAATTGGTGAAGAGCAAAGGGAAAGGAAGCTCCGGCTACCGAACCTGATTCGAGTGCACGAGATTTCGGAGCCCTCCAAGATCTCGGAGGAAACACAGAAGCCTACACTAGTAGCCCCCTACGAAGCGCTCGCTCCCTTACTTTTCTTTCTCGACAACTTGGACACCAATTCGTGCTGATCGCCGACAATGTTGAACATCTCGCTCGTCGTCCACGCAAACGTAAACAAGCCCGAGATCGCGATGATCGGGCTCAGCTCCCGCCAGTTTTCCGAAAGCATCACGTCTCCATATCCCAGCGTGGTGTACGTATTCGCAGCGAAATACACCGCATCCCGTGTATTGGGAATCAGATGGCTTACGTGCAGAACCAGCCCCCAAAGCCAAATCTCCGCGATGTGCAAGAAGAGCATGCGAAGAATTGCCGCCGAGAAAATGAAGACCGCGAAGCGTGGCCGCCATTCGTTTCTTAGCGCTCGCTCCGAACTTTTCTTGTACCGCTCAATGATGTGGTCCAGTCCCGCGCCGTGCAGCAGCGTGATCAGTAGCAACATGATGCTGCCGATCAACAGCACTTCGATCGGGATACCTCGGCCGGAAAGAACCATTACTGTTGCCATGGGGCAGAGCTTATGGCCCACCCTGCGACCTAAGACACTGGTAAACCTTCCAGCCCCGAACTTTAACATTGCGAGTCGCGAAAAACGGTCCCCGGCGCAATGGGATGCCTTTGTCCGATCTCGATAACCCGACATGGGTGTTCTCTGTCACCGCGCCCTTGCGCCTGAGTTCGCTACGTTGCCTATTCGTCCTGGAGGCAATCATGCGTGGTAATGAAGACGTTCTGAATCACCTCAACAAGGCTTTGCGATCCGAACTGACCGCCATCGCGCAATACATGGTGCAGGCTGAAACCTGCGAGAACTGGGGCTACAGTCGTCTCGCGGGCTTGATGAAACGGCGTGCCATTGAGGAAATGCATCACGCCGAGCACCTCATTGAGCGCATCGTCTTTCTCGACAGCGTTCCCAAAATTGACATTCCGCTCACCCCGAATCTCGGCACCAACGTCCCAGAGCAGCTCCAATCCGACCTTGCCGACGAAAAGCAGGCTATCTCCGATTACAACGTCGCTGCCGAGGTCTGTGCCCAGGCGCTCGACAACGGTTCGCGCCAGCTGTTCATTGCTTTGCTGAAGGACGAAGAAGCGCACTTCGATGTCCTCGAAGCGCAGTTAACCGCCATTCAGCAGGTTGGTTTGCCGGCTTATCTCGCGCAGCAAATGCACGCCGAGGCCTAGCCTACTGGCAAGTTTGCCAGTTTCTGGGATACGTCGTGGTTCGGTAACTTATCAGGGAATCGGTATCGGCGCGTTCGCCCCGTGGAGAAAACATGAGTAGCGCGTCCCAATCTCATATGACTTACGACCAGTCACAAGTGGCAGCTGTTCGAAAAGCGTGGATCGCCGCCGTCCTCGCCGAAGACATCGACCAACTGGCGCAGCTCATGGCCGACGACATCGTGGTGGTCCGCAGCAACGGACAAGTCGCGGCCGGCAAGGCGCAGCTCAAAAAGGAAATGTTGGAAGCATTCAAGCGCTACGACATCGAAGGCACGGTCGTGTCGTCGGAAATCATCGTCCGTGAAAACTGGGCCATCGGCATTGACGAAGTCGACAGCTCTCGGACTCCTATGGGCAGCATCGAAGGCGCTCTTCGCACCCACTACAAGGCAGTCTTTGTTTTTAACCGCTTCGATGGCCCGTGGAAAGTCGCCCGCGTCGTCGAACTGATCGGCTGAAAGAACTGATGATTGATAATTACAGATTGAGTCGTTGCGCGTGAAGTTGCTTTTTCAAACCTTCAATCTGCAATCCACAATCCTCAGTCCGCTCACGCTCTTTCGCCGTAGTTCTTCTTCAGGATAGCCCCCAGTATCAGCAGGAATACGCACAGCCGCACAATGTAAATGGCCGGGCTTCCCTCGCTTGGATTTTGCACGAACAGGAAGGCGATGCGGTTCAAGCCCTCAATCAGGAAAGCGATCCCAAAGCTCAGGAACAACGAGTCCCGGGTCCGCTTCCAGAACTTGAGGAAGAACACGCCTGCTGTCAGGGAACTCACGGCGATCGCACCGATGAGGAAGCCTTCGACCAGTATCATTCGCCCTCCCAGATGAGCCCGTAAAGCAAGAACATCATCGCGATCGCGCCGGTTACCAGGCGTGCGGGATAAAAATCAATGTCGGGAAACACCACCAGGTCGAGAAGAACGAGCAGGTTTGAGAGCGACAGGCCAAAGAAACAGATACTGCTGTAGAGCAGGAGTTTCTTGCGCCCACTGAGATAGCCGCGCAGCAAAAGCACGGCGCAGGCTAGCGCGATCAGGGTCCCGAGGATGTAAACGATTGCTCCCATCGATTTCAATCTTTCTTGAATCGAAACGCTCGTGCAAAGTCGTGCACGGCCACCGAGGCCTTTGAGTGAATCAAGCGCGAGATCCGGACCAGCTCCTGGCGATACGTCTGGTCCACCCTCTCCAGCAACGGGTCGCGCGCTGCATCCACCTCGTAAAGATATTGCTCGCTAGAATCGTCCGCACGCCGGATCAGGCTGCGTTGGGCCAGTTGTTCCAGCACCCGTTCGGCGACCTCGCGCTTCACATAAAGCGCCCTCGCCATCTCCTCGACTTCCCACTTCTTGGGACGGGTCCTCCATACCAGCAACAAGGCTTCCAGGTGCGGCACGGAGTCGATCTGCTCGACGATAAAGCGATCTACCGGAGAATTGAGTTGCTGGTCTTCCATTCCTAGTCTGGGGCCTGGGCCGAAACCATTGTTCTATATCGTTATACGATATTATGTGGGCAAAGTGCACCCCGCCGATTGCTTCGTTCGGGGATTACGTTGCCGAGGATGCGCTGCGCGACTGGCTCAGCACCTCGCGCAAGCGCTCGCACAGTCTCACTGGCCCTTCCAGCTTGCTGATGAACAGGTCGGCGTATCTCACTTCCGGCGGAATTTCGTTCACTCCGGAAACCACCACCACGGGCAAACCGGAATACTTTTCCTTAATGGCCTTGGCCAGTTCCGTTCCTGAAACTTCCGGCATCAACAAGTCGGAAAGCACCAGGTCGACTCGCTGCGTAGAAAGAATTCGCAGTGCATCTTTCGCCGAAGAAGCAGTGACCACTTCAAACCCAAATTTTTGCAACACTGCCTTGCGCAGGAAAAGTGCTACCTGCTCGTCGTCCACGCATAGGATGGTGGCGGGTTCAGGCACGGCTTCCTTGTGCTACCTTTGACGTTACAATCGAGTCCGCCGCAAATGCGGGCCGGGCGCCAGCTTGCGCCCGTGCCAGCGGAATGAAGACGCGGAAGCACGTAGCGCTCTCGTTTGTCAGGCGAACGCTCCGGAAGCGGATACTGCCTTCATATTTCTGCACAATTCCACGGCTGATCCACAACCCCAGGCCCGTGCCTTTCTCCGACTTGGTGCTGAAGAACGGCTCGAACAAATGCTTCGCATCCTCAGGACGGATTCCCGCACCGGTATCGACAATCGCCACCGAAATCCCCGGGACGCTACCGTTGTACTTCCCGGTCTCGCGGACGCTCACCCGCAGCCTTCCCCCGTTTGGCATTGCCTGGATCGCATTGCTGATCAAATTCAGGAATACCTGCCGGATTTCCACCGGGAAGCCCTGCATCTCTCCTTCCGACTGATATCGCTTTTCCAGCGCGATCTGGCTCAACTGGATGCGCCGCGTCTGTAGTTCGAGCACATCGTCGAGCAGCGCTGAAAGCGACAGGCGCACCGGTTGCTTCGCTTCGCGGTAGAAACTCAGGGTCTGCCGCGTGATGTGCGAAACCCGGCTCAGCTCCTGTTCCGCCAGCGAGGCGTAGTAGCGCGCATCCTCGTCGAGTGATGGATGGTCGCGCAACAGGAAGAACGCATTGGTAATCGCCTCCAGCGGGTTGTTAATCTCGTGCGCAATGATGCCCGCCACTCGCCCCATTGCCGCCAGTTTCTCGGTCTGCCGTAATGCCTCTTCTGCCTGCAGTCGCGATGTGATGTCTCGATTGATCTCCAGGATCACATGCCGCTCGCGGTTCAGGGCCTTGCGGCTGGCGACGGTTATCTTTTGCCCATCGCGGGTTTCCTGGATCAGGTTTCCATCCCAAGTCCCCACCGAATCAAGCGAGTCCTCGATCTCCGAGAACGGCACCGGGAAGGCTGTCTTCAACACGTGATGCAAGCTCCGACCCAGCACCTCCTGCCGCGTCCAGCCGTAAAGTGTCTCGGCCCCGTGATTCCAATAACGGACCGTGCCGTCCCGATCGCGAACGATCACCGCTTCGCTGGCCAAGTCGAGCAGGTCCGCACGTTCACGCAACACATCTTCCAGGTGTTTCCTCTCGCTGACATCGAAAAACGCCCCCACTGCTCCACGCACTTTCCCGTTTTCGTCGAATAGAGGGCTTGCGCTCGCCAGCACATGGCGTTCTTCGCCAGTCATCAAGCGGACTCGTAATTCGGTCGTTCCAATATTCTTGCCGGTTGCGGCAGCCCGCTGCACCGGCAACTCCGACATTTCGAGTCTCTTCTTGTCTCGGAAAACCTGGTAAGGACTATCGGACCGCCCACCCAGAGAAATGTTCTGGTCGGGCCCCAGCCCCAGCAATTGACACAACGCTGTATTGCCGGTGATGGTCTCACATTCCGAATCGTGCGCCAGCGCAATACCCACCGGGAGCACCTGCATGATCGCTTCCAGTTCGGCGATGCGCTGCTCCAACTGCGTATTCAGGGCGCGGATCTTTTCTTCCGCCGTGATCTGGTGCGTGATATCGGTGCCGGTTCCGAACCAGCGCACCAGGCTTCCCTGCGAATCGAAAATCGGTACCGCGCGCGTCAGGAACCAGCTGTGGTTTCCGTCCTTGTCGCGCATCGGGAACGTGTCTTCCCACAGTTCCCCGGTTTTCCACGATCTCTGTAATCCGTCTTCCACCCGGGCTACGTGATCCGGATGCACCACGTGTCTCCAGGCGAACCCGTCGAATTTGTCCGACGCGATTCCGGTGTAATCGAACCACCGCTGGCTGTACCAGAAGATCGACCCGTCCTGGTGCGCCATCCATGCCAGCTGCGGGATGTTGTTGGCCAGCGTGCGGAATTGCGTTTCGCTCTCGCGCAGTTCCTGCGTCCGCTGCTCGACGCGCTCTTCGAGTTCGCGATTCAATTTCTCCAGTTGGCGCGTCTTGCGATGAAGGTCGACGAACACGCTTACCTTCGACCGCAATACCTCTGGCACAACGGGCACCGAGATGTAGTCCACCGCGCCGCGCCGGTAGCCCTGGATCCGGTCCTCGTCGCTCAGGTGCACGCCAGAGATAAAGATGATCGCTGTCTTCTGGAAACGCGGATGCTGCCGGATCATGTCGGCCATTTCGAAGCCGTCGATCTCCGGCATGCTCACGTCCATCAGCACCACCGCAATGTCGTGCTTGAGCAGGTGATCTAGCGCTTCGCGTCCCGACGTGGCCTTGATAAGGTTCTCCCCGAGGTCGCCCAGGATCACCTCGTAGCTGAGGAGTTTGGAGACCTGGTCATCCACCATCAGGATGTTGACCTTTTCGTTGTCAGCCATTCATGACTCTTTTCTTCGTTCCTCTTGCGCGTTCCCTTTCTCTTGCCATTCCCTCTAGCGGTGCAGCCACATACGTAACGACGACAGCAACTGCTCCGTGTTCACCGGCTTCGCCAGGTATTCCGACGCACCCGCTTCCAGGCACTTCTCGCGATCACCCTTCATGGCCTTTGCCGTCAGCGCAATAATCGGCAGCCGCCGCAACGACGGGTTCTGCCGGATCACCTGCATCGTCTCGTACCCGTCCATCTCCGGCATCATGATGTCCATCAGCACAATCGCCAAATCCGGAGTCGATTCGATCGTCGCAATCGCTTCCCGCCCGTTGCTCGCCGTCAGCACCGTCATGCCGCGCCGCTCCAGCACACTGCTCAGCGCAAAGATGTTCCGGACGTCGTCATCCACGACCAGAACTTTCCTGCCAATCAAAGCCTCGTCAGAACGATGCAAACGATCGAGCAAACGCTGCTTCTCGGCCGGAAGATCCGCCACCACCCGGTGCAGGAACAGCGCCGTTTCATCCAGCAACCGCTCCGGCGACTCCACGTCCTTAACCACGACGCTGCGGGCCAGCGTGTGCAACCGGGCGTCCTCCTCCGGTGACAACTCCTTGCCGGTAAAGACCACCACTGGCAGGTCGCTCAACTTCGGCGTGTCCCGCAAACGCTCCAGCACCTCAAACCCCGTCATATCGGGTAAGCGAAGATCCAGCACCAGGCAGTCGTACGAACCGTCCTCGACCTCTTCCAGCGCCTCCGCACCCGACGACACCGTATCGATATCGATATCGTGATAGCCCAGCAGCTCCCTGATGCTGAGCTGCTCAGCCGGATTGTCCTCCACCACCAGCAGCTTCTTCCGCCGCGGAGCTGAATACTCCTTGATCCGCGTCAACGCCTGGTCCAAACCTTCGGGCGTTGTCGGCTTGGTGACGAACGCAAACGCGCCCCGCGACATGCCGTGATGCCAATCGTCGTCCAAAGTCAGCATCTG
>Ga0335069_10001165_pt1 | contig 42434 bp, 29 predicted proteins | sample Lox_Sample_11_FD_206714 | JGI IMG/M metagenome (GOLD analysis project Ga0335069, IMG submission 206714) | Soil microbial communities from Loxahatchee National Wildlife Refuge, Florida, United States - Lox_Sample_1.1 | ecosystem: Environmental > Terrestrial > Soil > Wetlands | place: USA...
CATTCAACTACGTCTGGACAACGCAGTTATGCCACAAAATCAGCGGCCTTTTGCCACTTTTTTCTGTACCCGCCTTTACTTCTTGCTTACTCCACGTGAGAAATCGCGGTTAGAACTATTTTTGTGCATTTAAGTCAACGCCTCACCCCTCTACGTCTTATGCTTATCTCGTCTAGCCACGCTCCCTTCGGCGCTGCTGACCTCAATGCGGAGGTGTTATGGCAACAGTCGGCCTCAGCCCAAAGAAATCATCCCCAATTCACGAGATATTGCAGTGGTCTGCCTCCAGGCCCGAATGGCAGCGAGATGCCCTTAGACGTATTTTTGAGAAGGGTAACCTCGACACGACCGATATCGAAGAGCTCGAGCGCATAGCAAGAATTAAGCTACAGAATCCAGCAATCAAACCGGCATATTTGGCTCCGCAACCGTTAACACTTGCGCACTTGCCATCTTCACCCAGTGCTTCTGATTCCGTTTCGTTGCTTTCGTTAAGCAACTTGAGGAGCGTAAATCGACTACCCGATGGTTCCGATCTTCCTCTTGGCTTCGGAAATGGATTGGTAATTGTCTACGGCGGCAACGGCGCTGGCAAATCCAGTTACGCGCGGGTAATAAAAAAGGCTTGCCGCGCTCGGGGAACGTGCCAACCCATCACACCCAACGCCTTTGCCCCCAAACCCACCAGCGATCCGATATCGGCAACGATAGACTTTCGATTCGGAAGCACAAGCATTCAGGCCGCTTGGACGAACGCAACCCCCGCTGATCCTCGTCTCGCCAACGTCTTTGTTTTCGATGCTGACTGTGCTGACCACTACGTGAGCTTTGACGGCGAGGCGGCATTTACACCGTTCGGATTGGACATACTTCCGAAGCTCTCTAAAGCATGCGATGAGCTCTCTGCGCGATTGAAAAAAGATATCGATCAATGGACCTCCCAAATCTCGGCTGCGAGTGCAAATTGGAAATACGACTCCACAACTAAAGTCGGAGCCTTGGTCCAGAATCTCAGCAAAGAGACAAAGGATTCGACGGTGATCACGTTCGCAACCCTGAACGCCGCTGAATTGCAGCGAATTGCAACTCTGCGCGACGCTTTGAAATCAGATCCTTTACAAAAGGCAAAGCAGACGAGGGCCGCCAAGATCCGAGTAGATGGGCTTCTTCAAAAGATCAAGACTGCCTCTGCCACACTTTCAGATTCGGTGGCGCAGGAAGTCGAAAAACAACTAAGTCATACCGTTGAATGTGCCAACGTTGCCAAGGCTTTTGCATCCGACCAGTTCGATGCGACCTTCTTAAGTGGAACAGGATCAGTCCTATGGAGAAAGTTGTGGGAAGCTGCGCGCGAGTATTCGGCTGCCGGACCGTACCCTTCGCAGGAGTTCCCTCCGACATCCACGGATGCTCGGTGCGTGCTGTGTCAGCAGGAACTTGATTCTGGAGCGCGGAGCCGCTTCGCAAGGTTCGACGCTTTTTGCAAGGATAAGAGCCAGGAGATTTCCGCAGAAGCGGAGCGTACCCTTACTTCAACAACGACCAAGTATCGGCTCAACATTGCGGATCTTAAACCCGAACTTTCAAAAATTGAAGCAGACCTTTCGGTCCTCGCTGCGGCTCAGATCGCAGAAATTGCAGAATATATTACCAAGTCGGATGAGCGCCTACACCAAATGAGGCAGAATCTGGAGTCACGACAATGGAGCAAGGTTGCCAATCTCCCAGCATCGCCGGAACCCCGTCTTCAGGATGCGGTCAAGGCGCTAGAGGACAAAGCGGCGACTGAAGAAGCAGCCAGTGATCCCGTCGCGCGGAAAGTGCTCGAAAGCGAATTCAAGGAATTGGAAGCACGGGAATGGCTCTCGGGGGTTCAGACGGATGTTTTGAAGCAAATAGAGCGGTACAAAGTTGTTGGGGAGCTTGAGGGGTGCAAGAAGGACATCAACACTGCAGCGATCACCACGAGGAGCAGTGAACTGAGCGAAGCATTTGTTACCGTCGCATACAAGCAGCGGTTCCAAGAAGAAACGACGAAGCTGGGCCTGACCACGCTTGAGGTGGCGATGGAAGTCATTCAGGGGAAAAAGGGCGTCACCCAGTTCGGGCTTCGACTGGCGAAAGCGGCTAACGGCAAGGTGGCAGAAATCGCCAGTGAAGGCGAACACCGCTGTGTGGCGCTAGCGGCCTTTCTCGCGGAGCTGTCACAAGCGTCCCACCAGTCCGCCTTGGTATTTGATGATCCCGTGTCCTCCCTAGACCATTGGCACCGTCAGAAAATCGCGGAACGTCTCGTTGAGGAGGCGAAGAATCGTCAGGTGATCGTCTTCACCCATGAGGTCATGTTTCTTAATGACCTTCTCGACAATGCAAATGAAGCATCACAGACACCTCATGTTTTGACAATCGAATGGAGCAACAGCGCCCCAGGAAGCCATGTCGAGGGCCTTCCATGGGACAGCAAGAATCCAACTGCCTGTCTGGATGTTCTCGATAAGGATCAAGTCGGGATAGCTGCAAAATGGAACCCGCAACCGAATGCAGCAGACGTGGCCTCGATGCGAGATGCCTATTCCCGTCTGCGTTCGGCCATTGAGAGAATAGTCGAAGTTGAGTTGTTTGGCGGGGTTCTCCAGCGGTTCCGGTCCTACGTGAAAACAAGTCAGGTGAAGTTTCTAGCCGGAATTACCAAGCATGAGTGCGACGAAATAAGCAGACTCCTACAAAAATGTCACGACCTAACAAATGCTCACGCCCCATCCTCAGCGGCTATTCCAAAGCCGGACGATCTGAAAAAGGATCTCGCTGACGCGCGACAGCTGATTGCTACTATCAAAGCCCGTAAGAAAACAATCATGTAACGGTGAGCCGATGTCCTCTATCAAGTTCCTCATCCCCTTCTCATCGCCTTTCCTGTATACAAATACCATCGGAGGCCACGCTCGTTGAGTACCTACGACCCATCCCTCTCCAACCGCGACCTGGCGCCCACCGCACCCGGCGCAAGCCGCCATGCCGCCTATGTTCAGCTGTCTTACTGCTGCAACAGCACAGACACCGTTCCATCGCCGGCATTGGCCACCGCCAGATCGAGCTTTCCATCGCCGTTGAAATCCGCGGCTGCAATCGCGATGGGGCTCTTTCCAACTGTGTAAGGCGAACCGGAAGCCTCAGTGAATGTTCCATCGCCGTTGCCCAGCAGAAGCGTAACCGTGCCATCGCCGGAGTCGGCTACCGCCAGGTCCAGCTTGCCGTCATTGTTAAAATCTCCCATGGCGATCGCCTGCGGCCGATTTCCGGCTGCCATGGTTATGGGCGCCTGGAAGGTTCCGTCGCCCTCTCCGAGCAGGACCAGCACATCGTTTCCATCGGCATCCGTTGCAGCAAGATCGATCTTTCCGTCGCCATTCAAATCTCCCGCAACAACCGCCGTCAGGTTCTTCCCAAGAGAAACCGGCGAGCCGCCAGCCTGCGTGAATTTCCCTTTAGCCTTCCCAAGCGATATAGCCACTCCCGAATCTGGATACTTGGTCGATCCGCCGCCGGCCACAGCCGCATCCAGCTTTCCGTCTCCGTTGAAATCGTCCACTGCCACACTCACCGGGAAACCCTTGGTGTAGAGGTCCCCGGCCGTACTGAACGCTCCTCTTCCATATCCCAGGGCAACTGGAGACACTCCCAGGGATTGATTTGCGAAGGCCAGGTCAAGGTTGCCGTCCGCATTAAAGTCCGCCGCTGCCATGGCGGCCGTCGGCATGCCCTCCGCCTGGGCGAACACAGCCGACGACGGCGAGAAGGTTCCGTCTCCATTCCCCAGCAGGATCACCGCGGCGTCATTGTTGGCTTGGGCAATGGCTATTCCCGGATGGCCGCTATGATTGAAATCTCCAATGGCTATTGGCCCAACATAAGGCGACCCAAAGTCGTCATAGGGCGGGCTCGCCACGCGTTGCGGGGAACCCGGCGCGAAAGTGAATGTGCCGTCACCATTGCCCAGCATTGTGTACAACTGCACATTGGCTGCAATGGCAAGGTCCGGCCTTCCATCCTCATTAAAGTCCGCGATCGCCAATCCAAACGGTTCAATCGCCGGCAGCGGAGAATTGGCCGCATTCGCAAAGCTCACCGCCGCTTCCGCCGCTTCCACATGGAAATAGACCACGTTGGACGCTCCGCCTCCAGGGTCGGGATTCACCACCGTGATGGAAGCTGTCTTTGCGGTGGCCACGCTCTCTGCCGGAACCTCGGCGCTCAGATGCTCGCTATTCACGAATGTGGTCTTGAGCGCCGCATCATTCAAGTGCACCGTCGCACCCGAAACAAAGCCGGCCCCGCTTACCTTCAGCGTAAGCGCGGGGCCGCCGGGCGCAACAGCGGTGGGCAAAAGCGGTTGACTCAAAAAGGGCAACGCATTCCCTGCAACTGCGGTCTTCGGGTTGATTCGTATGCTCAGGAACCCATCCACTCCAAATGCGTTATCCGCATCCGTCACAATCGCTTCAAAGTACCAGGTTCCAGCCGCCGTGGGGGTTCCGCTGATCGTCCCGGTATTGGGATCGAGCGTGAGCCCGTCAGGCGTCGAACCGCCCACCTTCCATCCGGTTTCAATCGGCCCGTCATAGATGCTCCATTGGAAAGGGCCGGTCCCTCCAGTGAACTTGATGGCTTTGCTGTAGGCCTCTCCCACGGTTCCATCGGCAAGTGTCTGGCCAATGGGAATCCCGGGAGGAGGATTGACCAGAATGGCTAACGAAGCGCCCTTCGAGGGATCGGCCACCGATGTCGCCGTTACCGTTACCTTCTGTGGGCTCGTGACGCCCGTGCTCGGGGAGACGTAAGTGATGGCTGGCCCGGTCGCAGCGCTGAGAGTTCCAGGACCAGTCAGCTTCCACGTCACTCCTTTGGAAGACCGGTCATTGGTCACCGTTGCCCTGACGGGAACCGTCAATCCCTGATCGATCGCCTGCTGCGAGGCTGGCGATACGCTCACCGTGATTCGCGGAGAGGACGAGCATCCCCCCAGAACCATCGCTGCAGCCACAAACGGCGCCGCCCGGCAAAATCGCGCCCTGAGCATACTTTCTCCCCCGAGGCCTTGGAGCGGGGAACTCGACTTCAGGTTAGCTCATTCTGTGACCAACCGCTTCGAGCCGCTGCACAAACCGCAGCCAAGCCTGCGGCAGTGCCTGGAAATAGCCGCCGCCTCAGTCTGCGTTGTCATCCTGAGGAGCGCAGCGACGAAGGATCTGCGGTTGACTTTAAGTGTCCACCCGCCGGAGCAACCGGCAATGGCGCGCCCGGCATCCGGCTCTACTATGATCCCCGCTACTACGCCGCCAATGTGCTCGATCCCGACGGTTACAGCCTTGAGTTTGTCTACAAGAACTGGCAGCACTCCTGAGAAGACGCAAGACCAGCCGCCGTCCGCACTCTCCATCAAATTCCTCATCCACTCCTCATCGCGTTTCCTGTATACAAATACCACCGGAGGCCGCGCTCGTTGAGCACCTACGACCCATCCCTCTCCAACCACGACCTCGCCCCCACCTCGCCCGCCCAGCGCACGTGGACCCTCTACAACTACGTCGCGCTCTGGTTCTCCATGTCCATGGAGATCACCACCTACCAGCTCGCATCGTCGCTTATCGCCAAGGGCATGGACTGGAAGCAGGCCGTCGGTACTGTGCTGCTCGGCAACCTCATCGTGCTCGTCCCCATGCTGCTCAACGCCCACGCCGGCGCCAAGTACGGCATCCCGTTCCCCGTCTTCATCCGCGCGCCCTTCGGCGTCCGCGGCGCCAACCTCCCCGCGCTTCTGCGCGCCATCGTCGCCTGCGGCTGGTTCGGCATTCAATCGTGGATCGGCGGCCAGGCCATTCATTCCATGCTCTCCGTCATCTGGCCAGCGCTTGCCACAAGCAACGGCACACTCTGGGTCTGTTTCCTCGGCTTCTGGCTCCTGAACATGGCGGTCGTCTGGCGCGGCGTCGAATCCATCCGCCACCTGCAGGCCTTCGGCGCTCCCTTCATGTTTGTCATGGCCGCCGCGCTGCTTATCTGGGTACGCGTCAAGGCCGGCAGCTTCGGGTCGATGCTTTCGACGCCATCGCAGTTCCACTCCACGCGCGAATTCGCGTCCGTCTTCTTCCCATCGCTTACCGCGATGGTCGGCTACTGGGCCACACTCGCCCTCAACATCCCCGACTTCACCCGCTACTCGAAATCGCAGAACGCGCAGGCGTGGGGACAGGCCTTCGGTCTCCCCGTCGCCATGACCCTCTACACCTTCGTCGGCATCAGCGTTACGTCGGCCTCAGCGGTGCTGTTCGGCCATCCCATCTGGAACCCGATCCTGCTTATCGGCGCATTCCATCAGCCTTTCGTGGCCTTCGTCGCCATGATCGCCATCCTCATCGCCACGCTCAACGTCAACATCGGCGCCAACGTCGTCTCGCCCTCCAACGACTTTTCCAACCTCTACCCGCGCCTCATCAGCTTCCGCACCGGCGGCATGATCACCGGTTTCCTCGGCCTCGCCATGTGCCCGTGGAAACTCCTCGCCACACCCGACGCCTACATCTTCGGCTGGCTCGTCGGCTACTCCGGCCTGCTTGGCCCCGTCGCCGGCATCATGGTTGCCGATTATTTTCTAATCCGCAAAACCGAGCTCGACATCAACTCGCTCTACCATCGCGAAGGTGCTTATCACTACACGAAAGGCATCAACCCCCGCGCCATCGTCGCGCTGGTACTAGGTGTAGCTATCGCGCTCATCGGCCTCGCCATGCCGGTACTGCATTTCTTGTACGACTACGCCTGGTTCGTCGGCTTCTTCACCGCCGGCATAGTGTACGTAGCATTGATGCGCCTCGCCGCGCCAGCTCCCGCACCCGAAGCAGCCGAAGAAACCGCATGATGCTCGGATCCCCCGCCCATTCACCGCGACAGCCGGGTGCCCCATCCTTTCGGCAGTTCTATCGCCGAAAGGGTGGGTTCGCAGGGTCCTGGCAGTGTCCCGATTCGAACGTGTTTTGAAAGGGCACGGCTTTAGCCGTGCCGCAAACGTTAGATTTGCTACGGGGTTTTAGCCGCCGAGGGACGTCTCGCACGGACCACATCGTATTCATGACATGGCCTCTAATCCTCTATCGCCGGGTGTCGGGTGCCCCAGGGTCGTGTCTTCGGACCTGGGACAGCACTGCGCCGTGTCCCTCGCCACAAGCTAAGAGCTGAAAGCTGATAGCTGATAGCTGACCACTGATCACTGACCACTATCGACAAGCGCATCCGCAATCCCCAGATGCCGGTCCAGCGCGTCGATCCCGAAATCAATCTCTTCCTTGGTCACAATCAGCGGTGGCGCAATCACGAAATGGCTCACCCACGCCTGCTGCGCCACTCCGTCGGCCATCATCTTAGCCGCAATCTGCTCCACCACCATCGGCTTGCCTTCCACCTTGTCCCGCATGGTGTTGAACGGCTGCTTGGTCGCGCGATTCTTCACCAGCTCCACCGCGAAGAACAGCCCCAGCCCGCGCACATCGCCGATCGACACATGCTTCTCCTTCAACGTCTCGAGCTTCTCGCGAACATAGGGCTCCAGCTCCGCCGCCCGCTCAACCAGCTTCAACCGCTGCATCTCTTCGATCGTCGCCACCGCCGGCCCCAGCGTGATCGGGTGCGCCTCATAGGTGTGTCCGTGCGAAAAATAGTGGTCCTCGAAATAATCCGCCAGCTTCTTCGTTGTCGCGCACAGCCCCAGCGGCACATAGGCTGATGTGATCCCTTTCGCCGTTACCAGGATGTCCGGCTTCACGTCCCAGTGGTCGATCGCGAACCATTTGCCCGTGCGTCCCCAACCCGCCATCACTTCGTCGGCAATCATCAGCACGCCGTGCCGGTCGCAGATCTCGCGCAGGCGAGGGAAGTACTCGGGCGGCGGAATCAGCACGCCGTTCGTGCCCACCACCGTCTCCACAATGATCGCCGCCACATCGCTTTCGTTCTCGATCATGTGCTCGATGTAGTCCGCGCAAGCGATGTTGCAGCTCGGGTAAGTATGCTTGATCGGGCACTTGTAGCAATTCGTCTCCGGCGCAAACACCACGCCCGCGCCTTTGCCCGCCGGCTCCATCGCCCACCGCCGCGGGTCGCCCGTCGCCGCAATCGAACCCATCGTCGATCCGTGATACGAGCGGTAGCGCGAAATGATCTTGTTCTTCCCGGTCACCATGCGCGCAATCTTGAACGCCGCTTCGTTGGCCTCCGTTCCGCTCGTCGCAAAGAAGAACTTGTCCAGCCCCTCGGGCAGCACCTCCAGCAGCTTCGCGCTCAGCCGCGCCCGCGCTGCCGTCGCATACACCGGGCCCACAAATGCCAGCTCCCGCGCCTGCTCGGCAATCGACTCCACCACCCGCGCATTCTTGTGCCCCAGGTTCACGCACATCAGCTGCGCGCTGAAGTCGAGATACTTCTTGCCCGCGCCATCCGTGATCCAACACCCTTCCGCATCGGCAATGAACAACGGCTTCCACGTTTTCTGGAACCGCCACGTGCCGTAGTTCGTCTCGCGCGTAAGCTGGCTGATCTGTTCAGGTGTGAGTGTCTCAAGCGGTGCTGTCGGTGCCATCGATTCGATCCCCCTCGCGGTGCCTCCACATGCTATCACCGTGTACCGTTTGCTTTCTTCTGGCGCCGAGTTCACACCGCACGCACTCCACAAGTGCCCGGCGATCCGCGCCATCCCGGTTCTGCGCAATGGAATCGCCGGGGTACAATCCAATTCAAGCCAGCCGCCGAGGTCGCAGCCTCTTGCCGAAGTCGAAGAAGAAACCCGCACGTTCCGGGAACACTCCCAACGCCTGGAACACCGCGCCCATCCAGGCGAGGGTCGTCTTTCTTCTCGCCGTCTTCTCCGTTTTCGCCGGTATCGGGTTTGCAATCGACGTCGTTAATCTGGGCCGCGAACCTCTTCCGCGTTTTGTGGTATCGGTGCTGCTCACCGGGTCGTTCGCCGTCGCGTATGCTTCGGCCGGCGTCATCCTGCGGGGCAAGTTTCTCAAAGCGATTTTGCCCATCTGCATTCTGCAATTCCTTTGCATGGGAACGCTCGGACACTTCTTTCCGGATCCTCTTCGCACCGGAGATGGGAAGCCCGCCGAATCCGCCAGCCGCCTCCCGTTTGATGGCTGGGCCGTCATCGCTTCCATCGCTCTGGGTTACACCGGGTTCGTCTCTGTGTCCGTCAGCGAAGCGCGAAGGTATATCAAGACCGAGACGGAGAAGATCAGGCTCGAGAGCGAGATGTCCGCCGCCCGCGAAGCCCAGCGTCTCATGGTGCCTGAAACCCTTCGCCCCATACCCGGCTATGCGATCGATAGCGTCTACCGCCCGGCCTCCGAGGTGGGCGGCGACTTCTTCCAACTCGTCCCGCTCAAGAGCGGCCGCACCCTCGCCGTCATTGGCGATGTCAGCGGAAAGGGCCTCCACGCCGCCATGATCGTCTCGATGATCGTTGGCATGTTATGCATCGTCAGCGGCTTCACCGAAGAGCCCGGAGAGATTCTGGCCGAACTCAACCGTCGCCTTCGCGGCCGCATGCAGGAAGGCTTCGCCACCTGTCTCGCGGTTCGCCTCGACGCTGACGGCCAACTCGTCATGGCCACGGCCGGCCACCCATCGCCCTATCTCAACGGCCGCGAAATCATGCTTGCGGGGTCCTCACCGCTGGGCCTGAATGAGACCGCGGCCTATGAGCAAACGAGCATAGTAATGTGTGACACTGACCGCGTCGTCCTGCTCACCGACGGAATCCCAGAGGCCCGCAATGAGCAAGCGGAGCTCTTCGGTTTTCCCCGCGTGGAGTCGCTGCTGCGCGATGGCGCGTCGGCCAGGATCGTCGCTGAAACCGCCCAGCAGCACGGCCAGAACGACGACATCACTGTAATCGCCATCTCGCGCCGGCAGGATGCGTCCACGCAAGTTTGACGATCGTCCCAACTCGGCAAATCCGATCAGGCAACTCCGATGACTTGTTCGCCACCCGCGGCCAGGAACGCCGCATGCGCTCTCGCGCTTTCTCGCTCCGCGCGTTGAAGCAGCATGGTGTAATTCGACGACGTTCGCAGCGGTTCGAACCAGGGGTCCTGCCGTAGAGCTCTGGTGTCGAGAAAGCCGCGATCGAGCGCAGCCGAAAACGCGCCGATGGCGCCCTCGATTTCGCCAATGTGCGCGAGATGACGAGATATGTAAAACTGAATCTCCGGATCCTGGACCTGGAGCGGATCGGCTTCCGCGATCGCCTGCAGGCACCCCTCACGGTCTCCTTCAAGTACCGCTCGGAGAGATCGCATGAGGGCCTTGATAGCCGAGCCCAGCAGAGAACTGTCGCGCTCTCTCAACAGGCGAATCGCGGTCCGGTCGTCGCCCATCGCGGACATCAGGGCGCAGTCCAGATAGTAGACGCCGCCGGTGCTGCGATAGCAATTCAGCGCCGTCGAATAGTCCCCGAGCAGGAAATAGGTGTGCTCTGCGCTGGTGGGCAGGTTCGGATCGAGCCGCCGGCCGCGAAGGTGCGCCGCGATCGATGCCTCGGCCTCTCCGCAATAGCGGCAAGCCTGCACAAGCCCGGCAAACAGCTCAGGATCGTTCCGCCGAGTCCGGGCGCGCTTCAGCAATCGCAGCATTCCAGGCAGTGCGTCCCCGCGGTCGCACTCGGCAGGCGTACACCAGTTGTGCGCGGTCGACAAATCGGCGTTCAGTTCGAAGGCGCGGCGAAAGGCCTGCTCCGCCAGTTCAAAGTTGTGGGCCCTATGGCCAAATTTGGCGAAATAGTGGTACGTGCGGCCCAGTCTCGCCCACGCCGGCGCATACGCCGGGCTGTCCTCAATGCATTTCAGGTAGAGGTCGCGCGCGCGGAGTATGTTGCCGGGATTCCGGATCCGGCTGATCTGATTAGCCTGTAAATAGAGCTCATACGCCATCGCCGTGCCAGGCACATCGAGATGCGAACTGCGGCTGGCGCGCTCCTCAAGCGGTATCTGCAGCGATTGCAGAACCTGCTCGCAAAGCTGGTCCTGCATGGCGAACAGATCCTGCATCGACGTTGTCACCGCCTGCGACCAGATCAGTGTTCCCATCGGGGCCTGAATCAGCTGGCAGGTCAGCCGGATCCGGTCACCTGCGCGAAGAATCGAACCCGTAAGAAAGGCGTCTACGTCGGCTTCGGCGGCGATCCTCCTGGGATCGAGAGGCCCATCGAACCTGCTCGCCAGCAGGCTCGATCGAACGATCAGCGTCTCCATAGCCGATAAGGAATTGCTGATCGCTTCCGGCAGAGTAAAGGTAAGGAAATCCGTCTCGTTGTCGCTCTTCATCGCGCGGAATGGCAGCACGATCAGCCGGGTAACAGTTCGCGTTCGTGATGAAACAGCCGATTGTCCTGACAATGCGATCGAATTCAGAGCCGCCAGCATTTCTCGCGCGGACGAGTACCGATTCTCGGAGCGTTTCTCCATGGCGCGCCGAATCACGCCGTCCAGCGCTTCAATCTCGCGCGATCCGCTCAGCGGTGAGGGGTTGTGATGCAGAACCGCATGGAGAACATCGACCATCGTCGTGCCTTCGAAGGGCCGCTTGCCGGTAAACATCTCGTAGAGGACAGTGCCGAAGGAGAAGATGTCCGCGGCCGGCCCTGACGGCAATCCCTCCGCCTGTTCCGGAGACATGTAGTTCGGCGTACCCAGGATCAACCCGGGAGCCGTCGCGGTCTGAGCGTTCGCAGGATCGAATGCGCCTGTCTGGACACCTTCCGCCGCTCGCGCCAAACCGAAATCCAGCAGCTTCGCGCCGTGCCGCGTCAGGAATATGTTCGATGGTTTCAGGTCGCGGTGTACGATGCCGAGCTCATGAAGAGCTTCCAGGGCCTGAAGAATCTGCTTTCCCGCTTCGAGCGCTTCCGCGGTGGTGATCCCGCCCTGCCGCAAACGATCGGCGAGCGATTGACCCTCCAGCAGTTCCAGCACCAGGACAAGTGAGTCGGCGTCCTCCAGAACGTCGTATACCTGGCAGACATTGGGATGGTTGACCTGAGCCAGCGATCGCGCTTCGCGCCACAACCTCTGCCGCGCGAGTTGCGTCTCCTGACTCCCATCGATCATCTTGACGGCCACAGCCCTGTGCAGCCGGTCGTCCCATCCCTCATACACCACGCCCATGCCGCCCTGGCCGATCTTGCGCCGAATGCGATATGGACCGATGGACTCCAGCATGGCTGCCATCATAGCGCGTCGGGTACTGGTGAAAGAGGCAAAGAAAAGCCCCCGGCGTCTCGCCGAGGGCCGTTTGAGTTGCGTGCTGTTCGGTCTCAGTTGCTGATAAGCGCAACCCCTGCCGCCTTCTCTTCGGTCCCCGTCTCGTCGGCGCTCACCGGCCGATAGAAAAGCTGGTTCGCGTTAAGATAGACCTCGAGGAACGCCGGCCGCGTCGGAATCTGCCCCGCGATCAGCGCTTCAGACAGCGGATCCTCCACATACCGCTGCAGCGCCCTGCGCAGCGGCCGCGCGCCGTAACTGCGATCCACCAGCGTCTTTTCCAGGATCCACTTCTTCGCTTCGTCGGTCACCGAGATCGTGATCGCCTTCTGCGCCAGGTTTGCGTTCAGCTGTTGCACCAGCAGTTCCACGATCTGGAGCAGGTCTGCGTCCGACAACGACTGGAAGAGGATCACTTCGTCGAGCCGGTTCAGGAACTCGGGGTTGAACGTCTTCTTCACCTCGTTCTTGACCAGCTCCTCAACCTTCTCGCTCACCAGGTCTTCGCGGTCGCTCTGGAAGCCCAGCCCTTGCTTCTTTTGCAGGTGCCGTGCGCCGATATTCGACGTCATGATAATGATCGTGTTCTTGAAGTCGACCGTGTTGCCCAGCCCATCGGTGAGCTGGCCGTCTTCAAACACCTGCAGCAGCAGATTGAATACATCCGGGTGCGCCTTCTCGATCTCATCGAGCAGCACCACGGAGTATGGCGACCTCTTTACGCGCTCCGTGAGCTGTCCGCCCTCCTCGTAGCCCACGTACCCCGGAGGCGAACCGATCAGCTTCGAGACCGAGTGTTTCTCCATGAACTCCGACATGTCGAACCGGATCAGCGCCTTGTCCGAGCCGAACAGGAAGTTGGCCAGTGTGCGCGCCATCTCTGTCTTACCTACGCCCGTCGGTCCCAGAAAGAGGAAGCTCCCAATCGGCCGCGCCGGCGACTTCAAGCCCGCGCGCGAGCGGCGAATGGCCCGAGACAGCGCGCTGATCGCCTTATCCTGCGAAATCACACGCTTGTGCAGCTCTTCTTCCACTCGCAGCAGCTTCTGCGTCTCTTCTTCCTTGATGCTGGTGACCGGTACGCCCGTCCAGCGGCTCACGACATCCTCGATGTCCTCGCGCCCCACAATGCCGGCCGCCGAGTCATCGAGATGGTACCGGTCGCGCAGCGCGCGCAGATTCTCCCGCTCCTTGCGCTCCTCGTCGGAATAGAACCGCGCCTTCTCGAACTCGTGATTCGCAATCGCCGAGTCCATGCGGTGCACGATGAACTTGATCCGCTTCTGCACCTCGGTGATCTCTTCGGGCAGCGAGGTCTGGCGCAGCTTCACCCGGGCGCCCGCCTCGTCGATCAAGTCGATTGCCTTGTCCGGAAGGAACCGGTCGGGAATATACCGGTTCGAATGCGACACCGCGAACTCAATCGCCGCATCCGTGTAGCTCACCGCGTGGAACTTCTCATAGCGGTCCTTGATGCCCATGATGATCTTCACGGCATCGGTTTCGTTCGGCGGCGGCACCTTCACCGCCTGGAAGCGCCGCTCCAGCGACCGGTCCTTCTCGATCGACTTGCGATACTCGGCCGGCGTTGTCGCGCCGATGCACTGGATCTCGCCGCGCGAGAGCGCCGGCTTCAGGATGTTCGCCGCATCCAGCGATCCTTCGGCCGACCCCGCGCCCACCAGCGTATGCAGCTCGTCGATGAAGATGATGGAGTTCTGGTTCTCCATCAGTTCCTTCATGATCGTCTTCAGGCGCTCTTCGAACTGTCCGCGATACTTCGTTCCCGCCACGATCAGCGACAGGTCCAGCGCCAGCACGCGCTTGTCCGCGAGGAAGCTCGGCACTTCGCCGTCGGCGATGCGCTGCGCCAGCCCTTCCACAATCGCCGTCTTGCCCACGCCCGGCTCGCCGATCAGCACCGGGTTGTTCTTCGTGCGCCGGCAGAGAATCTGCACCACGCGCTCAAGCTCCCCGTCGCGCCCCACCAGCGGATCGAGCTGCCCATCCATCGCCGCCTGTGTCAGGTCGCGGCTGAACTCCGCCAACAGGCTCGACTCGCGCTGCCGCTGCTGCTGGGGCGCCTTCTCCTGCGTCACGCGCGCCAGCTCTTCGCGAATCTGCGCCAGCTTCAGCCCGCGCTCCTGCAGGATCTCCGCCGCAAAACACTTCTCTTCGCGCAGCAGGCCGAGCAGCAGGTGCTCGGTCCCAATGTGCTTGTGCCCCAGCCTCTCCGCCTCTTCGGCCGCGTACGCCAGAACTCTCTTACATTCGTTCGAAAGCGGGAGGTCCACGCTGGTCGAGACTTTCTCTCGGATCGTGGTGTGCGCCTCGATCTGCTTGCGAATCGACTCCACAGAAGCGTGCGAGCGCAGGAAGCGGTTGGTCAACGCCTTGTCCTCGCGCAAAAGACCCAGCAGCAGGTGCTCGGTCTCGATATAGGGCGAGCCGAACTGGCTGGCCTCATACCGCGCGAAGAAGATTACGCGCCGTGCCTTCTCCGTATAGCGTTCGAACATGATGTACCCCTTTTTACCGAGTGCTGTCGGCTGGAGTAGCCGTCCGGTTCTTCCACGGCTTCAGCCCTCCATCACGCGCCTCTTTTTATACTTCGCCGCCGGAGCTGCCTGGAAAATCGATCTCCGCTCCGAACAGCCCTTCTGGATGGTTGCGCTCTATTGTCCCGTTCTGCCCGCTGAATCGGGACTCCCATCCTACTCCGGAACCCTGGCTCTGTCGTCCAGGTTTTTTCCTTAATTCATCAGACTCATGAAAAAGCCGAATGATGCGAATTTCGTTAAACCTTCACCCTGTCCTTTGCCGCCGCAGCGCTCCTAGCCCACCGCCACGAGCTTTCCGCTCTCGAGTCTCAAAACTCGCGTACATCGACGTGCCAGATCAAGGTTGTGCGTCACTACGATCGAGGTCAGCCCGTGGCTTGCATGCAGACGCTCGATTAAGTCAAGGACCCGTCCAGCGGTAACTTCGTCCAGGTCGCCGGTGGGTTCGTCAGCCAGGAGCAGCCGGGGATGATTGACCAGGGCCCGCGCCAGCGCCACACGCTGCTGTTCGCCGCCGGATAGCTCGCCGGGCCGGTGGTTTTCCCGGTCGCCAAGGTCCACTTCGTTCAGCCAGATTGCCGCTTCGCGAAATGCCTCACGCTTGTTGATGCCGCGCGCCAGAAGCGGCATGGCCACGTTTTCGAGCGCCGAGAACTCCGGCAGAAGATAGTGGAACTGCCATACGTAACCAATCTCCCGGCTGCGGAACGCTGCCCCCTCCCGCGCTGACAGATTGGCCACATTGATTGAGGCGCAGTATACCGTCCCTTCGGAAGGCGTATCAAGTGCGCCCAGAATGTGCAAAAGTGTGCTCTTTCCGGCGCCGGACTGACCCACGATGGCTACTAGTTCGCCCTCGCTGACTTCCAGATGCAATCCCTCAAACAGGTCAAGCGACCGCCGCGCCGTCCGGTAGGTCTTCTTCAGATGATGGACCTCGACGATCGGCCTGCGATCCGGCGGCCGCAATCCCCCGTCTCCCACAGGGCGGGAGGCTGGGGTTTGAACCGCTGAAGATGCCTGGATCATCGAATGCCCTCTATTTTACCTTGCCCGGGGCTCTCCGCGCAGACTCTACCGCAATCGGAATCGGACTAACTCATTTCACACGCCCGGCCATCGAGCCGCGATCGAGAATCGGCCTCTTCCGGCAGCGAGAATAGATTCTCTTTCTGAAGCGGTCTTTGGGAAACCCGGTGTCCTTGCAGGGGCCCAGAGTTACACTGCGAAACGACGTATGAATATGAATCGGTGCGGCATGCGCCCCGACTCAGCATGAACGATTGGATGCAGATTCCGCTTTCATGGCAGCAAAATTACCCGCGAAAGCTGGATTTCGGATAATCGTCGATCGGCGGAAACTGGAAGCACGGCAGATCAGCCATTCCAAACGTGCCACACATCACTTCTTTCCGCCCGTTCGTGCGGCTATAACAAGCACGGCATATGGGTACTTTCCGGCCTATCTCGGTGCAGCCGGCGATCGTCCTGATTTCCTTCGCCGGCTTCGCCCCACTCACTGCTCAGCAATCCGTCTCCGAGCGGTTTTTCGCCCACAACGCGGAGATGACCAGGCTCCAGCCGGCCTTCGTCACGCCGCTGGCCACTTCCGACCCCCGCATCATTCAGTATGCGCGCATTGCCGTCTCGAGCGAGTACACGCCCGCGCACACACAGACCGTCAGCTACGGCAACAACCGCGGCGCCGGCATCGTCGCCTTCCAGCGGTTCGAGTTCGACTGGGTGCCGCCCAGCTACATCCAGCACAACAGCCGCGCGGTAAATAACGGGACAATCGACGGCTTCGGCGACACCGCGCTCGCCGCCAAGGTCCGCATCGCATCCGGCAACGCCGAGCACGGCAACTTCGAGATCTCCGCGCTGCTGAACCACTGCTTCCCCACGGGCAGCCACACCAACGGCGCGGCCACCGGCACCTACACGCCCACGCTTGCCTTTGGCTATGCTTTCCTGCGCCGCTGGGATGCGATCTCCACCCTCGGCGGCACGCTGCCCACCGGCATGATCGCCAAACAGGGCCGCACCATCGCGTGGAATTCCCTTGCCCAGTTCCATGCCACCCGGCTCTTCTGGTTTGAGCTCGAGAACAACTCAACTTTCTATTTCGCAGGCCGCCACGACGGACGGATGCAGAACTTCCTCACCCCCGGCGCAATCTTCGTCGCCCGCCGCAAGGAATGGAAGCCCACACACCCCTTCGCGATCTTCGGCGCCGGCATGCAGATCGCCACCTCCGGGTTCCACACCTACAACCACAACACCATCGCCGAGACCCGCATCATCTTCTGACGCCCGGATATGGGTCACGGTCGCCCTTCAGCCGCGATCCGCTCGATTCCCACGTTCCTCAGTCGAACACCACCGTCTTGTTCCCGTAGCACAGAATCCGCCGTTCGAGGTGCCAGCGCACCGCGCGCGACAGCACGATGCGCTCGAGATCGCGGCCTCTCGCCACCAGGTCCTCCACCTGGTCGCGATGCGAGATGCGCGTGACGTCCTGCTCGATGATCGGCCCGTCGTCCAGCACCTCGGTGACGTAGTGGCTGGTGGCGCCGATCAGCTTCACTCCGCGCGCGTGCGCCGCGTGGTAGGGCCGCGCCCCGGTAAATGCCGGCAGAAAAGAGTGGTGCACATTGATGATCGCCGCCGGATATCTCGCTACAAACCCCGGCGACAGAATCTGCATATACCGCGCCAGCACCACCAGCTCCACATCGTGTAACTCCAGCCGCTCCAGTTGCCGCCGTTCCGCCGCTGCCCGCCCCTCCGCCGTCACGGGCACATACTCGAACGGCACTCCGTAGAAGCCCGCCATTGCCTCCACCGCGCGATGGTTGGAGACGATCAATGGAATCTCGCAGTCCAGCTCTCCCGTCGCATTGCGATACAGCAGGTCGGCCGCGCAATGCAGATATTGCGAACAGAACAGCGCCACTCTCGGCCGCCGCCTTCCCGAGTAGAGCTTCCAGCGCATCTCAAGCGACTCGGCCAGCGGAGCAAACTCCCGCTCGAACCTTGCCAGGTCGAATCCGCCGTCACCCGTGCACACGGCATCGTCTTCGCCGGCCTGCCTCACGCCGTCTCCGTGCTCCGCCGTTTTCAATCCCCACTCCAGGCGCATGAAAAACAACCCGAGATCGTGGTCGGTGTGTTGGTCGGAGTGCAGAATGTTCGCCCCCAGCTCGTACAGCAGCGAAGAGACGCGCGCCACAAGGCCCCTGCGATCCGGGCAGTCGATCAGCAAAACGGCGGACTGGTTCATACGCCACTCAGGTTACGGCATCGGCCGTTGTCGCGTCCTACCCCGTCTCGCCGCGCACGAGCGGCGAAGTCAGCTGCTCCCGGAGGTTCCCCGCCAGATCCGCCACCACGCGCAGCTTTTCCGCGATCGGCGATCCCGCGTCGCTCCCCGACAAGGCCAGCTGCGAATGCAGCAGAAGCCCGGCAACGGTCGTCTTCAGCTCGGTCTCGATCGCCTCCGCCGCCGCCTGTCGCGCCAGGTTCTGCTCCTTCGTTCGTCGATTCAGCGCGGCCTGGATCTCGCGGACCAGGCGTGCCGAGCCCGACAAAGCAAAATTCACCTGCAAAGGGATGGCGAGGCCGGAGTTCTTCCAGATCGCCTCGGCGCCCGCCGCGTCGCACTCGGCCATCGATCCATCCATCACCACCACGGCAAACTCCCCCCGGCGCAGCGCCGCCATCGCGGACTTGCGGTCCCCGGCAACCTCCACTGTCATGCCGAGCTGCTTCGCCACAGCATCGGCACAGTTTCGCGCGCCTTCCAGGCCGGTCACCATCAGAATGCTCATCTCCCCGCTCCTTGCTCCTTACCATCGCCCGATCGCCGCCATGCGCTTCCCGGCCGGCACAGGTCCCTGCCGGTCCCTCAGTCTTCCTCGTCCCGCATCGGGTCGGCGATGCCATACTCTTTCAGCTTGCGATACAGCGTGGTCTTGCCGATCCCCAGCAGCCGCGCCGCCTGCAGCTTGTCGCCGTTCAGTGTACGGATCGCTTCCAGGATCGCTTTCCGTTCCAGATCGGCCAGCGTCGTCACTTGGGGCGCTTCTCCCTCCTGCGGCTGAATCCCCTTTGCCGTCTCGGCCCGCCGCGAATCGAGTCCCCTCTGCTGCAGTTGCGTCGGCATATCGCCCAGTTCCAGCACCGGCCCCGAGCACAGCGCGCAGGCACGTTCCACCGCGTGCTCCAGCTCACGCACGTTGCCCGGCCAGTCGTAGCGCATCATCACGCGCAACGCCTCGTCGCTCAGCGTGAAGTTCCTGCCCAAATCGCGGCTCTTCTTGTCCAGGAAGTGCGCTGCCAGCAGCGGAATGTCCTCGCGCCGGTCGCGTAGCGACGGCAAACGCAGGTTCACCACGTTCAGCCGGTAGAAAAGATCCTTGCGGAAGATGCCCCGCTCGACCATCTGCGCCAGATCGCGGTTGGTGGCGGCCACCACGCGCGCCTTGATCGGCAAACGGTGCGTCGCGCCGACCGGCCGCACCTCCTTTTCCTGCAACGCGCGCAACAGCTTCGCCTGCAGATCCAGCGACAGCTCGCCAATTTCGTCCAGGAAAACCGTCCCGCCTTCGGCCGCAACCAGCAATCCATCCTTGGCGCGGTTGGCCCCGGTGAACGCTCCTTTCACGTAACCGAACAACTCGCTCTCGATGAGCGTCGGCACGAGCGACCCGCAATCCACCGGCAGGAACGGCTTCTGCGCATTCGGCCCATAAGCATGGATCGTTCGCGCCACCAGCTCCTTGCCCGTGCCGCTCTCGCCGAGCACCAGCACCGGGTGCGAGCTCTGCGCCACCTTGGACAGGATGCGGTAGAGCTTCTCCATCTCGCCCGACCGGCCGATGATCGCTCCCAGCCCCTGCGTGAGCTTCATCCGCTCGCGGAGCTGGCGAGCCGCCGCTTCGCTCGAACAGCTCGCCGCCGCGCGGTCCAGCACCGTCGAGAGCTCGTCGATGGCGAACGGCTTCGTCAGGTAGTCCGACGCCCCGCAGCGCATCGCTTCCACCGCCGCGTTCACCGATCCCGACGCCGTCATCGCGATGACATGCGTCCGCGGGTAGAGGAACTTTGCCTCGGAGACCAGCTCCAGGCCGAGATGCGACCCATAGGGCAGGTTGACCAGCAGGATGTCGGCCGCACGGTCTCGCAACAGGCTGCGCGCCTGCTCGAGGTCCCCCGTGCTGTCCACCGCGTAGCCGAGGCTCGACGCAATCTCCGCGCAAGCCGACCGGACTGCGTTGTCGGCGTCCACTACCAGCAGGTGCAGCCGCGCCGGCTCCGCAACTTGGGGAATCCGATCCATCGTTCCGCTGTGACTAGCAGTTGCAAGCATTGTATTCGCCTCATCGGTTTGTAGGTGGGTTTCATTTTCCGCATAGGAAAATGGCAAACGCTTCAGCGGGCGCGAACCGGCAGCTCGATCTCGAACCGCGCGCCACCGCAATGCCGGTTGGCCGCGAAGATCCGCCCGCCGGCTGACTCGACGATTGCCTGGGTGATCGAAAGACCCAGGCCCCGCCGGATCGGCCGCCGCCACTCTGTGCCCGGGTTTCCCCGCGTCGTGTAACCCGCTAGAAAGACGGCCTCCAGCGCATCCGCCGGGATCCCCGGCCCCGTGTCCTCGACCTTCAGGACCAGCCACGGCCTGCCGCCGCCCGGGGTGTGGAACTCGTCCAGCGTCAGCCCGACCTCGCCGCCTTCCGGCATGGCTTCGACAGCGTTTTTTACCAGGTTCACCAGAACGCGCGTCAGGTCTTCCCGCGTCAGGCCGGCCGGCAGCGCGCCCCCGTTCAGATGGATCCTGACCTCAATTCCCGGTCCGGCCAGCGCGCAGAGCAGATTCCGCTTCAATTCCAGCTCCGCCGCCAGGCTTTCAACCAGCTCGGACGGAAGCGGCTCCAGGCCATCGCACGCCGCCGGCCCGCCGCAGACAGGAGCAGCCGAATCTCCGGCGGTCCGCGGTTTGGGAAATACCGCCGGCGTCTCGAAGCTTGAGAGCCTCTCGACCAGCCGCCGGCTGGCCGCCGCAACCAGCCTCAACTCGCTCGAATAGTGCGCAAACGCCGGGGAGAGTACCCCGCGCTCCTCCAGCAGGCCGCAATACAGCTCAAGAGCCGTAACCATATTCCGCGCATCATGCGCCAGCTCTTCCGGCCGCTCTCCGGCGCCGCGCAACGCGGCCAGCGCCTCGGCCTGCCCCTGCCTCTCAAGCCCCAGTTTCTCGTGCCCCAGCTTCTCACGCCCAAGGGTCGCAGTGTCCACCAGATGTTCCATCGGAGTTCCTCACTCGCTCGGGAATTCAAGGCCGGTTGGTTTCCGCTTTTGGCCCGCTGGGATCTTCTCTGTCCCACTCCGGCTCCGGTCTTACCGCTTCCCGTTTGGGTCCTGCACATCTGGGGTTTGACCAATTTGAATACACGCGGCGTGCCAAAGCAGGACCCCGCCGTCTAAGTTCCTGATAAGGGAATCGCTTACTGCTCGAATTCGCGACAGTAGGAATGGCCGCACTTTGGCGAATGTTTCCCAAAATGGAACCAGGCTCAGGCTGGATCCGGCTCTAAGTCATTGATATTTAGCACCTTATTCTGAATTCCCATTTTATTCGCCGATTTCCCTTTCCGGGAATAGGAGTCGATCCCGCTCGACCTTCGCCGCGTCCGGTTCGTTCTCCGATCTCGAAACCCTCATCCCTGTTCCCCGGTTGCTGATCCACAACCCCCTTGGCTCTGGACGCTGGGCCCGGTTCCCTTACAATCTCTCCATGTCCGCCTCCTCCGCTCCCGCCGCCTTCCGACCCGGCGGCCGCGCTCCCGCGCAACTCCGCCCGCTCACCCTCACCCCCGGCTTTGTCCAGACCGCGGAAGGCTCCGTGCTCGTCACGCTCGGCAACACCCGCGTCCTCACCAACGCCACTATCGAGCAGGGCGTCCCCGGCTGGCTGCGCAACTCCGGCCGCGGCTGGGTCACCGCCGAGTACGCCATGCTGCCGCGCTCCACCGTCACCCGCACCCCGCGGGAAAGCGAGCGCGGCAAGATCGGCGGCCGTACCCACGAGATCCAGCGGCTCATCGGCCGCAGCCTTCGCTCCGTCGTCGACATGCACGCTCTCGGCGAGCGCACCGTCATCCTCGACTGCGACGTCATTCAGGCCGACGGCGGCACGCGCACCGCCGCCATCACCGGCGCCGCTGTCGCGCTCTCGCTCGCCCTCAACGCCCTCGTGGCCGCGGGCACGATCGCCAGGTCGCCCATGAAGCAGCTCGTCGCCGCCACCTCCGTCGGCCTCGTCGCCGGCTCGCCTCTGCTCGACCTTTGTTACGAAGAGGACTCCCAGGCTGAAGTCGACATGAACGTCGTCATGACCGCCGACGGCGGCCTCGTCGAAACGCAGGCCACCGCAGAGAAAGGAAGCTTCTCCCGCGCCGACCTGAACGCTCTCCTCGATCTCGCCGAATCGGGCCTCAAGGAGATATTTTTGGCTCAGGAGGCCGTGCTGTCCGCGTGAATCGAAGCCGTCTGCGTTTCTCGGCGCGCGGCGGGAGATAAGAGCTTTGCGAAAACCGGCAGCCATCCATTGGGTCGCGACCTTCCTCTGGCTCGCCGCCGGCATCGCGTTTGCGGTGGGAGTGTCGCTGCAGTTTCCCGGCACGGTTCTCGACCGAATGTGGCGGCTCAACCCCCCGGCCTATGCCACGTTCCATCCGGCGGCGCGGCTTGCCGGAGGGGCTCTCTTCGCCTTGAGCCTTGCCGTGGGAGCCACCGCCGGCGGTTTCTCGCGCTGCCGGCCGTGGGCATGGTGGGCCGCCGCCGCCATCTTCGCAACCAGTGCCGCCGGCGACCTTTGCAGCCTCGCAGCGGGCGGCGGTCTTTTCAGAACCATTTCCGGTGCCGCCATCTCCACCGCGTTCCTCCTGTTGCTCTTTCGCCGTGACGTGCGCGACTCCATTGGGAGCGAACGGCGCTGATCGCCGCGCCGCCCAATCCTCCGGCTCTCCGGCTTCGCACGATCCTCATGTCTCCGCGCCGTAAACTGAAACAGTGCCGCCGATCCTCACCGCCCAGAACATCTCCCGCCGCTTCGGCGCCAGCCCCTTGTTTCAGGACATATCCTTCGCCGTTCACGACGGCGGCCGTATCGCACTGATCGGCCCCAACGGAGCCGGCAAATCCACTCTGCTGGCCATGCTCGCCGGCGAGCAGGAGCCCGACACCGGCGAGGTCGCCTTCCGCAAGCGCACCCGCATGGGATACGTTCACCAGATCTCCGGCTTCGCGCCCGGCGCCACGGTCCGCGGCATCGTTGAAGCCGCCATGGCCCACGCCGCCGTCCCCGAAAACGAGCGCGAGCAGCGCCTGCGCGAAACCCTCGGCCGCGCCGGCTTCGCAGACGCCTCTTCCTCCGCCGGCATTGCCATGGACGCCGAAGCTGCTTCGCTCAGCGGCGGCTGGCGCAAGCGCCTGGCCATCGCCGAAGCCCTCGTCATCCATCCCGACGTCCTGCTGCTCGACGAACCCACCAATCATCTCGACCTCGAAGGCATCGAGTGGCTCGAAGGCCTGTTGCAGGCTGCGAACTTCGCCTTCGTTGTCGTAGCGCACGATCGCTATTTCCTTGAGAATGTCGCCGCCGAGGTCGTCGAGCTCAACCGCATCTATTCAGGCGGCCTCCTGCGTGTGAAAGGTAGCTATTCGAAGTTTCTCGAAGGCCGCGAAGCGTGGATGGAGTCCGGGCAGCGCGCGCAGGAGGGCCTCCGCAACCGCGTCCGTGTTGAAATCGAGTGGCTCCGCCGCGGCCCCAAGGCCCGCGCTACCAAGGCCAAGGCGCGCATCGACAACGCCAATGCCCTTATCGCTCGCCTCGAGGACTCCGAGTGGCGCAGCCGCTCCGCCACCGCCGCCATCAGCTTCGACGCCACGAATCGCCAGACCAGGCGCCTGATCGAGGTGGAGTCGGTCGCCGTCACTCTCGGAGGCCGCGAGATCCTCCGCGGCGTCAGCTTTGCCCTCACCAACGGCATGAAGCTTGGCTTGGTCGGCCCCAACGGCTCCGGCAAAACCACTCTGCTGCGCGCCATGACCGGCGAGCTTCCCGTCAGCTCAGGAACCGTCCGCCGTGCCGCCGGCCTGCGCATCGTCTACTTCTCGCAGATGCGCGAGATCGACACCGCTCTCAGCCTGCGCCGCGCCCTCGCGCCCGACTCCGATTCGGTCATCTATCAGGATCGCGTCGTCCATGTCGCCAGCTACGCGTCCCGCTTCCTCTTCACCGGCGAACAGCTCAACCAGCCCGTTGAGCGTCTCAGCGGCGGCGAGCGCGCCCGAGTGCTCATCGCGCGCCTCATGCTTCAGCCGGCCGACGTGCTCATCCTCGACGAGCCCACTAACGACCTCGACATTCCCACCCTCGAAATTCTCGAGGAAGCGCTGCTCGAGTTCTCCGGCGCGCTGGTGCTGGTCACGCACGACCGCTACCTGCTCGACCGCGTTACCAACACTGTCGTCGGCCTCGATGGCCGCGGCAACGCAGCCGTGTTCGCCGACTATCTCCAATGGGAAGACTGGCGCGCCGGCGGGGGCGAGTCGGCACGCAACTCAGGCGGCGAATCGTCGATCAGATCGGGCGCTCAATCCTCCGCCAATGGTCAGGATGCCGCAGCCGCAAAGCCCGCGCGCCAGGCCGCGGCGGGCGTGAAGAAGAAACTCTCCTACATCGAGCGGCGCGAGTACGACGGCATCGAAGCCCGCATCGAAGCTGCCGACGCTCGCCTCGAGGCCGCGCGCCGGCGCATCGACGATCCCGCCGTCGCCATCGATGCCCAGGCCCTCACCCAAGCGCTGGCCGAGCTCGAGTCGGCGCAGCGCAAGCACGACGCCATCTACGAGCGCTGGGTTGAGCTGACCGAGAAGATCGGCGGCTGATGGCCGCATGGCGTGAATCTCTGCAACGGTCTACTCCTCCACCACTGGCAGTTCAATCACGCTCTCCTCGCGCGGCGCGTGATAAACGCGCTGCGTCGCCTTCTTGTAGTCCTCCGGCTTCGCCCAGAAGATGTTCGGCACAAACGTCTGCGGATTCCGGTCATACAGCGGAAACCAGCTCGACTGCACCTGCACCATGATGCGGTGGCCCGGCAGAAAAACATGGTTCGCCGGCGGCAGGTTGAACCGGTACGCGAGCGGCTTGCCCGCCTCGATCGGCTTCGGCATCGTGAAGCTCTCGCGATACCGCCCGCGAAAAATATCCATCCCGATCGGCAGTTGATACCCGCCCATCTGCGGCTCCGCCGGAACCTCGTCCGGATACACATCGATCAGCTTCACCACCCAGTCCGAGTCCGTCCCGCTGGTTGACGCCACCAGGTTCACCACCGGCTGCCCCTCGATGTGCACTGCCTTCGTCAGCACATCGCTCGTATAGGTCAGCACGTCCGTCCGCCCCGAGGCTTCGCGCTGGTCGTCCACCAGCCAGTACTCCCACGTCGTCACCGGCGGCTCATATCCCATCGGCTGGCTGGGCCGCGCGCGAAAAGGCACTGGCTTCGCCGGGTCGGAGACATATTCGTCGTAATCGTTGCTAGCTCCGCTGACTTGCCGACTCGCTGACTCGCTCTCTTCAAATCCCGCTTTGAATCCAGCCTGCAAATACAGCCTCTTCATCTTCGGTTCGACGGGCCATTCCCGGATCGTCTGCCAATGGTTCGCGCCCGTCTCATACACCGTCACCGGCGCCACATTCATCGCCGGCGCTTCGTCCTTCAGATAGTGCGCCAGAAACGGCGCCAGCACATGCATCCGCCACCATGCCGCCGTGTCCGAGCCGAACTGCACCGCCGCCAGCGACGAGCCGCCCGCGATCTCCTGCCCGTGATACCACGGTCCCAACGTGATGAACACCTTGTCGTTGCCCTTGTCCAGCGGCTTCACTGCCTTGTACACCGCCATCGGCCCGTAGATATCCTCCTGGTCCCAAAGCCCGTGCACCAGCATGAACGGAACCTTGATCCCCTCCGCCTTGAAGTCCGCGGCCAGCACCTTGTCCATCGCCTGGTCGCTCCAGAATGCGTCATAGCTCGGGTGGTCGAGAACCTTCTTCCAGAACCCGATCTGATCGAGTCCGCGCTGCCGCCCCAGCTCGCCCGCCGATCCGGCTCTCATATACGCGTCGTAGTCGTCCCAGCTCCCGCGCCACCATCTCGCCGTGTTCGCCCGCGTTCCCGCCTGCTCGTAGATGTACGGCATGTTCTGCTCGCGAAACGCCCCGTTGTGGAACCAGTCGTCGCCCATCCACCCGTCCACCATCGGATTCATCGGCGCCGCCACCTTTAGCGCCGGATGCGGATGCACCAGCGCCATCAGCGGTAGAAACCCGTCGTAGCTGATCCCCAGGATTCCCACCTTCCCGTTCGTCTCGGGAATGTTTTTCACCAGCCAGTCGATCGTGTCGTAGGTGTCTGTCGACTCATCCACCGGCGTCGGATTCTGCGGCCCATGCAGCGGCCGGTTCATCACGTAGTCGCCCTCCGACCCGTACTTGCCGCGAATATCCTCAATCACGCGGATGTACCCGCCCTGCACAATCACATCCACCGCGTTGTCATATCCCCACAGCACGGCCTCCATGCGCGGGCTCGCCGCGTAGCTCGTCTGCCCATCGGCGCTGTAGGGCGTCCGCGTGAAGAGAATCGGCGCGTGCTTCGCACCCTTCGGAACCAGGATCACCGCATGGAGCTTCACCCCGTCGCGCATTGCGATCATCGCCTCCCGCCGCTCGAAGTCGAAGCCCTCGGTCACTGGTCTCAGCACCGCCGGCGTCTCGCTCGGATAGTCGGGATACTGCGGCTTGGGAGCTTGCTCCTGGGCTTGAGTGGAGACCGCCAGCAAAATCGCGGTAGCTAGAGAAAACGCAAGTCGACCGAATAGCACAGTCTTTACCTCTCGTTGCAAGGTGGGATCGCCAAGGGTGTTGTCACGAGATTATCGCAGCCTCCTGATCTGGTGTGCCGCTTCTGACGCGATCCATCATTCGACCGCGGAAAAGTTCGCACTGGGCAACTCAAGATCACGCCCACCGCGGAAGGTGGCAAATGATCGCCGATGCGCGTCATGGCACGACTTCAGTCATGATTATATACTTGACAAAAGTCAACGTGCGCCGTATCCTTGTCTTGTGGATGAGATAAACATCACGCTTTCTTTGGCTTGCGAGCAGTACCCGATGGCCGCAGTTCCTTCCGAATGCCTTGCTTCACAGACGCCAGCAATTTCCGCATCGGTACCTTTTTCAACTCAATCTGTTTGCTTTTCTCATCCACGGAGGAGACTCCTGTGACCATTATCGAACTCTGTAACACGTTTTCGAATGACGACCTGTGCCGGGAACTCTTAGAGCGTCTCCGCTGGCCCAACAAACCAGAATGCTCGCGCTGCCTTGGACCTGTCGTTCGGCTGGTCAACACCCCTAAGGTTCTCTACTGCAAAGACTGCGACTACCAGTTTACGGTCACGGCAAACAGCATCTTCCATGACTCTCATTTGCCGCTTATCAAGTGGTTCACGGCGGTCTACCTGCTGTGCGAGTCCCGCAAGGGAATGAGCGCGAATCAGATCAAGCGGACCCTGGGAATCAGCTACAAGACGGCGTGGTACCTTTGCCATCGCATCCGGGCGGCCATGGCGACGGCGGAAAAGTCGATGCTCTATGGAACGGTTGAGATGGACGAAACCTACGTCGGCGGAGTCCAGCGCGGCCATCAAAACAAACCCGGACACGGCCTCAGCACAAAACAGATCGTCATTGGCATCCGGCAGCGCGGCGGTGAGACGCGGTTTTTTCATGCACGCGATGCGAAGAGCGGAACGCTGGCTCAATACATCAAGGACAACGTGAGCGAAGATGTTGACGTTATCGTGACCGATGAATTCAACGCCTACCCTGGCGCGATGAAAGAAACTGGGCTGGTAGAGCGCCACAAGACGATCAAGCACAAAGCGAAGGTCTACGTTGACGGCGATGTTCACACGAACACGGTGGAGTCGGCATTCTCGCTGCTCAAGCGCGGCATCATCGGAACGTGGCATAAGATTTCTGCAAAGCATCTCACCGCCTACCTAGAGGAAATGACCTTCCGATTCAACCGACGCAACTCCAAAACGCTGTTTCTCGACACTTTGCGCCACATGGTCACCGCCGACCCTCTCACGTTTGAGGATCTAACTGCCTGATACCGTCTTCACAAATCTCTTTGCCATAAAGAACCGAAAAGTCGAGCAACCTGTAACTTTCCATTACTTTAAGGTAGTTTCGCAGCCTTTCCAAATATAGGTCCGAAATCTCAAGCTCGCTTGACTGGATAGCCCAGGTTGCGATTTTCAAAAGTTGATCCAGCATCTCCCCGGCATTCTCTGCGTGGTCCATACAGGCAGGGGAAATCTCGAAAGCATCCACTTCTCCCTCGCACATGAAATAGGCATTCGTGAACCCGCCGCACCACTGGCCGAGGTCTTTCTTCACCCGATAAAGAATGTATGCGAGCTGTTTGAGACTATCCTTCGGATTCTCCGATTTGCCTGTAAATAAGCTTGTCATGATCGAGTCTGCAAGAGTCGCACCCGATCCAATTGAGATGAAACTAGTCGGCTCAGTCTGGTTATAGCTCTTTCGGACCATGATGGCCGGGGGACGACAATGGTAGAGCCCGGTTCCCCCACATAGGTCTCGATCAGAAGACCGGGGCGCCCGTAGCGAAACGCCCAGAATGAGATCTATCCACGGCAGATCATGCGTGTAAGATTCTGCCCACTTCACCATCCCAGAACGGATGATCTCTTCAACCTGACGAAGGGTTTCCGGATCGTTTCGAAGGAGCACTTCAAAGAGGTCTTCGCGAAGCGTGCGTGCTGCATCCACATCGTTGCACGCGTAAGCAATCACGAATGCTCCGTTTGCAGCCCGTTTCCTATGGACCTTTCGCGCATACTGAGTTGACCCATCACTAGGACAAATCTTCGTGTCGGCAGCGATTATGAGCCCGTTCGTGCACAACCTTCCGATGGCTATCGTCATGCGCGGCCTTTCCGCTGCTGGCCACGGACGAAGAAAAGACGGATAAGGTCGGGGCAAACGGCGACAGTCAATTCCCCAACGTGGCTTATCTGCGATAATCATTCAAGGCTCCAACTTTGGTCAAGTGAATAATCTTGACTTCAGTCGTGCCATGACGCGGTTCTTTTGAGGCCGACGTGGATCTGTCGTCGGCCGAGAGACTTGGAAACTGCTTGACAACGATTTGCGTTTCGCGCTCTGAGAAGTCCAACCGCACTGCTACCCCATCACCGCCGCCAGCGCCAGCACCGTCCCCAGCCCCGCAATCGACACCACCGTCTCCATCACCGTCCACGTCGAAAGCGTCTTCTTCAAATCCAGCTTGAAGAACGACTGCACCATCCAGAATCCGGGGTCGTTCACATGGGAGCAGATCAGCGACCCCGTGCCCGTGGCCAGCACCAGCAGCTCCGGCCGCACGCCTACCTGCCCAGCCATCGGCGCCAGCACGCCCGCCGCCACCGCCATCGCCACCGTCGCCGACCCCATCGAGATTCGCACCACAGCCGCCAGCGTCCACGCCAGCACCAGCGGAGGCATATGCGCCCCCAGTGCCAGCCCCACTGTCGCCTGGGCCGCGCCGCTCTCGCGCAAGACCCCGCTCAATCCGCCAGCCGCCGCCAGGATCACCAGCACATTCGCAATCGGCTCAAACGACTCCGCCGCAAGCTGCCGCAACAGCTCCCGGCCATGATGCCGCCCCGTTTGAATCCTCGGCCCCAGCATCAGCAGCGCCGCCAGCACCGCGATCAGCAGCGATATATTCGCGTCGCCCACAAAATGCAGAATCTGATTCGCCACGCCTCCCGGCGCCGCCAGCGAGTCCGCCCAGCTTCCCAGGCAGATCAGCGCGATCGGCAGCAGCACCGCAATCGCCGCCATCACCGGCCCCGCCGGCCTTGGCACCGGCTCCGCCGCAGCCGCAGGTCCCCGCGGCAACACCTCCGCATCCGCGTGCGGCGCATCCTCCGCGCTCACCACCGGCGGCGGCACAAACTCAATCGCATCTGCGTATGGAAATCCCGCCCGCCCGCGCCGTTCCCATCTCCGGATCATCCACCAGCCCAGCACCGGCCCGGCTACGGCGGCAGCCGGCAGTCCTGCCGCCAGTCCCAGCAGAATCGTCCGGCCCAAATCCGCATGGTATTCGGTCGCCGCCAGCATCGCCGCCGGATGCGGCGGCAGCGTGCCATGCACAATGCTCAGCCCAGCCAGCAGCGGAATCCCCGCCAGGATCGGCGGCTTGCCCGTCCGCCGCGCCGCCTCCACCACAATCGGCATCAGCAGCACTAACCCCACCTCGAAGAACACCGGCATGCCCACCACGATGCCCAAAATCAACATCGCCCACGGCAACCCGCGCGGCCCGCAATTCTGGATGAGAAACTCGCCCAGCGCGCCCGCCCCTCCCGACGCCGCCAGCAGCCGCCCCAGGATCGCGCCCAGCCCGAGCACGATCGCGATGTGCCCCATCATCGCGGCCACGCCCGCCGTGAACGCGACGGGCACCTTGGTCAGCGGCATCCCCGCCGCCACGCCCAGCCCCAGCGCGGCCAGCATCAGCGCCAGCGCCGGATGCAGCCGCACCCTGGCGATCATCAACAGCAGCGCCACCACCGTCCCCGCGGCGCACGCCACCAGAAACCACTCGTGTTGTGAGGAAGACGCTAGGTTCACCGGCAGATTATTCCACACGCCGCCAGCGCAGGTCCCGGCGCACTCGTTCACTACGACTGGCAATCCCTCCACGATCCCCTGCGCCCAGCCAGCCCGCCGCTCCGCCCGCTACAATCAACTCGTCCGCGTGCGCCTGCACTGAGGTTCCCCATGCATTCCCTCCGCCGCAAATCGATCTCCACCCTCGCCCTCCTGCTCTCCCTCGCCGCGCCTTCCATCGCCCATCGCTCTCTCGCCCAGTCTGGCCGCGTCGCCTCCGGCCAATCATCCCCGGCGGCTCAACGCCCCACCAGCACCCCCTACGCCGGCGATCTCTCCATCTTCGAGTACCCCGGCCGCGACAAGAAGCTCCATGTCGACCGCGTGATGGACCTGCTCTCCATCGCTCCCGGCAAATCCGTCGCCGACATCGGCGCCGGCTCCGGCTGGTTCACCGTTCGCGCTGCCGCCCGCGTCGGCCCCGGCGGCTCGGTCTACGCTGAAGACATCAACCCAAAAGCCATCGACTACATCCGCGATCGCGCCGCCAAAGAAAACCTCCCCAACATCCATCCCATCCTCGGCATCGTCGACGACACCAATCTCCCCGCCTCCTCCATCGACGCCGTCCTGATCCTCAAGACCTACCACGAATTCGCTCATCCCATCCCGCTCATGACGAAACTCAAAGCCTCTCTTCGCCCCGGCGCGAAGATCGGCATCATCGATCGCAACGGCAATGGAACTGACCACGGCATCATGCCCAATGTCGTCGAGCGCGAGATGGCCCAGGCCGGCTACAAGCGCATCGGCCAATACGACTTCACCAAAGACGACGGCCAGGATTATTTCCTCGTCTTTTCTGCGGATTAGCGCCATTCCGGCGCGGTTCCAATTCAATCTCGCGCTGCCAGCATGTGACCCCTCGCACAATTCGCTTTTGCGCATCTCTGCTACCATGAGGACGATCGCAGTTCCTGCCGCCGGGCTGGTGTTTTTCTGCGTTTTTCATGAAACAGGCGCAGAGGCGGCCGAATCCAAGCAGACAAGGAGAATCCCTCTATGCCTCTAGTCTCCATGCGGCAACTCCTCGACGAGGCCGCCAAGGGCGGTTACGGCGTCGGCGCCTTCAACGTCAACGACATGGAACAGATCCAGGCCATCATGATGGCGGCCCGCGAGACCAAATCGCCCGTCATCGTCCAGGCCAGCCGCGGCGCCCGCGCCTTCGCTGAGGATCTCTACCTCTTCAAGCTCATCCAGGCTGCGGTGGAGCTCAACCCCGACCTCCCCATCGCCATGCACCAGGATCACGGCAATAGCTTTGAGACCTGCAAGAGCGCCATCGCTCTCGGCTACACCTCGGTCATGATGGACGGCTCCCTTAAGGAAGACGGCAAGACGCCCTCCACCTTTGAGGAGAACATCGACGTGACCCGCCGCGTCGTCGAGTACGCCCATGAGCGCGGCGTCACCGTGGAAGGCGAAATCGGCGTCCTGGGCGGCGTTGAAGATGGGCACGGCGCCGGCGGCACCGGCCTCGAGCACCTCACCGACCCCGACCAGGCAGTTGAGTTCGCCGAGCGCACCGGCGTCGACGCGCTCGCCCTCGCCATCGGCACCAGCCACGGCGCCTACAAATTCTCCAAAAAGCCCGACGGCTCCGTCCTCAAGATGGACCTGCTCATCCAGATTCACCAGCGCCTGCCGCACACCCATCTTGTGATGCACGGCAGCTCCTCCGTCCCGCAGGACCTGCAGGACGTCGTCAACAAGTACGGCGGCAAGCTCAAGCCCACCTGGGGCGTGCCCGTCGAAGAAATCCAGCTCGGCATTAAGAACGGCGTCCGCAAAGTCAACGTCGACACCGACAACCGCCTCGCCATTACCGGCGCCATCCGCAAGGTCTTTGCCGAGACCCCTGAGAAGTTCGACCCGCGCGATTATCTCAAGCCCGCCCGCGAAGCCATGGCCAAGGTCGTCGCCCTGCGCATGACACAGTTCGGCCAGGCCGGCCACGCCGGCGACTACAAGGCCATCCCCATAGCAGAGATGGCCAAAGGCTATGCCAACGGCTCGCTCGACACTCGTCCCTCCCTCGCAGCCGCCCGGTAGGCCGGCTGGGCGATTCTTCGGCTCCGTTGCGGGCGCCCCATCCTTCGCGCGCAGTTTGCGCGAAGGATGGGGCACCGCGCGCCAGTCTGTCCGGCAGACTGCAGGTTCCTTGGGGCGGCCTGGACCCGCGGCCCTAGCTCGCCTCTCGGTCCCTCGCGTACACCCACAGGTAGAATCCGCTCATTGCGAGCAGCACCAAAGGTGTTGGAACGGCAAGCACCGCGCTGATCGTCTTTCCCGCCATCCATCCACCGGAAGAGTCAATCCGCGGCAAAGCCGCCAGAAAGAATGCCCACGGAAGATCTGCCGTCACCAACATCCCCGCGGCCGTCATGACCAGTGCGATCCTCCCCGTTCTTCCGCGCCTGGCCCACAGAAGAAAGCAGGCCGGTACGGCCAGCAGGATGAGCTTCGCGTCGTATTGCCGGTGGTAGACCGGCAGCATCGTCATGGGAGAAATTGCGGCGAGCCCGAAGTAGAGGTTCTTTCGCGTTGCAGGTTTCCTCACCGCCGCGATTGCCCATGCCAGAAAGAGCGGTGCGCAAACCAGGTAACTCGCTGTGTTATAAAACTTCGGATTGTCCCATAACACGCTGAATACCATCTGAAGGTCCGTGATCGTGCAGGTGCCCTGGCCAAGCGGGTTGGTCGGATCATTGACGCTCCCGTGCGCCATCAGGGCCTGCACATTGCCGAGCAACTCCTCGATCCAGTGCGGCGACACGCTCCACATCCACGTGGCGGCCGCCACTCCCAATACCGATACAACCCCCAGCGCCCGCAGCCCGTTCTTTCGATAGCTTCCCCCCGCCAGCACAAGGAGAAGGCACACAAATCCGGTGTCCTGCGGCTTGATGGCCAGGCTCAGTGCGAGACACAGAATTCCCAATGCGATATTGCGTTCGCTCGCAACACAGGCCGCGCCAATCACGCACAGGCTCACCGCGATCCCGCCTGGATTGCCGAAGTAGAGCAGCGAAAGACTGCATGCAACGTAGAAGCCAATCAATCCGCCGGCGAGCGCCGATTCCCGCTCCGCAACCAGGTTCCAGATCAGCAGCGAAGCTGCAAGAATGCTCGCCGAGCTCACCGCCAGCCAAAGCGCCCGCGCCGCCTTGAAGGGCAGCAGCGCGAACGGCGCCGTGAGCACGAACTCTGTCGGCGGGTAAGCATTGCTGCCAATCACCAGCAGGTCGCGGGCTGAGAGCGTCGTTGGCGCTTTCTCGGCCTCGCTGTACTCACGCAGCACATCGTTGCGGTTGTAGGGATCGCGATCGTGCAGCAGGCACCGCGCGTCCGCGTAGAGCGCTCTGAAGTCCATCATCGCTTCCGGCGATGTGCTTTCGCGCAGGATGCCGAAGAGGAGAAATACGACACTCCCCAACATCAGCAGTGAAAGCCCATCCATCCGCGCTCGCGTCATTGCGCCTGCCTTTTGCCGGGCGAATCTTCCGGGTTAGTCGGTGGAATCCTCCATTGTAGCGGGAACCTCCACGCGACAGGCGCAACCTCGCGGGCCGCCGGTCCCGCGGGCACCGCCGCCAGTCGATGCAGGAATAAAACAAAATGAGGGCCGCTTCACTTGCCCGGAAGCAGCCCTCAGTCTGAATCGACAGGATGAATGTTCAATCCGGCACAAGGATTCTCAGGTTCGCGGATTTTCAGGTTCACGCGCAAGGGATCAGTGGTGCGGCGCTCCGCCTCCGCTTGAGCTCGGTGCGCTGGGCGCGCTCGGCGCGGCATGCGATCCTGCGCCGGTCGTGCCGCCTCCTCCGCTTGTGTGCGAGGCCCCGCCGGCGCTGCCTCCGCCGGCACGCGTGCCGCTCGAGCCGCTAAATCCGCCCGAATGCATTCCGTTCGTTCCGGCGAATCCTTCCGCATGCCACTGCAGGCTCCCGCTTTGATTTCCGATCGGTCGATTCACCGTCACGCTTTGTCCGCCGCGCATCTCCTGCCGCGCAAGCATGAAGCTCTGCGACTTGTGATCGAACGTGATCGGCACGCCCATGGGCCGGGCCACCGCGCCCGGGTTCGCAGCCAACTCCTTGCTCGCACCGGCGTCCTTGATCGAGTGCGCCACGGCGTGCGGCTCGTCAGCCTTCGCCAGCAGCGGCATTGGGTTGCCGCGGAACTCCCTCGGAGGCTCCTTCATCAGCGCGATCGGACGATTCGGATCGAACTTGACCGGTCCTTCCCAGCCGCCGCTCTTTGGAACCACCGCGAACAGCCGCTCCTTGCCGTTGACCGGCAACTCGCCCTTCACGTCTTTGGGATGAATCGGCACGAACGCCGCTGTCTTGCCGCTCTTCACCCATCGGTATGGCGGATGATGGTGCCGCTTGCCCACCACCCACGCGTAGTGCCGGTTGTGGCGGATCCAATAACCCGCATGGCACACCGCCCATTGATACGGATACTTGCTGGCTCCATATCGCGATCCGCTCACCGTCGCATCCGTCGTCAACCGGTAAAGCTCGGCACCGGGTGAACACGGGAAGAAATCGTTGTCCGCGAGCCGCTGCGCTCTTGTTTGCGGGGTCTTCGATGGCTGGGAGCCCATCATGCGCATTGCCGCGGACGGCGCTTTCGGCGAATTCATCCCGGCTGGCTCTCCGCTCGAATCCTGTGGGAACTGCTCCTTTTCCGTGCTGCTCGGCCGCTCCGCTTCGCTGCCTTCGCCGTTCTCCTTTTCCCAGGCCACGGCCTCTGCCGGCTCCCAGCACGTTCCATATGGCGCGCAGGCGAAGAAAGTCCCCTGTCCCTGCAGCTCGGCCAAGCCGGGAAGCGGCGTCGCCAGGCCAGCCGCCTCCATCGCCTCACTCGTTGAGGCGGTCCTCGCAGCCACCCGCTCGGCCACCCACTTGTCCCAGTCAGCAAACGATTCCGCCGCCTTCACCTCGCCGGGCTCCAGCCGATGCTGCGTCCGGTAGAACGCTGTCTGACCCGCGACCGCCTGCACGCTCGCGCCCTTCAGGTGCAGCATCCCGCCTTCAAGTGGAGTAATCGCCGTCGCATCCAGGTAGCTCGTGATCCGCAGGTAGCTCAGGTTCGGATATGTCGCCATCAGGTTGTCGTCCGTCGGCGTCTTCAGCACAAACACTTCTCCCGCCACATACGGCTTCACGTGGATGGTCACCGTGCCGGCAAGCAACGCGGCCTCGGTGTAAGGGATGTTGTCTGTTGTGTGCAGATCGTTGAACACCAGCACCGAATTCTCGCCGAGATAGAGAGTCGACGCATCTTCAAGCTCGATCTCCGCTTTTCCTGTGCCGGTCACCAGGCTGAACCCGGATTCGAGCGGCGTGTCCGCCTCCGCCTTCTCCCACGCCGATCCGTTCTTCTCGTTCTCCCGTCCACGCGCGATCCGCACATCGCCCTCCACGTAGCTGATGCGTGCGATCTCCGGATAGCTCACGTTCGAACGCTGCTGTCCAAGCAGAAACAGTGCCCCGCTCCTTAACGGGTCCGGCGCGTCTTCGTCGTTGAGAATGTCCTCGATCTGCGCGCGCGCCTTGTCCGGTTCATGCTGCATCAGCGAATTCAGCGCCAGCAGCTTCAGGTTGTCGCTCTGCTCCGGCTTCGGCTCCACGGGCTTGCCGGACTTCGCGTGCATCTCGATCTCCAGCGCACCGCACTCCTCGATCCAGCTGCTCTTCGGATAGCTCGCGCGCAGCCCCGCGCAGCTCTCCAGCGCCGTGTCGGTCTGCCCCAGCTTGTTCAGCGCATACGCCTTCCAGTAGAGCGCGCCGTCGGCATGGTCGCTCTTGCGCTCGGCAATCTTCGTGAAGATTGCCACCGCATCCGCCCAGCGCCCATCGTTGATCGCCCGCGTCCCCTCGGCGAAGACCATTCCGTCAGGCAATCCGGTTGGGTTGCTTGCCTCGATCGCTGCGCTCGTGACGGCTTCGGCAAAGGCCTGGCCGCCCATCGCCCACGCCGGCTGCACAAACGACGCTCCAGCCAGCACGGCCGCAATCGCCAGGGAAGGTCCAAATCTCGGCATCATGCTTGGCCTCCATTCAAGCGGATCACAAGGCCCGGCTTCTGGTCCCGCGCACGCGATCGCAGAACGCGCACTTCAAACAGCAGGCCGTCCGCATTCAATTCGTTCTTGATCCGCGCGATCCCTTCCGCGTCCAGCCCTCCCGGCTCGTCGGCGACCTCCGTCAGCAGATGATCCAGCCGCTTCAGCGCGCTCTCCAACTCTTCATCGCCCACCTTCTCCGCGTTCTCGCGGCAGATCCGGTTCGCCTTCAGGAGACTCCGCGCCTCGTCGCGCAGCGGCGGCACCATGTCCGCGTTCGCAGTGTCCACGTGTTTCAATTCCACCAGCAGCCGCTCGCTGCGATCCAGGTGATCGCCCAGCACCACCACAACCACCGGCTGCTGCGGCTTTTTCGGCGCGCTCTGCGCCGCCTGCGGCGTTCCGCTTTTCCGTCCCGCGAACTGCTCCCACTTCCTTCCCGCGTAGAATGCGACCGCCACCAGCAGCGCGCACACCGCCGCATAGCTCAGTCCGCGCATCAGCCCGAAACTCATCCACCGCCGGTGTGGCGCCGCATAGCGCACAAGCGAGCCGGAGATCGCCTGCCACACTCGTTCGCCATACAACTCGTCGCGCTGCGGCGTTTCAACCCTTCCCACCTCCGCCAGGTCGCTCTTCAACTCGGCCAGGCTCGCAGCGCATTCCACGCATCCGCGCAGGTGCTGCGCCGAGTCGATCGCGCCCTCGCCGCACGCCTGTTCGATCAACTCATCTTCCGTCAGGTGCTTCATGTGCTCACCCGCAGCGGCGCCAGTCTGCGCCGAAGTTTTTGCACCGCCCGGAATACCGCTTGCTTGGCTGCATTGGGCCGGATGCCGAGCGCGGCCCCAATCTCTTCCGTGCTGCGGTCTTCCAAGTGCCGCAATACGAATGCCGACCGCTCGGTCGGCGTCAGGCTGTGCATTGCAGCCTGTTGAACCGTCGCAATCTCACCTGAGAGCAAAATACGTTCAGGGCTGGGAGCCGGGTCTGCTACCTGGACCTCGCTCTGCTCCCTGTCGTCCTCGTCGCCAATCCGGCTCTCGTCGTCCACCTTGCGCCCGCCGATCTTGTCCAGCGCGCAGCGTACGGCGATGCGATAGATCCAGGTGCCGAAGTTCGCCCGGGACTCGAAACTCTCCAGCTTGCGGTAGGCGCGAATCAACGCGTCCTGCACTACTTCGTCCGCATCCGCTTCGTTGCCCGTGATGCGATACGCCACCCGGAAGAGCGTCCGGCTGTGGCGCGTGACCAGCACCGCGTAGGCGTCCTTATCTCCCGACAGAACTGCCCGGATCGCCTCGTGGTCGCTCTGCCCCATCCGGCTCATTCGACAAGCATAATCCCATTCCGGTTAGCAAAGAATGATCCCGGATACACCCCGCGGGCCGCTCCGGATGCGAACTCCATCGCGTAAGGTATCGCCTTGAAAGCGCAAGGCTTAGCGTGCCTCTCCACAGCGCCGGATTGTGGCGGTTTCAGCCACCACGGCACGTCCTTCCTTCCGCCAGCGGGCGCCTCAGCCGCCGGCAACCTGCCGCCTCGCCGACTCCCACGCCAGCGGGAGGTTGACTCGATACGGGTGTTTTTTCTGCCTTGGCGCCGTGGCCCAAGGTCCCAATTCCACCCTTGCTCAGCCCCAACCCCGTACTCGATCATGGCCGGATGAACTTCCGCACTGTCTTTGCGTTGTTTGCCTGCGCCATCTCCATCGCTGGTGCCGCCCAGCCGCTATGCAATGTCCGCGATTTCGGCGCCACCGGCCGCAAAGCCGACGACGCGAGGCCCGCCCTCCAGAAGGCGATCGACTTCTGCGCTCAATCCGGCGGCGGCCGCGTCTACGTTCCGCCCGGTGAGTACACCTCCGGCCAGCTTCATCTCCGTTCCGGCATCCGCCTCTACCTTGAAGCCGGCGCCACCCTCTTCGCCGCCCTCGACTCCACCCAGTACGATGACGCCCGCAAGGCCGCCCTGATCTATGGCGAGGACCTCCAGAACATCGCGCTCGAAGGCGCAGGCACCCTCGACGGCCAATCGACCTACGAGTGGCGCCCCAACAATTTCACCGACTACTACATCCTCTCGAATCAGCGTCAGATGGAAGCCACCGGCAGGCCGCTCCTGCGCCCCTTCCCGCGCGGCCATCCCAAAGAGGCTGTCTACCCGCGCATGGTCCTGCTGCTCCGCTGCACCGACGTCCGCATCGCAGGCATCAAGCTTCTCCGCTCGCGCAGCTGGACCATCAATCCCTACGCCTGCAAGCGCCTCGTCATCGACGGCGTCTACATCTACTCGAGCCAGAAGGAAGGCGTCTGGGCCGATGGCGTCGATCCCGACGGCTGCCAGGACGTGCACATCTCCAACTCCACCATCGAAACCGGCGACGACGCCATCGTCTTCTACTCCACCGACGCCTGGGGCCCGGCACTGCCCACTGAAAACGTCACCGTCACCAACTGCCGCCTCTCCTCTTCATCGAGCGCCATCAAGTTCTGCGACGGCAACCAGGTCGCTGTCCGCCACGTCGTCATCAGCAACGTCAACATCGTCGACTCCAACCGCGGGATCGCCTTCATGGTCTTCGATGGCGGCATCGTTGAAGATGTCGTCATCTCCGGCGTCACCGTCGATACGCGCCGCTTCGACTGGTTCTGGTGGGGCGACGGCGACCCCATCCACTTCAACATCAAGCGCCGCAGCGAGGTCGGCGGCCAGCCTAAGCCCGACGAGCCCAAAGCCGGAATCATCCGCAACGTGACCATCTCGGACGTCATCGCTCACGGCCAGGGCACAACCATGATCCAGGGCCACCCCGACAGTTGGCTTTCCGGCATCCGCCTCAGCAACATCCGACTCTTCGTCTCCCACGGCGGCGGTGCCCCCTACGAGAGCACCGCCGCGGCCATGACTCTCAAGTACGCCCGCGATGTGGTGATGAACGGCGTCGAGGTTCACTGGGAGTCGCCGCACGCATCCACTTGGCGATCCGCCGTCTCGGTCGATGAAGTGAAGGACCTGGTCCTCAACGACGTGACCTTCGATGCCGCGCCAGCCTCCACGCATCCCGTGATGAGCCTCAACGATGTGGATGGCGTCACCGTCCGCGAATCCCAGATCGCATCCATTCACGTCACTGGCGCCAAGAGCAGGAACATCCGCATCCTCGAAACCGGATCACGCCTCACCACCGGCAGCGATGTGCCCGGCGACGCAGTGAGGATCGCGGAACTGCCAGCCGCTTTACCGCGTATATAGGTTTGGCGCGGCCCTTTGCAGCCTCCCTTTGCCGCGCTCAGTCCGAAGGAGATTCCGTGCGAAAGTTTATTGGAGTTGCCTGCATCTCAGCCTGTTTCCTGCTGGGTCTTCCCGCTCACTCCGCAACCACCCCTGCAGCCGCCAAAGATTCGGTCGTGATCGTCTTCAAGGACGGCCACCGCCAGACCTACTCCCTGAGCGAGATTGAGCGGATTGAATTCCCCGCGGCCGAACAGGCCAGTTCAGCGGGTACAAACTACCCCTCGCGCACCCGGTTCCTCGGCAAATGGGAGGTCGGTGACGGACAAGGGGGCACTTTCTACATCAGCCTTTATGACGATGGCGACGCCAAGCGAACGCTGGGCAATGTTCGCGGCAAGTGGGTGTACATCAACGGCGAAGCCCGCATTACCTGGGACGATGGTGCGCAGGACGCCATCCGCCGCGTCGGCACCCGGTTCCAGAAGTACGCTTACCGCAAGGGGAAGTCATTCACGGAGGACCCGGACAACGTGACTCCCGCAAAGAACACCATGCCTAACCCGCTCTAACGGCAGCCGATCTCCAAATTGGCCTCGGCCCTTCGGCCCCTGTCCTTGGTATCTCGGTCTCTCGGTCCCTGTCCCTACACCGCCGGAGCCACGCTTCTCTCTCTGACCGGCGCCGGAAGCCCCAGTTCCTGGTCCTTGTATTGGAGCTGGTAAAGCTTCCAGTAGAGACCGCGCGCTGCGAGTAGTTCCTGGTGGCTTCCCATCTCGCGCAGCTGCCCCTTGTGCATCACCAGGATCGTATCCGCCCGCTGGACCGTCGAGAGCCGGTGCGCAATCAGCACGCTCGTCCGCCCCTCCACCATCCGCTCCAGCGCGCCGCGGATGCGCAGCTCCGTATCCGTGTCCACGCTCGAAGTGGCCTCGTCGAGAATCAGGATCCGCGGGTTATACGCCAGCGCCCGCGCAAAGTTCACCAGTTGTTTCTGCCCCGTCGAGAGGGAATTGCCGCGCTCACGCACGGGCTCGTCGAATTGTCCTGGCAGGCTCTCGATGAAGTCCAGCACGTTCACGTCGCGCGCCGCCTGCAGCATTGCCTTATCGGTGATCTCGTCGTTGCCCAGGCGGATATTCTCGCCCAGCGTGCCCGTAAACAGGAACGGATCCTGCAGGACCACGGCAAAATGCTTGCGCAGCGCGTTCAGGTCGTGTTCGCGAAGGTCCACGCCATCCAGCAGAATCTGCCCCGCCGTCACGTCGTAGAAGCGCATCATCAGGCTCGTCAGCGTCGTTTTGCCCGCGCCCGTGTGGCCCACGATGGCCACCGTCTGTCCCGGCTCGATCGTGAACGATACATCTCTCAAGATCCATTCGACGCCCGCGATCGCGCCCAGCTCCGCGGCGGCACTCGTCGAGGCTGCCGCCTTGGCCACTGCCGTCTCCTGTACATCGTTGAGCTTCTGGTACGTGAACCAGACATGCCGGAACTCGATCCGGTTCGAACCGTCGCCCAGCTTCGGATGGACCGGCCCCACAATCTCCGCCGGTGTATCGAGCAGCTTGAAGATGCGCTCGCACGCCGCCATCGCCGCCTGCAGGATGTTGTACTTGTCGCTCAGATCCTGGATCGGCCGCCAGAACCGCTGCGAGTACTGGATGAACATGGCTAGCACGCCGATCGTCACGGTGCCGGTCAGCACGCCGAACCCGCCGCGCCAGATCACAAGCGCAATCGCCACCGCGCTGAGCAGGTCCACCGCCGGGTAGTAGAGCGCATAGGCAAAGATCGTGTCCTTGAACGCGACCATGTGCTGCCGGTTCACCACTTCGAAGTCGTCGAAAGCGCGCTGCTCGCGGTTGAACAGCTGCACCACGCTCATCCCGCTCACGTGCTCCTGGATGAAACTGTTGATCCGCGCAATGGCCGCGCGCACCCTCCGGTAGCTCTCGCGCACGCTGTTGCGGAACATGCGCGTGATGATAAAGATCACCGGCAGCACCGCGAACGACAACAGCGCCAGCCACCAGTTGATCGTCAGCATCACGATCGACATGATGGCCAGGTTCAGAAAGTCGTCCACAATCGCCAGCACGCCGGCCGTGAACATCTCGTTGATCGCGTCCACATCCGACGTCAGCCGCGTCACCAGCCGCCCCACCGCGTGCTGATCGAAGAACCCCACGTGCATCCGCTGCATGTGGCGGAAGATGTCCCGGCGCAGGTCGAACATGATCTTCTGCCCGGTCCATTGCATCAGGTAGGTCTGTGTGAAATCGAAGCAATAGGCCGCCACCAGCAGCGCGAAATAAACCGCCGCCAGCACGGTGATCCCGTGGCTTCGGTCCGCTGGCAGATAGCGCCCCAGCCAGCTCGTCGCAGCCGGC